>Ga0209541_10000087_pt1 | contig 157595 bp, 182 predicted proteins | sample RifCSPlowO2_01_FD_184027 | JGI IMG/M metagenome (GOLD analysis project Ga0209541, IMG submission 184027) | Groundwater microbial communities from Rifle, Colorado - Rifle CSP2_plank lowO2_0.1 (SPAdes) (version 2) | ecosystem: Environmental > Aquatic > Deep subsurface > Groundwater | place...
TTTACCAAGCCATATAGCTAAGACATAGAATTAGTAACTTTCGCAATTCATCCCCAACGCTAAAGCGTGGGGATTTCTTGCTCAGAAGTTATTTAAAATTTGGAGGAAACAAAATGAATACAAGAAGAACAGCAGAAGAATCAAGAACAGCAGAAGAATCAAAAACAGATACAAATTTAGAACAAAAATTACAACAATTCGCTAAAGGACGTATTGAAGTCCCTTTATGCGTTGATGGTGATGCTTACACCGTAGCCGGAGAAATCTTATCTTCAGACAAAGCATCACAAAAATCAGTCTATGGGATGTCTTTTCGCCGATCTCCCTCAAAAGCACCAGAATTTGAGGGATTTGTAGCTCCAGAAGATGATCGTATGATTCTTTATGGGTTAAGTGACTATATCCGCGACAAATTAACTAAACCTTTGACCAGAGAACAATTAGATGAGGGAATGGAGTTTATGTCCACAGCCCATGCTTTTGGCGGAGCTCTGCCACTAGATCGCAAACTTTGGGAAAGAGTCATTGATGAATATGATGGATTTTTACCAATACAAATTGAAGCACTGCCAGAAGGTTCAACTTTCTACCCCAATGAAATCCCAGTACAAGTGACTAGTTTAGATGAAGGATTTGGAGAACTAGCAGCCTTAATAGAAGCACACATGGTAGGAATGGTGGCTACAACATCCACTAAAGCCACTATGGATCGCCACTTATTAGAGCGATTTAGAGAATACGCTTGTGAAGACGATCCAAAAGCCTCAGAAGAAGACATTCTTTTCCGTGCCAAGTTAATGGTACATGATTTTGGTATGCGAGCTAGTTCTACACCTCAAGAATCAGAAAATTATGGTAGAGCACATTTGCTCTGTTTTTCAGGAACAGACACTTTTAATGCTGCTTACCAAGCTTGGAAAATGAATGATAAAAAACGTGTTGGTAGTTCCATTTTGGCTCTAGCTCATAGAACTGTTCAAGGTGCTGACTCAGAAAAAGAAGCATTTCAAACTATGAGAACAGCCGCCGGCCCAGGAGGAATTGGTTCTTATGTAGCAGATTGTTATGATTTCCGTGAGGCTGTGCGCAACGAGCTAAAACCCATGGCTGTAGAAGCTAGTCATACAGACAAAGCCATAATTGTCGCTCGTCCAGATTCTGGAGATGCAAAAGAAAATGTGCTTTTTGTTTTAGATCAAGCATGCGAAGCAGAAGTGTATAGAGTGCAGGATAATGGCAGAATAGCCATGACTAATCTAAGCAACATCCAAGGAGATTCCATGACTTGGAAAAAAATGAAAGAGATAACTGAAGCAAAAATTGACCATGGTTATTCTCCAGTTAACTGTGGCATTTTTGGTGTGGGCGGTTGGAAACGTAATATACCTACCAGAGACACATTAAGTGTAGCCTACAAATTGATGGCCAAAGGTGAAGACTTAGAACCAGAAGTCAAGTTATCCGATACTTTTGTTAAGATCAGTGTTTCTGGACCAGTAAAAACTCTACGCGGCCAAGACAAAGATCAACCCTCAACAGTAATGCATTATGAAACTGGACATGCTGGACAAAATGCTTTCCAAGTATTTTATAATGGTTCTGCCCAGGGTATAGACAAGTACAAAGCCCCATGTGTAGAAACTTTCAGCGTAATTCAAGACAGAGCAATCCACGAATTTGATCAATCACCTTTGAACAGACGCGTCTTGAGCGACGAGATTGTCAGAATACAAAAAGAAACCATGGAGAGACATGGCCGCAGCTTTAGTGACTACAAGTTTTAAGGAAAAACAAGAATGAGGAAACAAAATGACTACAACAGATACAGAACATAAATGTAAAACATATCGCAACCCCATACCCACTGTTGATTTAGTGATAGGATACAATGGAGGTATTGTTATTATTGAAAGAAACGAAGAACCAATAGGCTACGCTTTGCCTGGCGGACACATTGGTTACGGCGAGTCTGCGGAAACTGCAGCAATTCGCGAAGCTAAAGAAGAAACAGGTTTAGAAGTTAAATTAAGTGGACTAATTGGAGTGTTTTCAGATCCAGAAAGAGATAAACGTGGGCATCGCATTAGTATTGCTTATGCAGGAAGGGGAACCGGAGTATTGAAAGCCGGAAGCGATGCTAAAACAGTAAGTGTAATTCCTTTTGGAGAAATACCCCCATTACAATTTGACCATGATAAGATATTGGAGAAGTTTAGAGAGAACTATTTTGATTTGAAGTGAAGAGAGATTGATAAAAGTGATGGAAAAATAGTGGTGATGAGAATACAGGAGATAGATAAACTATAAAAATATCGTCGGCGGACGCTAAACGAGGAGAAATAAAATGTCAATATTAGAAAAAATTGGAATTGTTTACTTTAAAGCAGAGCCCACCGAGTATGCTAGAATAAGTGTAGGGGGGAAAGTTAAAGCAGAAGGGCGCGGCCAGTCAGGATTTTTTTTAGAACACCGCACTTCATTTGAATTGGTAGATACTGGTTTAGTAGATAGCCCTTTTGCATTTAAAGAAACCACTGCTGACAATCAAGAAATTTCCCTACAAGGAGGATTTACTTATTTGGTTGAAGATCCGCAAAAAGTGTTAAAGACTTATAATTGCACGGTTGACCCACAGCAAAAAAGTTATTTAACTGACGGATTTGATAAACTGCCAGAGCATATTCTAGAAGTAGCTAGAGCTGGCACGAGAAGAATTGTGCAAGCAACACCCTTAGAAAGAATATTGACTATGTGTGATGATATTTCACAAAAGGTAGCAGAGGAAACAACTAAATCTTCAAAAATAGCTAATTTGGGAGTAACGGTCCAATCGCTTTATTTTGCGGCAATTTCACCACAGCCGGAAATTGCTAAAGCTTTAGGTGCAGTTTATCGAGAAAGTTTGCTGCAAAAATCAGATGAAGCGTCTTATCAACGTCGAGCCATGGCCGTAGAAAAAGAAAGGGCCATTCGCGAAAATGAGTTAGCCAATCAAATTTCTTTAGAACAGAAGAGAAAAGAATTTGTGGCTTTGCAAGGAGCAAATACTCTGCAAGAAGCTGATTTTAGAGCGCAAGCAGAAGCTAAAACTCTAGCAGTGTATAAACTATCCACACCAGATGAATTGAGAGCCTTAGCTTTAATGCAACTTGCTCGCGATGCCAAAAGAATTGAAAGCTTAAGCATAACTCCGGAATTATTAGGAGCATTAAACAACCATGTTAGAAGCGGGGATCGTGCTTAAGTATCAAGTTATCCGAGGCTAAAAATGGATCTGGAAAAAATAGTTTTAGTAAAAAAAGAAACTGACTGGGAAAAACTGCTGAGGCGTTATGCTACAGCATCCCAGGCTAAGTTTCAGTTGCAATCACGAGGAGAGGATGTTTCTTTTTATTTATCCTCTCACCAAGATTACCATCAATCTTTAGAAGAAGTACAGAAAATAGTTGCCGGTAATGGACGTTGGCAAGTTATAGATAAAGAAGAACTACCTACTTTTTTATTTAGTCAACGTGATCTTGTCGTAGCTTTAGGCGATCCAGGTTTGTTTGTTAACTTAGCTAAATATGTTGGAGAACAGCCCGTTATCAGTCTCAATCCAGAACCTGCAAGATATGCTAATACTTTTGTTAGTTGTGAGAAACAAACATTTCCAGAAATTTTAAAACTAGCTTTGAAAGGAAAAACTCAGATTGAAGAATTAACAATGGCCGAAGCTCGGTTAGAAGATGGACAAACTCTTTACGCGTTAAATGATTTGTTTATTGGTAGAAAGACGCATGTTTCGGCACGTTATACTTTGAGTTTGTCAAGAGAAAATGAAATTAATTTAGAAATAAAATCTGAAAAAATAATAGAAAGAATTACTGAAAGACAATCTTCTAGCGGCATCATCATCTCAACTGGTAGCGGATCTACTGGCTGGTTAACTTCTGCTTTAGTTGGCGCTTATGGTATAGCAGAAATGGAATACAAAGCAGAATCTGCTGCATTTCCTCGAAATGCAGATTATTTACAGTTTGTAGTAAGAGAACCTTTCCCATCACCACTGACTGGAACTAGTATAACTAAAGGAAGCTGCACTGCAAAAGACCCGCTATATGTAACTTCCAATATGCCTGAAGATGGCGTAATATTTAGCGATGGAATAGAGAGTGATTATCTGCAGTTTAATGCTGGATCAACGGCAACAATTAAACCAGCAGAGAGAAAAGTAAAGTTGGTGAGATGAAAAAAATAAAAAAACAATAAAAATTAGATTAGACTTAAGCAGTTTCTTCAGAATCTTCAGCTTTTTTGCTCTTTTCTTTCTTTGCTTTAGGAGCAGCTGATTTTTCTTTCTTAGCTGATTGGTCTTTCTTACCTGACTTTCCAGATTGGCCTTTTACTTTCTTATGTTTTTTAGGCTTCTCAGCTGGTTGTTTAGAATTGTGATCCCAAACTGGCCAGTTATGACTTTGGAATAATTCTTTAACTGCTTCGTGAGATAAGTTTTTCTTAATGTCTAATACTTCAGCTAAAGGCTCTAAGTGATTGACATTAGTTTTTCTGCGTCTCACGTTGCCGTCAATTAAGACGTAGTTGCTGTCTAATTCTTCAACAACGATACATTTTCTACCTGCATCTCTTCCTGCTAGTTTAAGGCATAGTCGGCCTACTGTGAAGATACTCATGCTTTCACCTCAGTCGGTTCTATTCTAGTTTTATCTTTCCATAGTTGCCTGCTGCAAACAGTACATAAAACTCCCCCATAAGGTCTTTCAGGTCTTCTACTGCTTTTAGCAATTTTCTTTAGATCGTGTGGCAATTCTTGTGGAACTCCAGCTAAAACACGACCGCATCCAGCACAAGTTGGCTTAGATGGTTTTCTTCTGCGATAGTGCAGAACGCTTTTTCCGCCTGGTGTTCGAACGTGTATTCGGCGAAAAGTGCGCGAACGAAATTTTCCTTCTGGCATTTTTTAACCTCTAATATTTGGTTGGTTTTTATTACTTATTTTTATTTATTACTTATTTTTATAATTTCTTATCTCCAAAATTTCTTAATCATTAAAGCAGCCTAGAATTAAATCAATTAGGTGTTATTAGATCTTAAAAACACAAATTAATTAATCATCTCAGTTGCCTGCAGATCAATCCACTTGGGATTTGTTCTTTATTATGAGCGTTATTTATAAAGATTTGCTTGAGAAAAATGAGAATATGAATATAGATAGATTCCTATTTGCCAGTAGTAAACTTTATAAATAATCTTCAATTTTAGGTATCTATGGATAATAAACAATTAACAATACAAAAAGGAAGAACTATATTGGGACTAGCTAGCCTGCTTCTAGGTACGTCTCTAACTACGGGTGCTTTAGCTGAAGAAATCAGAGAGGTTCGCGATTATAAAGATGGAATTTACGATGTTCATTCATATAGAGTTTACGATGATACCGGAAAACAACTTCGTCATGTTATGGAAAGAGACTGGAATGAAGATGGCCTAGTAGATGAAATAATAGAGAATATTTATGACGCAAAAGGCCAATGGAATCAAAGCAAAAGAACTTATCATTGTAATGAAGGGGCACACAAAGGTTTAACTTATATTACTACAACTACATTCTTACCAAACGAAGAAGGCTTTATAATTTTAGATGAAGCTGATTTTAATGGCGATGGCAAGATTGATAAAACAGAAAAATATTTTAGATCGGGAGTCACAGGAGAAGAAAAGAAATTACCGTTGGATAACCAGTCTAACTAAAATTAAGGGTAAATTTTAATATGTTTTATTGAGATTAATAGTGTTTATAAATTGCCCATAATTCTAGTAAAAAATGAACCATTTAAAAGATTTTAAACCAACTAAGAACAGAACAAAGGACTACTATGATCTTTGTGAAGAGAATAATGGATTAATCAAAAGATGTATAGATCTAGCCATATATTCAGAGAGAACAGAATTGATAAATTCTTTAGATAGCAGGTACAAAGAAAGAGGCAGATCATACCGCGCAGATGATGGTTTAGAAATAACTGTTTTTAGCCCGCTGGGAGCTGCAAATTATGTTGTTGTTAATTACAAAGGAGAGAGAGTATTAACGGCCAGCCATGAGTATTCATTAATTGAATTAGATGAAGAAAGTCATGAAACAATGGAAGTTTTAGATATTGGAAAATTAGTTTATGGAGAATGGGTAAAAGAAGTTGACAAACATCATAAAAAATATTTTTCTAAAAATCCAATAGAAGTAATAAAATTGCAAGTTTAGATACTAAAACTAATTATTAGGTAGTAGATATAAAATAGTAAGAACATAGATGATTATTTAGATTAATAATACAAGTAAATATAATCACTAGGAATGGCCATAATTATTAATGATAAGAACTAGTAAGGATAAAAACAATTTAATACAGCTTGTATCTCTTCTGCTTTACATTTCTCAAATTTTTCTTTAACTACTCCTTCATAAACCAAAATAGTGCTCAGATGCATAAGAAATATTTCTCTAACCACATCCTGTGTAAACTTATGGTCGTGGTTATATAGAAGCGTTAAATAATCAGCCAGACAAGGACGGGAAATTTCTAAGATTAATCTCCTATTGAAAGAATTGTCGGAAGTAGCAAAACAATGGCTTTCATTAGGATTTTTTATAACGTATAATTCTTCTTTAATCTGATTTCTAGCATATCTTACAACTATTCTAGCATCACGAGCCAAATGACTATTGCCTTCTTCTTGAGAAGACATACCACGATTTAAAATGAAATCTTCAAATATTAAGTCTAGCATTTTTGTTAAACTAAATGAATTTTGAGTTAAGAAAAAAGTTAAAAAATAAAAATAAAAAATAGCAATTCACTTATGGGGTTGCGCAACTGGCTATGGCTGCGCTATCTGCACCAGTGCTTGAACCAAATCCAGCAGAAGCAGCGGCAGAGCTTAGTACTTCCTCACATTCAACTGGCTTTTCTGTGAAAGCGTTACAAACTGCTTGTTTAATGGCTTCAGGACTGCGAGCTAATGATACTTTTGCCCCGTTAATAATAGTAGTTGGAGAACCACCTACTCCTTTTTGACGTGCATTAGCGACTTCGGCATCATACAGAGTTTGACCTTCTTTAGCCATACAAGAGTTTATTTTAGCGGCATCAAAACTTAGCTTGCCATAAAGTTCTTTTAATAATGGTTCTTTACAAGCATCATCACTATTACAAGCACCAATTGCTGTATTTGTGGCAAATAAAGTTAAGTAGTCAAAGAACTTAGCAGGATATAATTTATCAATACACAACTGTCTTTCCGCTTCTGTTTCTTCGTATGGGCCGTGCATGGCTCCAATTTGTCTGATTTTAAAGTCAACTTTATTACCCAGTAATTTTACTACTGGTGCTGCTGCTTTTTCCATCTGTACACCAAACGGGCAGTAAGTAAATACATAAAATTCTACTTCTGGTTTAGCAGTTTTAGGTACATCTGTTGAAGGAGCATCATTAGTAGCACTAGTAGAATCAGCACTACCATCTATCTTCAAGCCCTGTGGAAAGAACAGCTGCCCGTCTTTAGATAAATAAGTACTAAATTCTTGAGCTCCTACTTGCAGTTTCATAGTGTACATATTATTTTCTTCATCTACACTTTTAATTACAGCAGTTTGACCACCTTGCATTAAATTTCCGTTAACAAAAGCTAAAGCTTTTTGACTGGCTTCTTCTTTAGATAATTCGCCATTGGAGTTTAGACCAAAACCATTAGTAAATACAGAGATTATTAACAAAGCTAAAAGAACTCCTGCCATTACTTTCCATTTGTTTAAATTATTACTAAACCCAGAATTACAACAACTTTCTTCTTTCCCACAATGTTGTCCTTCGTGGTTCTCTACTTTCATTTCTTCATGATTTGACTCATGATGATGCTTATTTTCTCCACCCGCATGGTGGCTGCTTCCTGCATGATGTTTTTTTTCTTCGCCCATTTTTTATTCCTCCTTTCTAAATTATCTCTGATAAATTACAGATTATATATCAGGTTATGTTAAGATGTTATTTTATGTTAATGTGTAAGTTTATGTTACCGTGTTAGGTTATGTTTATATATTGTTTATTTGAGATTGAATGCCATAAAAACCTTTTGCAATTAATAGACATTTAATAGTTTTCTTAAACCCAAACTAAATGCAATGGAAAAAATGATGTACCAACCAAGCCAGCCAGGCTGCCAACCAAAGAGCGAAAATTCACCCAAAGGCCGTAACTTATTATAATTAATCTGTAAACTTTGAATTCCTGAATTTTTAAATTGAGTAAACGCCGGGGTATAACTAAAATCTTTAGTAATAAGAATATTCTGACTCTGTTCTTCTGTTCCTGCTTGGGTGCTTTCGTTTCCAATCTTTATTGTAAATGGATGCTCACCGCTTGAACTTTTCAGCCTCCAAGTAGCTTGACTATTTTCAATATTTTGTTGAGCTTTAGTTAATAATTCCGTATCTTTATCAACTACAGCCAAAGCTGCACCATTAACGCCAGGAGCAAATGTTGCAGTGACACTATAAGTTTCACCTGGATAAATTGGCTCGAAAGCCAAATGAGCGTTCATCCAGCCAAAAAGAATAAGTACAGGCAGCATAGTGATTAAAGTTGCTTTGAAAGAATGTTTCATATAATCAAAATTAGCTTTCATCGCCTCTTTCTGAACTTTCATCATTTCTGCAGGATTATCTTTCAATTCTTTCATCTGCTTTTGATAGTCCTTCTGTTGCTCTTTCAAACGCTTCATCTCTGCTTGATCTGTAAAGTATTTATAGACAAGAACAGTGATTAAAGTAATAAGCAGAGAAATGATTAAGATAGCCCAAAACGGACCTAATTTTAATAAAGGTTGAAATACAGGGTTTAAGATAGAGTCTAAAAAAGCCATTTTTAATATAATCAGTGATATTTTTGTTAAATTAATCTTATTTTAGCTTCAACTAGAGTTTGCTTTATAAAATTTATGATAGAGCAGAATAATGATCTTTAAAGTTAGATTAAAAGGTCGTTAGGTTAATTTTGAGAAGTGGTGAAGTTAATTTTGAGGAATTTTTAAGTTAATTTTGATAATTGTTGAATCAATAGATACATTTGAGTACATTTTAGGGCTTTACTTCACTTCTTTTTTTTCTTTTCAAAATTCCTGCCCCCACTATCTTTAATCATAAGTTTTGTTCTATCTTTAATTCTATCTTTAATTTTTTCTTCAATTTTAGGACGAAAGATATCTAATTCTAAATCTCTGCGCGCTTTAAGCGCATATGGTAAAAAGTCAGCCACCATAGAGATATAACCTAAACGAGTGTCTAAACCATAATGTTCTATTGCTTTTCTTCTTTCTTGCGTAGATAGTGGCTTTAGATGTTCGGCAAATAATACTTGGTCCATAACTCGCGCGTATTCTTTTTTTGAGAAGTAATAAAGATTCTTAAAATCTTTTATCTTTTCTAGTAAGTCTTCTTTTTTTTTCTCAAGAGATAAATATCTTGAACGAATTTGACGCGATTCTTTTAAAGAAAGACGATCTAATTTCCAATTATGGTCATGAAGAATATCTTTCAAAGGTTCAATTAAAGAATGGATATCTCTATTTTTTTCAAGAAGATCCATTAATTTTTTCTTGCGTTCTTCTTCTGGAAAATGATAATCACGTTCTAGATGAGTTCCTTCATACAAAGTTCTGGCTATAATTTTTTGTTCTAAACTAGTTTGTTCTTTAGAACTGAGGCGCCTCCACAAAGTTTCAGCCAGAGAGCATAAATTATCTTTCACCTGCTTATCAGTAGGAATATTTACTTGCGAAATAGAAGATAATAATAATTGTGATTCTAATTGTGATTTAAATTCTGATACAAATTCCGATCCTAAACGAGAACTTTTGTTAGCTATTTTACTGCAATAACGACCAAGTTGCCTAATTTCTGAATGATTTAAGCGGGCCAGTTTTACTTCTCCTTGCAGATCTTTCCAGCCAAATTTGTTAGCATAAGAAAATTCTAATGAACCTTCTTCAAATTCTCCTCTTTCAGAGGCAGGTAAAAAATAATGAATAACTTTGCTTTGGCGAGCTACTTGTGGAATATCTAAGCGAGTACTAATCATATTTTTATGATCATCATAATAGATCATTAAATCACATTTTACGCTATTTACTAATCTGTGTTTATAGAGTTTCTGCCCTGCCACAAGCATGTCTAAAGAATCAGCAGGCTGACGCAGAAGCTCCATTAAGACTACAAATTCTTTAGGTGAATAGGTTAATAATTGGTTGTACTCTCTTCTAACAGAGGGGTAGTCATTATAACTACCTACGACCATGGAGTGTTTATCTCTATGTTTGATTGGACCCATTATTCCTTGAAAAGGGTCAATTAAGTAAGGCTGCGTTTTTCCTATATCAACAATAATGGCAAAATGAGATTCAAAAAAATACTCTTTTTCATCTTTTTTTTTGTTTTTACAATGAATAAATTGGACAATTTCTGGCTTTAGTCCATATTCTTCTGATACTAAGTAGATTTCAGGTATGATTGTTGTACAATTATAACCTGTTATCTTTCCACTATGTAATTCATGCGGCCAAGGAGCATAGTTACCAGTCAATAAATTATCTTCAAAACCATAAGGGACATTTTCAGCCCAGCGCATAACTGATAAAGCAGCTTGATAGGGTTTTCTTTTAGGATTATGCAGTTTCTCTGCAGCCACTAATCTGCTATAAATTTCTCTTGATTCTTGAGGAAAGGGGGAAGTCATTTTAGGAAGAACATCTAAAATCCTCTACAATTAGTTAATTATCTGTTTGATTTAAAAATTAATATTTAAATAAAATTTAATAAAAAATAAAATTAAGAGTTTTGCTCTAATTTTAATCTAACTAAAATAAATCATTAGTTAAGTCTTTAGGCACTCTGCTGTATCTATCTGCTCCAGAAGGCGTTCCTTTAACTGGTTTAAATTCTGCATTAGCCATCACATGAAGACGATGTTTTTCTTTATCGTATCCTCCTCTATATCCTGCAAAAGCAACAGCATTTTCAAAAGCTTCTTGGTAGGTAGTGGCAGTGGCAACGTGATAACGACCACCATTTTGTCGGCGCACACCTACTTGATAGTTATAAACTGCTGACAGTCTATCTTCTGGAACAATTAAGCCCATTTCTTTAGCTTTATTTCCAATCTCGACTTTAAGACAATCTAAAGCACTTTCTAAATCTAAACCTTTACTTTGTAATATTAATCTGACCATATTAATTCCCCCCATATTTCAATAAGATATCTGCTTTGGGGATTAATTATTTATAAGATTTATGGATTTCAGTCAAAATCACTACAAAATCACTATAATAACTAATCATAATATTCAATAAACTCTTTTTTACTTACTTTCATAAAGGTATTCTTCTCTTTCTCCTCGCCCAAAGTAGATTGCTTCTTATCTCCATAATCGTGCCCGGGCATTATAATAGTATCATCTGGCAGCTGTTTGATGTGTTCTAAAGAATCAGCCATCTCTGTTACATTGCTGCCGGGCAAATCTACACGACCATAACTGCCGATGAATAATGTGTCGGAGGTAAAAAGATAGCTTGGCAAAGATTTATTACCTGAATTTTCGAGTAAGAGACAAATACAATCTTTTTCGTGTCCAGGAGTGTAAATCACTTTAAATTTTAACTTATCAAGATTAATTATCTCATTATTGTTTATTTTTTTGGTTATTTTAGATGCGATTTCTTTATGGATGGATTTATGGGCATAAATAGATATACCTTTTTTTAGATAGATATCCAAATCGACTAAATGGTCAAAATGGCTGTGCATAATCACTACGAATAGTATTTTGATATTGTTCTTTTCTGCAAACTGTAGAATCTCTTGAGCGGAAACAGCAGGATCAATGATAATACCAATATAATCTTGACTTTCAAGTTTTTGCTCATAGACTAAGTAAGTAAAATTCTGGTCGTAGCCGCCTTGGAAAGTATGGATTTTCATTTTAACAGTTTAATTTAACTGTAGTTTATTCTTTATTTAAATAATTTTAGAATTGGATTAAAAAAATATTGATTCAACAAAACCCCGTGCAGGCATAAATCCCCGTATAAGGAATAAAGCCGCTTAATTTTATAGCAATAGTTGTGCCTGCTTCATGCACTATTGGTAATACCGTAGCATCAGGACCATAACCCCCCACTAAACTCTGCCAAAATGGAATTGGACCTTCAGATAAATCACAAGAAATTTTGCTTTCTGTATGTTTCTCGTAACAAGTATAATAACCACCACCTATGGCTTCATGAAATACGTCTTCCCAGCGTCCAATTTGGACATTCAAATAATATTCTTCTTCTGCAACTTCAAAATCATAATATCCGGCAGAGTTTTCAGGTGGAAAATAATCCAATGATTCTGGATCTACTAAACCTAAAGAAGAACGAGGCTCAATCATCTTTAAATTCATCCAAACATCTACAAGACTATCATGATCTAAGTAAGTTTCTCCGGATAATGCCGGTGGGCAGATATTAGTGTGGCTTTCTAAAAAGTCAAATTCAACATTTCCAATATTATTGACTTCCAACCAAGAAGAGCTTAAACGCAAGCCAATTACTTGGTTGAAATTAATGATACCATCACGACCACGAGTATCTGGCTGTAAATCGTTAATTATTCTTAAAATTCTTTTTCCATTGGGAGAGTTAAAGATTTTAATCGCGTTAGAATTGGGATTCAAACGAGGAATTTCTTCTTCAGAAATTTCATCACAGTTAATTGTTTCTGTAGCTGTAGGTTCAGTAGCTGTAGGTTCGCTTCCTGCCGAGCCAACTGGCACAGTAGGAGTAGCTACGCCAGGCAAGGGTTCTGGTGAATAAGTTCCAGCTAAACCTGGGATTGAAGTACTTCCAGAATTAGATGGTAAAATGTTTGGAACATCACCGGCACTTTCTGTTGATTCTGTTGTAGTTATTGGGGGCTGGTCTTGTATGGCTCGTAAAATGTCGCTAATTGTACCTGATAAAGTATCATCGGATTCTTCAGTTCCGTCATTAATTGCCTCTAATATGCGATCTGCTGTTTCACTGGTGGGTGTTGGGGAAGTTGCTTCAGCAGTTTCTCTTTCCATAGTGTAATTAACTAAATCATCATAAGTATAGGTTTCCTGCTCGAAAAGATTTGCGCGATTATCTAAAGCTTGCTCTTCAATGGCATTCAATATTCTACTAGCCGTTTCACTAATATTTTCTGAAGCAGTTGAAGGGCGTACTGGAAGTGATCTAGTATTAGGACGATAAAGCTTTCTAGTTACTGGTCTGTCTGGCAGCCTTTCTTGGGTTCTAGAACTTTCTGAAGTGCCACTCGATCTTACAGGTCTAGTGCTTCCCGTTAGACGACGCTCTTCTGTAGAATATGAAGAGGACGATGAGGATGAAGAAAATGTAGTTTTCTCTGAGCGACCAGTATTTTCAGAACTAAATTCTTTTTTCTGAGCAAACCCTAAGAGCATAGAGACTAAAGAAAATTTTATTTTTTTATTTAATCCCTGCCCTTTGATCGTTACTTTATCCTCTTTTTTAGCTTTCAAAAAAGCTTTCAAAGGTGTAGGAGAACCTAGAATGTCAATGGCAGTCTGTGTTTCTAAAGAGACAATTAGGGTAGGATTTTCTGTTTCTGCGGCCATTATTGCTTTAATCATTTTATCTTCCGTGATGATACTAACCACAAACTCTTTCTCGCTCAACGTTTCATCTTGAAAATGAAGAATGACTGCTTCTTGGCCAAACAAAAAATCAAGCTGAGAAGGAATTTCCTTGCCAATTAAATTTTCTTGTGATAATTGAAGAGCTAAGTTGTAGTTGATTAAGCCGAAATTAGGCTTAGTAGAACTTGTTGCAGAAGAAATTTCATTAGCTATAACTAAATTAGATAAACAAATAAAAGTTAATAGTACTAAAACTAGGAAAAAAACAACTAGTCTCTTTTTTAACATCATAACTAATCTAGAAAATCATTGAAGTTAAAAAATGTATGTTTTTGGGGATGAGAAAGATTTGAATGAGAAATATAAGATAGAAGATTAAAATCATAAAAATGCGTGAAACCGCCTCACTACGCATTTTTAGGATGCAAAAATTTCTCTCTGAAGAACTGGGTTTTACACCCAGCGAAATTTCTCGCATAAGAGCAAATTCCTAACCTTCACTCCATCATCTTTCTTAAAGCTGGATGCATTTCCATAGCGTGCTGCTTGGCAATTTCTTCATACAACTTATAGACAATCATAACTGCTAAAAGAATACCTGTTCCCCTAGATAAAGCTCCAGTTAAATCGGCAAGAGCTGCTAATAAGCCAACGGAAGCGCCACCCATGATAGTCAAAGGCCAAATATATCTATTCAAGATCTTTTCTAAAACTCTTTCATCACGTCTAAAACCTGGAATTTGTAAGCCGGAAGCCATAATTTGACGAGCTTGACTTGCTGCATCCATATTTGCAGTTTGCATCCAAAATATTGCAAATACAACTGAACCAACTATGAAAACTAAGATATAAGTAGCTGCTTGACCAAGCATTGTCCAACTAAAACTGCCCTTGATGATACTTTGCAATAAATCTGGAGCGTTCAACCAATAAACTAAACCACTAACTGGAGCTCCTCCAGAAAACTTGCCAAATATAGGAGCACCCCATCTTTCTAAGAGAGTAGCAAACAATTGTACATTGGCTAATAAAGCAGCCATTAAAATAACTGGAATGTTGGAAGTATAAAAAAAGTTAAGCGGCCATCTTAAACTATAACCACGCACACGGCCAAATGAAAGAGGAATCTCTACTTTCAAAGATTGACCATAAACACAAATTGCAAAGACCAGCACAGTTGAAGCTATAGCGGCAAATTCTAATGAAGCAGTCAATAAGTCTCCAGTGGATAAAGATTGAAATAAAGCAGGTATTGCGCCAGCTGCAATATCTGGATTAGTAGGTGAGGGAAGAAAATTAAAAGCTCGTACAAATACTTCTTGAGCCACACCAGCTGCAATAAATAAACTAATTCCTGAACCAAAACCCCAACGGCTAACTACTTCATCCATGAATAGAATTAATATTCCGCCTAAAATTAATTGGAAAACTAATATTAATTCTAACTCTCTAAATAACGGCGTGCCAATTAAAGTCTGCGAAGGAGCTAGACCTCCCATAAAGACATAAATTGCTGCTTCAAAAAAGATGAAAAAAATTGCTGTAATTTTTTGTAAGCCTTGAAATTTCTTTCTGCCTTCAATAGAAGTTAAATCTAAATTTAAAATCCCGGTTCCTGTTAATAATTGTAAGACGATAGAACCAGTAACTATAGGTCCAATTCCTAAACTGATTATAGAACCAAAAGAAGCTCCCAAGATGATTGAAAGAAATTCAAACCTTTGTAAAGCGTTCTCTCCTAGACCAAATAAAGGAATATAACCTAAGATAAAAAAAAGTATTAGAATAATAGCCGTCCACTTTAGTTTTTCTCCGAAAGGCAGCTTCTTTTGTTGAGGACCACGCACTTCCGGTAAAACTGAGATTATTTTATCCAGTAAACCCATATTTCACTCTTTTTACTTCTTAATTAACTTTTTAATAAACTTTTGAATTATAAGTCTGATTTTTATTTATTAATTATTTCTAATGTAATCAATTTATGACGAGATAAATTGATGATGGAATAAATTTAGGGTAAAATTTATTCTTACTTTTTAATTTTCTCTTTTTTAACAATTTCTGGCGCTTTCGTATTTTTTTCTGCAGCTTTTTCTGCAACATTGCCAGATAAAACTACTTCGCCGCCTGCTTCTTTAATCTTTTCTTCAGCTTGCTGGCTGCATCTTTCAACGGTAATTTTTAGCTTACTGGCTGCTTCTCCAGTTCCCAATAATTTTTGATAGCCTAATTTGTTAAAATCAAGAACATAATGATCTTTTTCTTTTTGAGCAAAGCCTTTGGATACAGCATTTTCTAAAAATGATTTAGTTAGATTACCTACATTGATTGTGCAGATATTTTGACTTAATCTGACTTCCCTGGCTCTAAAACCTACACGACCAAGAACACGGTTTTTCATACCGGCTTTCTTTTGTCCAGCTCTCTTACCTGTTCCTGCGTTACCTCTTCCTCCTCGGCTACCTGCTCCTCTTCGTTTTTTACGACTACCCCAACCGTGAGTAACGTGTCCGCGGAATTTGACTGATTTTTTTCGTTTGTGAACAACCATGAAATTTGACCCCCTAATGAATTATAAATATTATCCTAAATATTTAACGTTCCTAAACCATCCTCTCAATTAAATCGTTAATTTTTTCTCCCCTGTAACCTAAAGCACCGCCAGCTTGGAAAGCAACTTTTATGCCCTTTCGACCAAAACCTTTGCGTGGAGGATTTAAAGTAAAGTAACTTTTATACTTTTGTCCATTAATCTCGCTGTAATTATAGGAATATTTATTATGACGATCCATTAAAGGTCCTTCAAATAACTTTCCTCGCTTTTCTAACAGTACTTTGTAAGTTGGGTCAGATAATTCTCCCCAGGTAACATAATCTTTAACTTTTTGTAGCATCCCTTGTAATGCAGGATTGGATTTAAATAAGACACAATTGTTTTTTTTCAATAATTTTAACAAATCCAAAGTTCCTTTGATAGGAGCAGGAGTTCCGCGTTCTCTTCCACGAATTAAAATAATGGCTAGCATCTTTGATTCAGTATTGGCGCTATGAGCTGCGGCTTTAGCTGAAACTAGTTTAGTTGGAGATTTAACGGATGAAGAAACAACTGTAGAACTTTTAACCGCTAAGTCTTTTTTTGCTGAATCTGTATTTTTAGGCATTTTATTCACATGATTAATTTTTTTATTTTTAGATTAATTTATTGAGTCATTTAATTTATTGATTTATTTATTTTGTCGTGGCTTATCTCCTCTTCCACTATCTCCTCGTCCACCAGGACCACTGCGGCCTTTGAAAGAGCCTTTTCTGTCTCCAAATGATTTTCTTTGTCCACCGCGACCTTTAGATTTAAATCCATGACTTTCAGCAGGTTTAGGAGTATACTGAACTTTGATTACTACTCCTTCGCTATCTTTTAGTTTTCCTTCGACAATACCTAACTTAGGTACATCTTCAGGATGAATTTTTACTTTTGATAAATTCTTTAAAGCATCAAATAGAGCTTGTAATAAGCTTAATTTTGTTTTTGTTTGACCATAAGTTTTACTCCAAACGTCTTTGATTCCAGCCAAAGCCAAAACTTTCGCACATTCTTTTTCAACACACAGGCCTTTACCTTTAGGAGCAGGCATAAGTACAATTCGAGCAGAACTACAACGGCCTTCTATTGCAAAAGGAATGGAATGAGCTTCTTTACAGCCGCATTGCCAACTACCGCAACCACGACGTACTCTGATAATACTCAAACGAGCATTTCTTTTAGCTTTATCCCTAGAAGGAACTGTTTCTTTACTTGTTCCTGTAGCTCCACCAACATAGCCATTTTTGTTGCCAACAACAACATAAGTAGTAAAATGAAGTTTGTTACCTTCTTTAGTTTTTTTCTGAGTTTGACGAAAAACTCTTCTTTGACCGCCACCAAACTTACCCTTGGCTTGACCAATCAATAACAAATCTTCTTCTAAATCAGGTAAAAGATTATTAGTTATTTCTGCTTCTTGAATTAGCAATCCTTGTTTAAAAATGTCTTCAATATCGTTAATCTGCCCTTCTTTTACTTTCTTTCCTAGAGCAGTACGAGGCTTCCAGTCTTCTTGTGGTTCTGGAACTGCTTCTATTTCTACTCCAGCAGATTCTTCAACAATTGCAGTTTTAACGTCTTCAGTTTTCATTTTTAGTGTATAATTCTCTTAGTTTTAATTGATTTTTATTTGTTTTTAGTAATTATATTTAGTTATTTTGAGCTTGTTTATTTATTTAGTTTTTTGATTGGATTTATTTAGTTTGGTTTAGTTTGGTTTAATTATGTTAAATTAGGTTTTATTTTTATAATGAAATTACTTGCCGCCTTTGATTTTCTGCTTCACTTTTTCAAAAACAGACATAATCTCTTCCGGCGAGTTTCCGCTTTTTAAATATTGCGCAAATTGTTGCTTATATTTTTCAGTTTGATTCTTTAAGCTTAAAGCATGTTTTTGAACTTTCTCCCCCGAGAGTATTTTCTCTTCAGGAAAAATAGAATGCCCGTCACTATGAGGTACTTTAAATCCACTATCAACAACACCTTTTAAAAATGCATAAGCACGGCCTTTTTTAAGAGGAGATAGTAAACCTAAATCAAATATTGCTTCTTTAACATTTTTTTCTAAAGCTTTCTTGCCAACTAGCAATCCAGTCAAGTAACAAGCAGACATATTCTTCAAAGAGTAATTCCAACCCAGTTCTTTTAATGATAATGAATCTAAACCTAAAAGTACTTTGTCACCCTTTGATCCTAGCTCTATTACTTGCGTAATGATACGTGAATTGGAAAATCGTAAAACTAATCTAGGTTTTCCACTTTTCAATAGCTCTAATCTTTTAAGGTAATTAGTTTTTTGCTCCCTTCTACGACGAAATGGAACTGTTTTTGGTTTTTTATTGACCATGTTTATGTTCTCCTGAAACTTTAGTGTCATTTAGTAAATCACTGCCAGCTTTTCCTGCTTTATTCTCGATAAGGTGGTGCTCACTTAAGTAAAGTTTAATGTGCCTTTTATTCCTAAAGTATCCACCTTTACTCATCATGTATAATTTGCGGAAATTTAAATTTGACAATAATTCTTTTTCTTTTAGTAATTGTAGGAATGCTCTTTGTAACCTAATACTTTGAATCCATCTTGTTTTTTCATCTACACGGGAGAATTTTCTTCCTTTTCTGCTTCCCCTACCGCTTCTTCGGCCTTTACGTTTTTGTTCTGCGTTTTTTCTAGCTCTAGATCGTGATTGCTCAGGAAGGTGACGCAAAGAGATTTTACCAACAGCAATTAAACCACGAATATCACCGCGAGTGATGGCTTTTTTGATATCAGGCAAAGCCTCAGGCTGAAAGTGAATTTTTTCAGGGGAGGTGTTTAATATTTTAGCAGCTAGTTTCTTTTTGACGTTATTCATTTTCTTTGATCCCTTTTAAGTTTAATTAATTTTTAATCAGTTTTTAATTTTAATTGAGTTTAAATTTTATATTCAGCTTAATTTAGTTTATTTTACTGCCTCTTAATAAGAGTCTTTTCTTTTAATTCTTCTTCTTTTTTCTTTTCTGCACTTAAAGCTTCCGTATTATCATCAGGAGAGCGTTCTTTGTTTGAATGTCCATCTGCTGAATTAGGGGAATTTTTAGCTTCTTCTTCGCTTTTTTTAGCTTTCTCTTCTTCTTTCTTCTTTTCTGCAGCTCTTTTTTCTTTCTCTTCTTGCTTTTTATTTTTTTGCTGTACTCTTTCTTTTCTGTTTTTCTTTCTATCAGCTAAATTTTGTTCTAAAGAGTTTATTTGACCTGCTGCTTCTTTTACATTTAATAGCGAAATATTTTCTTTTTGAGCTAAACGTAATAATTCTAATTTTTTCTTTCCACCCAAACTAGCGCTTAATATAGCTCCTTGCTTAGTTTTATCTATAGCCAATAACTGTGAGGCATTACTAACCAAAACCCTCTCTACCCCAGAACGATGTAATCCTTTTACTTCCTTAGGAGATCCATAACCAACACTAACCAATCTAGGTTTACCACGATGTTTTTGACGAATAGGTGAATGACGTCCACGAGGCGTTCTCCAACGATCTTTTACTCTACCGGAAAAGTTGGCAGCTTTAACCATGAAGTGCGGTTTTCTTTTCTTCGCTTCATTTCTATGCTTTAATAAGCGTGAAAAATTATCATTTCCTGAAACTTTTTGGGTAGTTAGTGCTTTTTTCATTTTTATTTTAAAGTGTTTTTTAATATGATTTTTTTATTTTTTGTTTTTATTAAACTATTTAAATATATTATTTCAATTGTTTTAGTTTTTATCTCCTGCTTTTTTTGTGATATAGCAGCCATCTTGAAATACCCTTCGATCACGGTTAGTGATACGACATAATTGCTCTATTTTAGCTGCCACTTGACCGGCTAATTCTTTATCAGGACTTTGGACAGTGATTTCTACCCCGCTTACTTTGACTTCAGCGCCCAGAGGCAAGGTAATTTTGCGAGGAACACTTTCCCCCAAAAAATTTTTGATGACAAAATCTTTGCCACTAACAGATACATTCATAGGGAAGTGACCAGAGCATATTTTTAAACGGTAAACATGTAATTCTTGAACGCCATTAACTAAATTTTTAATGTGTGCAACAAAAGACATCATATGCATCTTTTCTTTCTTAGTTGCTTTTTTAGAAGAAACAACAACTTTATTTCCTTCAATTGCTAAATTAATCTGAGGATAAATAAACTTACGACTAACTTCGCCTTTTGGGCCTTTAAATTTTAAAACTGAGCTTTCTAGCTTGGCGCTAACTCCAGCTGGCAAGATTATTTCTTCGCTTAAATCTAATTTCATTTTGATAGTAATAACTTAGTAGCTAACTGAAAATAAATTTAGTAGCAATAAACTAAGAGTTTTCCTCCTAAATTTTTTTCTTTGGCTTTAATATGAGTCATTACACCTTGAGGTGTAGTAATTAAGATAATTCCGAAGTCTTTAGCAGGCAAGTAACGTTTTTCCCATTTTTCAAAAACATTGTGCTTAGTTGAAAATCTAGGTTTTATAACTCCGCATTTGTTTATGTTTCCAAGTAAATTAACTTTTAATATTCCGCCTTTTTCGTCGTTAATTTCTTCAAAAGCACCTAAGTAACTATGTTCGTTAAGTAAACTTAGGACAGTCTTAATCATTTTGGAAGCAGGCTTAATTAAAACTTCTCTTTTGCCAACTTTTTCAGCATTGAGTATTTTGGCTAAAGCGGCGGCCAATGGATCGTTGAACATTTTTGTTTCACCTTTAATTTAATTTTCGTTTGACTTCAATTTTTAGTTTATTTTTTTATTATTTTTTAAAGTTTAAAATTTTGAAATTTTTAAACTTCAGTTTTTAATTTTATTTTTGAGTTAATTTTGCTTTAGTTGTATTTTTTAAAGCCCAAACCGATAGCCATATCTCTAAAGCACTGCCTGCAAATATGCAGCCCATATTTATTGATGTGGGCGCCGTTTCGTCCGCAGTTGCGGCATTTTTTTAATGCAATACCACAGCTTCTTTTTTTAGGCTGGTTAAATTTAATGAACTTAGCTTTCTTTATTGGTTTTGCATTTAACTGCTTGAATACTTTTTTGTGGTCGCTGGTAGTCATTCTACTTTCACTCCGTAACTTCTTATGAAATTAATTGCTTCTTCTTTGCTGATTATGTGTTTTTTGCCAACTTTTTGTGCTTTTAGTTGACGATCTTTTACTCTATAACCTGGCCTAATTAAAGTTACTGCGGCTTCCAAACCCATTATCTTTAATTCTGGATCGTACTCCAAACCCTGAATATCGATATATTCAGGAACACCGAATGAAAAATTTCCTTCAGTGTCAAAGTTTTTTTGGGATAAAGTATTATTTTTAGCGACTAAAAGACGGCGCAGCAATTCTTCGGCTCCTTTTCTTACAGTTACTTTACACCCAATGGCTAAACCTTGCCTTAAACCCCAACCTGGGATTCTTTTCTTAGCTAAAGTTTTAACAGGAGTTTGAGGGGTTAGTTTTTGCAGTAACTTTAAACCTTTTTTAAGCATATCTTCGTTTTTTCCTGCCCCAATATTTAGTGTAATCTTAGCAATTTTTATTTGTTTCATTTTATTCTCGCCAGTTTTCTTCGAAGCTGGAGTGGGTGTGGAAGTAGCTGGTTTCATTGAGACTCACCGGAAACTTTTTTGCTGGATTTTTTATCTTCTTTAATATCAGCTTTTTTATTATCTTCAGAAGAAACCCAACTTGGCTTTTCTGATAATACAAATAAATATTTTTTAAGTGTGGATACTTCATTTCCATCAACTAGATAAGTTGCTTCTTCACCATTTAGACTCTTTAGTTGTCCGCATTCTCCACGGTGTTTACCCTTGGTTAAGAAAACCCAGCAACCTGTTTTTAATTCAAAAACAGATTTTATTTCTGGTTTAGGTAAAGATAAAAGTAAACTGTCACCGAGGTTCATTTTCTTATCTGAAATAAGGTTACGCCCATCGTGTAGATGATATTGGATTTTTCCACCAACTAGAGCAGTTTTTCCAGTTACTTGACACATCTTTTCAGAGGCCTTTTCATTTTTAATCTCAACTAGTGATAAACGACCTTGGTTATCAAAAACCATACAATAACTTTTCTTCAACTTTGGTAATTGTAATATGTCAAATAAACCAACTAAAAAGCGAGCTTCTTCTCTCCTTATGCCGTCTACAAGCACTTCATTATTATGTAATATTTTTTTAACTTCACTACTTGTTGCAGCTAATCCCAAGTTCTGTTTGAGTAGTAGAGTTAATGGTAAACCAAATTCTCTTTTATGTCCAGAAGGACGTGGTTTAGGCATGAACTTGTTGTCTTTACGTCCAATAGACCAGCTTTTTGGTGCAGGTATACTTTTTAGATGGTTTTTCATTTTTAGCTCTCTTTATAGTTATTTTTTATTTAGTTATTTTTTATTATTGGTTTTGGTTATTAGTTTTTATTTGTATTTTACGTGGCATTTATTTGTTTTTTATTGTTTTTATTGATTGTTATTAGATTTATTTTTTAAGTGTTTGTTTAGGGGTAGTTGCTTTGTGCGCTGCTGCTTTTTTAGATACCGCTTTAGGCTGTGGTTTACTTCCCGATTTTTTTTGTTCTAATTTTTCTTTTCTTAATTTATCAGTTAAATCTAATTCTGTTATCATTAATTTTTCTGGACTGAGAGGGAATAATAGTTTATTACCATCTTTCTTGATGATATTCATCCCAGTAACATAAACTCTTAATCTCTTTAATTCGATTCGTTCTACTTTCCCTTCTTTCTTAGCAAATTGACCACGCATGATTTTTACTTTGTCACCTTTTCTTATTTGAAGACTACGAGTTACATACTTTTTTCTTAATTCCGGTGATAAGTGAGCATGTAATAATTTTTGCTTCCAGTGTAGAGGCGCGTTGTATCTAAACTTGCGTTGTTTTCTAGGGCTAGTACTGCTTTTCCAACTGGTGGAAAAATCTTTTTTGCTCATTAATTGACCCATTTATTTCACCGTAGTTATTTTGAATTTGTATTTTTATATTCGTTGTTTTTTTATATTTGTTGATTTATATTTGTTGGTTTGTGTTTGTTGGTTTATTTTTTTCAGTATATAATTAGTCAGTTCTTAAAATCATACAACTATGCTTGCTACTTTGGCAACAGCTGGCCAGCGTTCTGTAACTTCTTTAGCAATTGGACCTTTAAAGATAGTACCCTTAGGGTTGCCTTTTTCATCTTTTAAAACAACGGCAGCATTGTCTTCAAATTTAATCCTTGTTCCATCAGCACGACGGAATTCTTTCTTTTGTCTTACTATGACTGCAAATACAACAGTTTTACGCATTTCTAATTTTCCTTTTTTTACGGAAGCTAGTACCATATCGCCAATACCAGCCTTAGGAATTCTACCCCTAGTAGTTTTAGCTCCTTTTACGGAGAAAATACGCAATACCTTTGCCCCAGAGTTATCACAAGCTTGTACATAAGCGCCAGAAGGTAGCGGTTTTGTAACTTTACTTTTTAATGCTTTCATGCGGATTCACCTTTGTGAGCATTATGAGTGCTTTGATGTTCTTTTGGAGTGTGATGTTCAGCAGTTTCATCCTTGGATTTTTTGCTTTTCATTTGACGAGCAGTTTGAGCTGTTTCTTCTGCAACCATTTCTTTCTTGCCTTTTCCAACAATACCTAAAATAATATGGTGCTTTGTTTTACTCAAAGGGTGAGTTTTAGCGACAACTACTGCCGTACCGACAGGTACATCTAAACAAGCAGGATTGTGAACTCTTAATTTTGATTTTCTGCTTTCAAAACGTTCATACTTTGGTAGGAAATTTGGACTGAACCAAGAGATTGTTGCTGAGTGGTTAACGTCTTTTTTGATAACGGTGCCTTTTAGTAGTTCCTTCTTGACATTTATCTCACCATGAAAAGGACATTTTTTATCTTGACAAACATTTCCTGGTGCTTTGAAACCGAATATTTCTGTTTTCATTTGTATGCTCCGTTTAAATTTGATTTTTGTTTTAAGTGATTTTTGTTATTTTGATTTTTTGTTTTTAATTTTGTTTTTAAATTTTTATCTTGTTCAACTAATATTTTATTTACCCTTTGATTCGTTCTTCCGATCGTCTTTTGATGGTGGTTCCTTCCACAATCCGACCAGTTTTGAGGATCTTGAAAGTTAACCCTTCTTTAAGCAAGCGCTTTTTTTCCGTTGCTTTTTTGTTTTTTTCTATGACTAAACTAAACTTTGTTTCGTCGACAATCATTCCGTTTAAACCCAGCAATGATTTATTTTTGGCGCTGATTACTTCTATCTCTTCACCAATTAGCTCGTGAGGATAAGCGCTTTGTTTCATCTTACTTGACTTCAATGGTCCCTTCGGGAAATCCCAATTCGACAAGGACGCTTTTCATCTTCATTTTATGATCGCCTTGTAGCTCAATTTCGCCGCTTTTTGACGTGCCGCCACAGGCAAACTTATTTTTTAATTTCCTAGTTATTTCTTCTAGGTTGCTCTCTTTACCAATTCCGGCAACGAGAGTATACTTTTTTCCGAATTTTCTTTTTTCGATTCGTACAGTTATTTTTTGCTGCTCACGAGCAATCATCTCACAGACACATAAGTCCTGTGGCAGCCCGCATTGATTACAAACACCTACCATTATTTATGCCAAAGCCTCCGACTTGCTCAATAAGGATAAAATCCTAGCAGCATTTTTTTTAGCTTTTTGTAATTGGCCAATACTTTTACCTGAAGTACCAGTTATTGCTTGTGTTCTTAATTTTAGCATTTCTTTTCTACTTTCCAGTAAGCGTGCTTTTAATTCAGTAGGGGATAAAGCTTGTAAAGTTTTGTAGGCTTTCATTTTGATTGTTTTTTTGATTGTTTTTAGGTTTGATTATTTTTAGGTTTAATTATTTTTAGGTTTAATTATTTTTAGGTTTAATTATTTTTAGTTTGAAATTCTAATTTAGTTAGTACTTTCGCTGCCCTCTTTTGATTCTGTGTCAGCAACAGGCGCCTCTATTTTTTCTTCAGCTTTTTCTTCTGCTACTTTCTTTTTCTTTGGACTGCGAGTTTTCTTTTTCTCTGCTTTGCCTTCTTCTTTTTCAACCACGGTTTCCATAACAACAGCTACTTCTTCAGCCCTAGCGTCAACTGCAGATTGATCCCTAATTTTTACTGAATCAGGCATATCTAAACCAGGAGGCATGATGGCCACTTTAATACCAATGATACCAGTTTTTAGTAAAGCACGAGCTTGAGCACGACGTACTTTTTCAATAGATAAATCACCGCATTTCTTTAGGTAACCTTGGTAAAAACGCCAGCTCTTTGCCCTGGCACCAGGAATCTTACCGGAGATAACTAATTCAACTCCCAAAGCGCCGGAGTTAATGACGTTCTCCATTATTTTGTGACCAACACTTTTGAAACGATTGGATCCAAATTTTTCTAAAGAAGAAGCTATTCGTTCAGCTACAATTTGAGCATCAAGGAAAGCATCTTTTACTTCTTCAATTTCAATTTGTGGATTTTCTAAGCCAAATTTTTTCTTGAGGTTTTTAGTTAAATCTCTAATATTGGCACCTTTAGAACCAACAATCATACTTGGCCTATTAGTGGAGATAATAATCTTTTCACCAAGAGGTATTTTCTTTAAACGGATTTGGGAAATACTGCTGCGAGGAAGTTTTTCTTCGATGTATTTTCTAATGTAATACTCTTTGGCTTTCTGTGCTACGAATTCCCTTTCAATCATCTTTTATTTCTCCGTGGTTTATCTCTTGAATTGATTATATTTAGTTTATTGATTATTTTTATTTTTTGTTTGAATTTAAAGTATTGTTGTTGGTTTAGTTATTATTTTGATTATTATTTTAGTTATTGTTTTGTTTTTATCTCAAACTTCCTTTTTTTTGTAGTTGTTCGTATAAATCCTCAACTTGGCCGACATCTTTATTATCTTTTACTTTTTGATTTAACTCCGCAGCTTTTTTCTGTGCTTGCTGAAGTAAGGTGGAACTGTCTACTGTAGCAGTTTTTGCTGCAGTTTTAGTTAAATGGATCTTTTCTTCTGCAAATTTTGCAGGAGTGGATTTTTCCTGATGTGCATGAGCCATATGATCGTGAGCGACATGGTCGTGAGCCAGATGATCATGGTCAGAGTGCATAGTTTCTTTTGCTGCCTCTTTTGGCGTTTCTTTTAGAGTTTCTTTTACAGTTTCAGTTTTTGCTTCTGTTGATTTTGTTTTTTTGTTTACTGATTTTTCTTTTTTGTCAGATGACTTACTGGAGATTTCCCAAACCTGAATTTCTAAATGAGTTCTCTTAGTAGCAGTCCTATGTCTGCCTCCCGTAAAAGGTATAGGAGCCCGGTTAGCTAAAATTTGAGTTATCTTTAAGTTGTTAATATCTAAACCTTTACTTTGAGCATTAGCTTCAACTGATAAAACTAATTTTAAAACTTCACGAGCAGCTTTTTGCGGGAATCTTCCGGACATCATACCAGGCTTGTGACCAACATTGTCATTAAAGATTTTATAAGGAACGGCTCTTTTTTCAGCAATAACTTCTTTTAATAAACTTTTAGCTAAATCTGTTTTTTTGTAGCGTAAAAAATTACAAATTTCTATACAATGTTTAGTTGAAACTGGTAAGTTTAAAGCACGAGCTATAGCTAAATGTGCTGGATTTCTTACTTTAATTTCAAATTTTTTCTTTGATTTTGTTTTGTTCATCTTAGTTATCGTAAGTTTTGTATTTGAATTTTTTATTTTGATTTAACTAGTTTTTTCGGTTTATTTAGCCGATACAGCACGACTAGATTTAGTTGCCCCTAAACCAGCAGAACCGTGTGTGACCATTTTTCTAGTGATTACAAATTCCCCTAAATAATGCCCTAGCATTTCTGAGTTTATTTCAACAGGAAAATATTCTTTTCCATTGTAAATTTTGATAGTTTTACCAAGCATTGAAGGAACAATTATCACATTTGAACTACGAGTTTTTAAGTCCCGATCATCAGTACTTAATTTTTGCATTAATCTTTTTTGTTGTTGAGTCATTTCTCTCTGCAACGTTCTTCTGGCCCTAGAAGGTACGAAGTTAAGGAATTCTTTGAAAGGCAGAGCCTTTATCTCTTCGTCAGTTTTTCCGTACCAGCGTAAAATTTTAGCCATTTTTTATTATTCACCTATGTTTATGATTTTGTTTGTTGATTTATTTTTGGATGTATTTTTTGATTTGTCTTTTTATTGATTTTAATTGTCTTTAATTTTTTATTGTTTTAAATAGTTCAAATACCCTCAGTTTATTTCCTTCTACCAGTTCTACTTGGAGCAATTTTACCAACTTTACGTCCAGGAGGAGCACTTCTAGGAGACTGCGTAGGCCGCCCTTTGATATGTGAACATTTTCCTCCAAAGGGGTGGTCAACTGCATTCATAGAGATACCGCATACTTTTGGATATAGTTTATTACGAGCGCGCATTTTTTTATAACGAGTTCCAGCTTTAAGGAATGGTTTTTCTAATCTTCCTGCACCAGCTAATACTCCAATTCCAGCCCGGCAGGTTGGTGAAAATAATTTTTCTTTCCCAGAGGGTAATAATACACGAATATTATTTTCATTACGAGCAATGACTTTGGCAAAAGTTCCTGAAGAGCGCACTAGTTTTCCACCGTCACCTGGATTGAGCTCAATATTGTGGATTAAAGTCCCTTCAATGATATCTTTTAATTGTAAAACATTACCTTCTTTTACTTCAGTCCCACCAATAACTAAACTGTCCCCAACACATATTTTTTCAGGAGCAAAAGCCAAGCCAGTTGTGCGATCATTGAAAGCTAATTCAAGCAAAGGAGCAGTATGGCCTGGGCAATGGACAATATCTAAGACCTTACCCACCCTTTCAGCACACAATGAACCATCAGTAGGGGTGTCTAAACTAGGGTGTTTAACTTCTCCAAAAAAGCGGAAACTAGGAGAGCGATAAGTGAAGCTGCCTTTTCCCCGACGTTGTTGAATTAAGCGTTTTCCCATTTTAATCCATAATTATTTTATGTTTAGTATAGTTTTAGTATTAAATTTATTTAATCATTAAATTAAACCCAAATCTGCGCTCAAATCTGAAGCTAAAGTGTTAGGACTTAAGCGAACATGTGCTTTTTTATCTCCAGTGATAGAGTTTTGAATATTTACTCCGACAACTCTAACTTTGAACATTTCTTCTACTGCTTTTTTAACATCTTGCTTAGTGGCTTTAGCATCAACAACAAATACTAATTTGTTTTCAAATTCCACTTGTCGCATACATTTTTCTGTAGATAAAGGCCTTTTGATAACACTGTAGGGCTCCAAATTACTCGATGTTACTAGTTTTTGTACGTGTTGTTTATTGGCCATTTTGATTTTTAGTTTGTTAATTTTATTAGTTTACAAATAATTTTTCCTTTTCTAAGAGATCGACGGCTTTTTCCGTCCATAGAGCTACTCGGCCAGGCTGCGTACCCGGAGCTAACAATTCCGCATTTAAAGCTTTAACTTCTACAATCTCAACACCAGGAATATTATTACCAGATTTTAATAAAGCGCATTTTCCACTAACTACAAATAAAGGGCCTTTTCTTAGCCTGTATCGTCTTCCTCTTAACTTTCCTTTACCTGCGCGTACTTTCTTTACTGCTGCACGTTCTAATTCGTCTGCAAAACCTAAATTTAAAAGAAGTTGTTTAACTTCTTCAGTTTTAGAGATATCTTCAAAGGAAGAGTCTAAGATGAATGGAAAATCTTCTGGCAATAAATGGCCGCGCTGTACAATTATTTCTTTGCAGACACTAGCCGATAAAGCAGAACGTAAAGCTTTATTTTTCTCTTGACTGTTTATTTTTTGAACCAGTAATTTATCAGATTTAGGAGGATGCGCGCGCCTACCACCCCTAGTTTGAGGGGAAAATGAACCCACCCAGAACATACGAGTACCACGGCGAGAATGAATTTTTCTAGCAACACGGCTGATACCAAAGCCATAACAACCACGATAATCACGACGTCGCTTGCTAACTTTAGTAGAATGGACTAAACCCGCACCAGGAGAAGCCCCATACACTTGACGAGCAGCACTTTGCAGAGCATGAACTGCCCTTTTAATTAAATCAGGACGATAAGATTCATCAAACTGCCCAGGAAGAGTTTTTTCTCCGACTTTTTTCTTTTCTCCGTTTATGATTAGTAATTTCATTTTTTAAGTTTTATTTTTATTTTTTTATTTGTTAAGTTAGTTAATTTGAGTCTGAATTTTATTCGGAGTTATTGTATTATTAAATTTTAATTTTGAGTTCGTACACCAGTTACTTGGAATGCTTCTTTAGGAACCATTTTATTAGGTCGTAGAGCTTGAGTTAAGACTAAAGCACGTTTTTTAGGACCAGCTACTGAACCTTTTATTAATAGATAGGGGTTTTTTACCAAACCATATTTTAGTAAGCCGCCAGCAGGGTTTACTTCTTCGCCTTTGTCGCTTAATTTTAAGATTTGTTTATTGTATTCCGTTCTTAAGTGGAAACCCATTTTACCAGGTTGTGGAACTGTGAAAGCAATGCGATTAGGATGCCAAGGACCTAAAGTGGCAATACCTCTTTTGGTTTTTTCAGCTTTGTGCTGCCTAATAGGTACACCGAATCTTTTAACCGTGCCTTGGAAACCTTTTCCTTTAGTTACAGCATGAAGATCTACCAATTGTCCGGTTTCAAATACTTCAGTAACAGCAATTTCTTTGCCTAATTTTTCTTTAGCAAAAGCCAGTTTACTGTCTTTATTACCACCTAAAGCAATTTCCATTACTTTAGGTTTTTTTGTCCCAGTACTGGCGAGCCAAGGTTGGGAATTAACTAATAAACGTAAATCATCAAATTCAGGAACTTTTTCAAAAGAATAAGGTTGTTTTTTGGCAAGAGGCATTTTTTCAGATAAATTTTGATTAACTTTGGGAGCATAAAAAGAAGCAATTTTTCGAGAATAACGATAAAAAGCCACACCGCAAACAGAAAGTGGTGGACAATCAATAATGGTTACTGGCAAGGCAATGTTTTCACCTTTGGTCATGGACTTGGCGCGGTTATCATCCACAAAAGTAATAGTCATACCAGCTTTGAAACCAATGAATCCTAATATTTTTGGCTTACTTTCAGTAGCCCAAGAACGTACTCTAACTAATGAATGCTTAGACCGTTTCCTTGGCCAGAACTGCATACTTCCTCTACGTGGATGGCTTACTTTTGGCATTTTGTTGGTTTAGACTTGTTGAGTCCAGTTATTTGAATATATTTAGTTTTTACTTTAACAAGAACCAGGTATGCAGATAAAAAAACTCAGTCTTTAGCTTCGATATTTTAACTGCCTATTATTGGCTTTCATCAAGAAATCATCCTCGATGTCAACCTTTTCAGGCTCTGAGCATAACGTATTTAGCCAGTTAGCTGACCAGTGTACGATAAGCTTTTTTGCTTAGAACGCGGTTTATTTATAAATCTGTTGGTAAAGTTTTGAGATTATATATTGTAAAGAAGATATGATCCTAAAAGCATTTATCAAAAAAATATAAAATGTATAATAGTTTTACACGAAGAAGCCAGAAAGCCCCGTGCTTAAGCGCAGGGATGAATGGCTTTCTTGCTTCTTGTGTCACAAAAATTCGCCTATCAAAGAAAGTTTCTCTTTACAAGCCAGCCATTCCCTGAAAAATGCCGGGCATTTTGGTGGTCCAAGAAGCCGTTACTTCTGTGGATATGGCGTGGTAAGACACTTTATGCGAATTTTTCATGACCTCAACAAAGCTTATCTTTCTGGCAACGAACCAAACATTTTTCCTCGCTCTGGGCTAAAGCGCGTACGCAGTCTTTAATACATTGTTCACAGGAAATATCGCCTGCGTTTAAACGACGTATAGTGGCGCTGCCACTTTCATTAGAATAGTCATTAATTTGTTCTTGTTCTTGATAATCAATTTTAAAATCAGAAGCCAGTATTAATAAGGCAAAAACTACGACGATAAGAATTAAAGCAGCAAGACCTGTCTGAGGCTCAAGAATTGGGGCTTCTCCTCTTTTTTTATGAGATTCTTCTCTTTTTTTATGAGACCTTAATTTATTTGCAACCATTACAAGTAAAAGAAAAGAAACTAGATATTTAATGGTTGCGGCATAATATTGTTAAGCGATTGCTTTAAATAAGGTTAAATAATCCAATAAAAGATATGTTTAAAAGAGGACAAATTACGATATTTTTAGTAGTAGGTATTTTAATACTTTTTATTACAGCAGGTGGGTACTTTTTAAAAAATAAACTATCCGTTTCCAATTTTGAGCAAGAATCAAAAATGGTCGAACCGCTTACTTTTAAGACTGCTTCTTTGAAGATTTATGCTGACTCTTGTTTAAAAGAAGCGGTCCTTTCTAGTATACAAATAGTTGCAGCGCAAGGCGGGTATGCCTACTTCTATGGAGAAACTATATTAAGAGAAAATATAGAGATTGCTTATCATCTAAAGAATGAAAAAGTGATTTACCCAGGAAATTATTTTTTGGAAAATGAGTTGTCCTTGTTAATTAAAGATGCTTTTGGGCTTTGTTTAAATAAGATTAGTATATCTCCTGGGACTGAAATTAAAACTGGTGAGATGAAAATTAATTTGGCAATCAACCAAAAAAAAATAGCAGTAAAAATTGATTATCCAATAACTATTCTTCAAGAGAATAAAGAAATAACTTTAGAAAACTATCAAGGGGAATATGATTCTAATCTGGGATATCTTTTGAAAGCTAGTTCGGAATTGGTAACCATTTTATCTTCACAAAAGACCATACCACTAAATACACTTTCTTCATATGATTTAATAATTAAAGTAATGCCGATAGGAGATAAAAGTATAATTTATTCTTTAGTTGATGAACAGAATATAGTTGATGAACGAAATCGGGTTAACAGACAGCCATTAGTGTTTAACTTTGCGGTGGGAAGATGAAGAAAAGTATAAATCAAAAAACAGAATATTTTGAATTTTCAATAAAAGGTGTATTTCCAATCTATCATTTGATTATAGGTATTATCATTTTCAGTCTTATCTCATCTTCAGGAAAAAGTGATCCTGAGAGTGGCCATGAAAGTTACTATGATGAAGAACTACCAATTAATGATCCTACTAATTTCAATTCTTATCAAAATCCTGATTTTTATAACACATTGGACCCTAACGACCCTCGATTTAATTGGAATTATGCTAATTATGATTTAGTTCATTGGAATAAGGTTGATGATTTTTCTGGAGTCAATTTAGGACTTGTCCATGCAAATGCTTGGGGTGAAATTGACCAGTCAAAAATAACCGGTCTGCAAGTGGCGGAAATACCTGCCGAATTTTTCGATCCTGGGAAAGTAAAATTAGAAAACTTGAAATATGCAACAAAAGAGCAGATAACTGAAACGTTAGGAGAGTGGAGTAACTTAAGAGATGCCGATCCTTCTACGGTTAAAACTGTTTTTCTTGAGAAGTTTAATATTGATTTGGACATTACAGCGGGAAATAAAATTTCCTATGACCCTTCTTCCGAAAACTTGATTTATGGAGATAATGTGCGTCCTCCTCTAAATTATCCTGCAGATAAATTTTCTTTAAGGTTAGTTGGTGATTTCCTTCATATAATTCCATTGAAAAAAGATGGTAATGTCGATGAAGAAAGAAATGTAGTAGTCTCTGGAAAAAATGTTGAACTTACTCAAGAGATAGATGGACATTTAATAATAGACGGAGAGGAAGCAACAGTAAGCGGTGAACAAAACGGCGAGATACGTAGGAGTGATGGACAAACAGTAGATTTCTTTAATGGGCCGGAGGGTGTATTGGCGGTTAACCCAGATGGTTCCATGGATGGAAAAGACACCACGCTTGAAATAGGAGATGGGGAGAGAAAACAAATAGTTCAAGGGACTGAATTTAGAGTTGATGGAACTACGGTAGTTTTAGTTAGAGATTCTATCTTAGAAAATTTAGAAAATTTAGAAAGTTCAGAAAACTTAGGTAGTCTAAATGAAGAAGAGTTAATTGTTAGAAATGAAAATGATCCCCTAGTAGTTTTACCTTTAGATGATGTCCCTGCTGCAGGATATGAAAACGCTCAAAATATAGTGCGTTATGCTGATAGTAGAATAGAAGCACAGGGGATATTTCAACTTCAACAAGGCGAACTAGAAGCAAGTTCTGATGATAGTGTAGGTCTGGTGTCTCAAGATTTGAGTAGTCTGTCGGCTAGTGGGCAAGTAGATATTAATACGCGTAATTATGCTTACGAAGGCAGCCCTTCTTCACTGATGAATTTAGAAAATGATGATAAAGAAGATATCTTAACTGTCGATGTGAAAACAGAAGGAGAAGAAGTTCAAATAATTAAAAAAATTACTTTAGTTAACCCTGCTGCGTCTGTGGACGGTTCTTATGCTCAAGAACAAGGATTAAAAGTTTTTGTAGCACGTAAAAATGGAAAACTAGAGATGTCTTTAGAACAAGAAAATCTTAACACTATTGCTCAAGCATATGCCTCACCAACTACTTTTTTGCTGCCGGAACAAAGAACAAAAATAGAATTAGCCGATGGCTCAGCCAGTTTAAGGATTGATGAAGAAGGAGGAGCTTTTTTTACTGCAGATGGAATGGGAACGGTGGAATTGCTCGCGCCACGACTAACAGAAGAATATTTAGGCGAGGATGTTAGTGAGATTAAATATGCCCTAGAGCAATTAGCGACAGGCAATCCTCAGCAAATAGAGGAAGGACGACAAGTTTTAGAAGATATCGAGCTAGATCCTAATTCATTTGGTCAGAAATCTGGAATACAGGCATCTTTACTTTTATCGGCGTTTCATAATTCTCGAGGAGATGGTTTAGAAGCAAGAAAACATTTAGAATTGTTGATTAGCAGCGCTTCAAATAGTGAAGAAGCTTGGAGAGCACGAGATCTGCTGCAAAGAGTTGATTCTTTAGGAATGATTGAAGCAGCTCTTTCTAGTACAAGCTTAACTATCGAGCAGATGCAAGAATGGTTTGGAGCAAAAGGACTAGCTAATGAAAAAACAGTTAGAGAACTAACTAGAAAAATGCAGCGGGGCTCAGCCGGAGAGCAAATAGCAATTCCAGGGGAATTATTTTCAGGAGCGTTATCTACATTTGACTTACGGAATTTAGTTTATTTGATGGCTAGCGCCAGCGGAGAAGAATTAGCTGGAGATAGACGTATTCACCAGCAAATGTTAACTAAAAGTGGATTAAGTTATGTTGCTAAGATCATACAATCTGGTCGAGCTAGCGATGTGGCTACGGCCATCGATATATTGCGTAACGGAGATTTAACTGGAACTGGGATTGAAATACCAGATGACCTTTTTACTAGTCTTCCACTAGATCCACATAATCGGTTAATGCCCATGAGAGAAGCTTTGGCCAAATTAGTGGAAGAAGAACCATTAATAATGGCAACAAAGAGAATTCAAGAACCCCAATTATTCGCCGATTCTGAAGATAAAAGTTTGTTAACTCTGCAAAAAGAGATGTTAAAAACAGCCCAGAAATATAGAAGTAAAGAAAATTATCGAGCCGCTGCTGCTTTAACTCAAAGTTTAACAAGTTCACCTTTTCCTGAAGTTGCTGAAGAAGCACGAAGATTATATTCAGATATTTCCGGCGATGATTGGTTAGATTTAGCTGATGAGACTATACAATATGGGTTGATAGATATGGCAATATCTTTTGCCAATCCGGCGATGTTAGCTGGATATAGCGGAGCGGTGGGCGGGCTAGATGCTGTATTGAGCACCTCTAAAACAGTACAAACTGTAAGAACAGTTTTGACTAAAGTGGGAGACAAAGTGTTAGGTACTGGTCCAGCATCACAGCTCTTTAAAGAAGTTCTAAAAGAGGGAATAGAAGAAGCGGCAGGATTTGCTTGTCAAGGCGGACCTTGTGATATTTTGATGGCTGCGGCTTTGGGAAATGCTCCGCACACTACGTTAGACGCACCCAAATCACATTCACCACCGGTACCAGTATCAACATTAAATGTACCAGCACCACTAATTTATCAACACCCTTTTTGGGGAGAAATGACTGTAGATGTAGTTTCTCCTGAAAAATTTGCAGAATTAACGGGGATTCCCGCAGATACTATTCCAGTTGGTCCAGGAATATTAGTTGAAAATAATGGAATAGATGTTTTAGTTGTTCCAGAAGGAACCGATTTATCTGGGCCAGATTTTATTGATTTAAGTCAAGTGCAAGAAGATTTGACAACTATCGGTGAAGAAGTAGATTTTGCGACGAAGAAAGAACAAATAGACGCAACAGGTATACCTGGAGATGAACAGGTACTCGATGATGAACTTTTTGAATTGGATGATCTTGATACTTTTCGAAATGCAGAAGAAACCACACCGCCATCACGCCAGAAAAGAGAATTAACTCTAGGAGAAGAAAGATTCACATTTAACCCCGAAAGTGGAAGCTGGTATAGAGAAGGAGTAGTTAATCCAGACATGGTATCGTCAGATTTAGCTCCCGATTTAGCAACACCAACTAGTGAAGTAGTTACTGAAATAGAGACTTTGGTGCAATTAGAAACTAGAAGATTAGAAGATATACCGCCCCCTTTAGTAGAAAGCGCATTACGTAATTCTTTGAGTAGTATCACTACAGTCATAGAAGGTGGTCCAGAAGTAGTATGGGATTTTAGAAGAGAAATTCATCCACGTGATTACGAACAACAATTAATTAGTTTAACTAGAGAAGCTGCTGATTCTTCTTTAACAAAAGATGAAATTAAAGAATTAGTATTATTAAGAGCGCAAAGTGAAGGTCTTAGTGCAACGGAGTTAAAAAACTTAAGAGATAACTTTGACAAGTTATATGGTTCGTCAGTTGATTTAGTAAAAGCATTACCTAAATTTTCCCGTTTGCTAAGCGAATTAGATCCATCATATCTTAACGTTCATTTATTTAGAGATGGAGCTTTACTAGGCACATCTGATTCTTTGTATCGTCAGCAGATGGGGTTGGATGATAGCGTAAGAATGATTTTTGTGAGTAGAGCTACTACGAATCAGCAAAGTGATAAGCTTCGGTGGATGGCTAACGCAATTAAAGCAGATAGCTTGCCGGAGTTTAGACAAACCTTTCAAGAAAAATTTAATCAATTGATGGAGACCGATCATGAATTTAGGAAAGAAGCAGAAAGAACTTATGCATATTTGAAATCAGAAGATCTGTTAGGAAATAAATTACGTTTTGTGGATACCTGTTGTACAGGCACGATTAATTTATTTTTGGAAGGAACTATTCGTTATTATCATTCTGATGCTGAGTTGCAGAGTGTCTTAATGTACTCAGATATAACTGGATTAGGAAAATTATCTCATAGTGAGGGATATAGTTTAGAAGGTGCAGTAAAAGGTGTTGAATTTGGAGGAGTAGATGATGACGGAATTCCTTCCATGAAACCTACAGAAATGGAATCAAAATACGAAGAAGAACATAGAGTTGTTACCAATCATTATGGTCCTAAAGCAGGGTCAGTTCTTTCTTATCTAGAACAGTTAGTAACGTTACAACAAACCAAAGAATTTGCGCAAAGCGATCCACGAGCTGGAGCAGCAAGTATAGAAGCTAAGTTGGAATATGATATTACACAAAGAAAAGAAACGGGAAAAGTTTCTTTTGAACCAACATTGATATCAGAGATACCTCCAGAGATGGCCGCTTTCGGTTTAGAGAATCCAAAAGATTTTGATGGACAGTCCATGTCAGAAAATGTCTTGCAACATATAAAAAGTACTTGGCAGAAAAAAAATAATGCTGGAGGAGATAAAGTTATTTCCACTCACCCATTAGAAATATTTGAAGCTTCTACTGGATATAAATTAATTGTTAAAGGCGGACCAACCCACACTACTCGGGCCGATTATATCGGACAAAGACTGTTAACTTTAGCTGGACTGCCAACTCCACGAACTAATTTAGTCGCAGAAGGCGATAATCTCGTTCAAGTTATGGAATTTAAAGAAAATACACATTCGAGCCAGACTATGCCCGCGGAATTTCATCAAAGTCGCGATGTTCAGTTGGGTTTTGCTATGGATGCGTTAATAGGAAATTATGATCGTGCTGATTGGAATATGCTCTATGGCTCAGACGGCGGGGTTTTCTTTATAGATCAAGGAGCTGCTTTAGGATCACGAGCTCAAGGTGGGTTTAATGGTTTTTCACAAACAGTTAGCGTCAAAGATGTTCAGCAGATCTTAACCAATCCCCAGTTTGGAGGAAATGTTAATCCAGCTTATGCTAATTTATTGGAAGTACAAAATGGTGAAATAATTGTCCATAATAAAGAAGTGATGAAAGAAAGCATTGAAAGATTAAACGCTATTACTAACGAACAAATAACAGCTATAGTAGATAATGCTTATTCTGTAGGACAAGTGCCAACAGTAGAAGAATTAAGCCAAAGAAGGGCAGCTTTGCAAAAAGATACTAATCCTAAATCGCAAGCTGCAGCAGAGACTATTGGCGATATTATTTATGTTTATGGAGGGAATGAAGCTGCTTATTATAGGGATGCTTTAATCAAAAGAAGAGATTCATTAGTAAAATTACTAAGTAAAGCTCAGAAAGAAACAGAAATAGAGTTTGATTTGGTTTCAGCTCCAGAGATGGGAATGGCCGTTAGTCCATAAGAAGTTAGCACATAAGAATAAAATAGAATAAAATAGAATAAAATAGAAATAACTGTTAAAGGTTCATTCATCAGAAAATATTAAATAAGCCAAGTGTAAATTATTAGAATATTGACCTTAGAATATTAACATTAAAAATGAAATTAACACTTAATATTGATATTAACCAGTTGCTGAAGATGAAACAATTCTCGCGCGATAGCAGCGATTACAAAACGGCTTCTTTTTATTTAGGAAGATTCACTGAAAAATTGATTGTGCTTTTTCAACAGAAAGGATATCGCTCTGAAGGAACATTAACTTCATTGACTAAAGCAACATATCTTTTGAGAAAGGAAAATATCTCTGCACAAATATCTCAAATATTAGTCAAAGAGCCATTAACAGCTTTATTACAAATAACCGCAGAGAAAGAGGAATTTTTAGAAATTAGAGCATTATTAGAATCAATTGATATACCCTCAACAGCAATTTCTTATGTCCATTAAGTATAGCTATTTACTTTATTATGGGCTTTTACTTTTCGAATTGGTAGAGATAATTCTAGGAGAACAGCGATTCAGTTTAATTTCTGTAATTAAGTCCTCCACACTACTTATTGAATTTTCAAATAAGGTATAAGCCCGTCCTAAATTGGCTGGATGATGCGCGTCAGAACCGCCAGTTTGAGGTAAATTTAATTTGGTTGCAGCAATTTCTGCTTTATGATTAAGACGAGGATGCAGCTGTCCGTTAATGCCTTCTAAAGCACTCAATCCTCGCAGATGAAATACTTTATCTTCCAAAGCATAAGTGTAATGAGCCTGATAAGGATGACTAGGAATTACTATGCCTCCAGAATCTTGAACATAATTAATCACATCTTGTGCTGGACCATATTTTCCAAAAATTCTACAAACATCGTCATTTTTCAATCCAAATAAAAGTAAGTGCCCATGATCACTATGGTATTCCATTCCCCTTAATAAAAGTAAATCTGGATTATTGTCTTTAACTCTTTTATAAACTTCATCTCCGGCTTCTATAGTCATATGGTCAGTAATAACTAAACCACCTAAACCTTTTTGTCGAGCCAAAGCGGGTAGGTTTTCTAAAGATATGACGGAGTCGCTAGGCTGATGTCCGATTTCCCCTTGGTAACTAAACTGGGTATGAAGATGAAGATCTATTTTCATTTTTTTGAAGTTCCTCCTAAGTGAAGTAGTTTTTCTCCTAGCTCTGAAAGAGAAAGATAATCTTCTAAAGTAACAGTGAATTTATCCGGGATGGAAGACAAACCATTATATGCTCCAGAGAGGGCGCCAGCAATACAGGCGATAGAATCGGTGTCTCCCGGAACTAAGTTGGCAGCATTAACGACAGTTTGTTCAAAGTCTGAAGGACTATGTAAAAAACAGTGTAAAGCCATAGGGACTGTTTCGTAAGTACTTTCCGAAGCACCAATTTCTTTGGCAACCAAATTTGGCTCTTTATCTTTATTTTCAAAAACATAATTAAGTCTTTGAACCAAGTCGGAGGTTAAAGTGGATTTAGCTTCTTGCACGCTATCTTCTGGATTAACACAGTTAATTAAAGATGCGATTGTTTTAGAGAGAAATATGGCTGAATCGATAGCGGCAGGATGACTATGGGTAATTAAAGAAGAATCGGCAGCAGCAAAGTTTAATTTTTGCAGGTTATCATAATAAAAAATACCTAAAGGGGCTGCACGCATAGCTGAACCGCAAGTAGCTCGATTGATTCCAGTTTTTCGAGGGTTAGATCCATTAAAAATTGCTAATCCGGCCGACATACTAGTCCCACCAGAGAAACGATCATATCCCGCGATAGTCTGACAGTCATGAGCCCATTGACCAATTCTTTGAGAGAAATCTAGAAGATTGAAGCTCTTATTAACAACTAAAGATTCTGCAAGAAGAATCAGTTGTTGGGTATCGTCAGTGTATTGACCTGGTTTTAAATGAGCACAGGGGTGATTATTATTTGCTTTCTGATAGGAATCTATTTTCCCATTATAAAATAAGTGTAGTTCGTTTTTACTTATGTACTCAGCAGGCATTCCTAAAGCATCACCTACAGCGGCGCCAACTAAACATCCTTTGGCTAAATTTATAGTAGACAAATCATCCATTTATGATTGAAAAAAGAACTAGTTTATAAACTTTGCCAAAGTAATCACTCAAAAGTGATAAGTTACAAAAGATTTATAAATGAATGATTAAACCAAGTAAACAATGAAAATATTTAGAAAATCCAGTCTGACAATTTTAGGAGCTGCAATAGCCACCTTAGTAAACTGTACGAATAATTTAGAACCTACAGTTAATTCTACTGATGCACAACCACAAGTAAGTTTAGAAGAGACTGTTTCAGAAGTAGAGCCTCAAGCTTCATTATATCAATTGTTTGTACCTTCTTTATCTGAACTATTAAAAAAATACGGCCATGAAGGAACAATCCATGATGCCACTAGTATGGATTATGAACGTAAAATTGGAGATGTTTATCTGGCAAATTCTAAACCGGCTTATTTAACTATTTTTGAAAAAGAAAAAGTTAGAGGTTTAGAGACAGGTAGAGCTACAAATAATTGGTTAGTTGGAATAATAAATAACCAAGATGGAACTTATCGCATAGAAACAGGAGCACAAAATAAGTATTGGAACGATGAAGAGAAATATTTTGAAGTAAAACCATTTATTACAGTAACAGGAGATTTAGAGACAGTAAAAAGAGCATTACCTATTCTTTTTGATTGGCAAATAGCTTATGACAATATTGATAAAAAATGCCAACAAGTTTGGGTAAAATCTGATCAACCAGAATCCTTTAGAAGAAGAGAAATTCAAAGAGTGAGAGACTCTGAGTTTAGTAAGTTAGCTAATGAAAGAAATTGGCCGAGCTTGCATTTAGATGCGCAAGCAAAGAAAGGATTACTGGATTTAGCCAAAGTATTTGATTATGAAAATTAGTCCTAATTGGTTTGAAAATTATAATTAAATTTTATGCTTTCATTTCTTTTAAAGGTAATTTATTTATAGTGGTGGTTGTTTAAGCAACCAGATCATGTTTATATAAAGTTTATATAAAGTAAAAAAAATCAAAATAAAACCATGGAATATTACTTCAACCATATAATCAATTGCTTTGTACTGAAAGAAATGGGAGCTGGTTTATCTATTGTAGCAGAAGGTGAAGAGAATAAGCTCAAGAAAGAATTTCCTCAAGCCAAACTATTGCCAATAGAAAAGAATTTTACAGTACTATCATTACTAGCAAAAAAAGATAATTATCAAGCATTTTACGAGAAGAATATAGAGCAGACTAAAGAAGATTTGAGAAAATCCGTCAATGAAGATTGTTTAATCATTCAAGCTATTGCTAACATCAATGAATTAGATAGAGTGGTTAATATATTAGCCAAACGCCTGCGAGAATGGGAATCTTGGTCTTATCCTGAATTAAGTGAAGAGATTATGGACCATAAAACGTATGCGCAGTTAGTATTAGAAACCATAGCTGAAAGTAGAACGAACGCAAATAGTATGGGTGCAGATTTATCTTCGTTTCATCTTGAAGAAATAAAATTACTGGCTTCAGAAATCATTAATATATACTCCCTACGCCATAAACATGAAGCTTATTTGGAAAATGTTATGAAAGAATACTGCCCAAATATTATGGAATTGGCAGGAGTAACTATAGGCGCGCGTTTGGTGGAGTTAGGACGCAGCTTGAAACACTTAGCTTTATTGCCGGCTTCTACCATACAACTATTAGGAGCAGAAAAAGCTTTATTCCGTCATATAAAGACGGGAAGTAGAAGTCCAAAATTTGGCGTGATTCATGCTCATCCATTGGTACAAAAAGCAAAACGTGAAGATAAAGGAAAAGTAGCTAGAATGCTAGCAGATAAATTATCACTTTGCGCTAGATTAGATTATTTTAAAGGTGAGTTTAAAGCACCAGATTATAAGAAAGAATTGGAAGAAAAAATCGCTGTTAGTTCAAATTTAATAAAAACAAAATATTTGACTAAACGAAATACAGATATTGTTTTGACTGGAGAAGAACATAAATCAATGGTTAAACAAGAATACAAACAAAAGCCATTGCCAGCAGCAATAAAAACATTTGTACCAAAAGCCTATCCGGCAAAATATTCTGCTCCTGATAAAAGATTAATAGCATCAAAAAACGAAGATCAAGATTCAAAAGAATCCGCATATAATAGATCTAGCCCTAACGGTGGCTATGAAGCGTTTCGCGAAAAAAAGAAAATTGGTTTTTCAAAAAATAGAGGATCACGACACTCAGGTAAAAAGAAGTTTTATAAGAGATAGAGACAGAAAAATAATATTAAGAAAAAAGAAGGAAGAAAAAAAAATAAACCAGAAACATTAAAATGATTACACCGCATAAAGTATTTGAATTGTACAATGATGATAAAAGAAGACTTTATACTAAAAGTATCCATCCAGGATCAATCTTCTTTGAAGAAAAGATAGTTCATGCTGGAGCAGACGAATATCGTGAATTTGAGCCTCGGCGCAGTAAACTGGCCGCTACAATTGCCAAAGGAGCAACCAATATTGGAATCCGTCAAGGAATGATTGTTTTGTATTTAGGAGCTTCGCATGGGTACACACCATCTTTTATATCAGATATGGTTGGAAATGAAGGATTGGTATTTGGAATTGATTTTGCTCCGAGGGTAGTGCGAGATTTAGTCTTCTTAGCGCAGAAGAAGAAAAATATTGTACCCATTTTAGCTGATTGCAATCATCCAGAGAATTATGCACATAGAATTTGCGCAGCAGATATAGTTTATCAAGATGTAGCACAAAGAAATCAAGCAGAGATATTTTTAGAAAATTGCCGTCTATTTTTAAAGAAAGGTGGGTATGGTTTATTGGCAGTTAAAGCCAGAAGCATTAATGCTAAAGAAAATAGCAAGAAGATTTGTGAAGAAGTACGTAAGATGGTTGAAAAAGAAATGACTGTTATCGATTTTAGAATGTTAGAGCCTTTTGAATTGGACCACGCTATGATTGTGGTGAAGAAGTAGTATAGGGGGAATAGAAAAAAGTTTATTTTGTAGGGTTGATTACTCTGCCCATAAATAAAATGTTTCCTGTTTCTCTTTCTTGGATTATAAATATAAACGGATGGTTTGCAACAAATCTATTTTCTGGGTTAAATAAAGTGGCTCTAATAACTACGGCTGTAGCAGCTGCTGCTTCTGTTCCCTCTTCATCTACTTTAATATAAGCTTGATGTGCCACCAGATCTATAAATAATTTTTCCGTAGTAGTCATCCCTGAAAAGTCTGCTAAATTTGCATTGAAAGCAGCAAGCATTCCTAAAGCTTTTAGATTTTCATTTAAAGCATATTTGGAGTAAAATTCAAATTTAGGGATTAAAATAGAATCTAATTTTGTTTCTTTCATTTGAGCTTTATATTCGTTAAGCTTTTCAGAAGACAATTCAATATCATCAAGAGTATAACCCGAAATAATTACCTCTCCGGTTTCTATATCGTAATCTTCTCCTTGTTTTGGCAATAATACCAGCATTGAAATCTTCTCCCCTTTATACGGAAGCTCTAATATCTGCAGTTTTTCTAAATCCGCATAGTTAAATCTTGCTTTTTCATTGTCCATAGACATCATTTGTGCTTTTACAGTATCAGTAGAAGTTATTTTGAAATCTTGTTCGCGAGTGTCTGATTTATCAAATTCCCATTCCCATTTACCTTTAAAATAAATGGCATTTGTAATGACTAATCTTGTTAGTGCATTTAAAGAACCTTGAGGGAGTATGTCTTTAATTTTGTTATTGGTTTGCTCTTCAATAAATGTATTAATCGTTTGTCTTGACTTTTCTGTTTCTTTAACAAAATCTACATTTGCTGCTTTTCCTCCATAAAATGATTCAACTCTGTGCGTATAATCTTGAAGGAGAGGACTATCTTGTTGAACCCATAAAGCATTCCCTGTTTTTAACATATAAGCTTTATTTCCTCCATTAATATCATTATAAATTGCTGCAAAATTGGGTTTTAAGATGGAGCTTTCAGGAAAGTGAAAAACAGATTTTATCTCGTCCGCAGTTTGTCCTTTTGCGCCTTCGTAAGTCATGGCTAGAGCAGCAGAAATACTGTAAGGGGAATAGAAAATATTTTCATTTTGAGATTTGTCCAGTTCCGCATATAAATTAAAAGCAAATTTGTTATTGGCCGCAACTACTTCTTGAATCCCTTGCTCTGTTGAACTTCCATCATCTGCTTTTGGCGGCTGTTGAGGATCATAAGGAAAAAGAAACAATACTGCGGTAGCAGTTACTAATGCTGCCATTAGAAGTACGAGAGTAATTATAATAACTTTTTGGTTCATACATTTGTTAAGAGATAGCTATTATATAAATGTTGTTTAAGCTTCGATTTTACTTGAAGTTATCAGAACATTTTTATAAGTGATTGTCATCATCATTAATTGACATGAATTTCAAGCCTACAAAAATTAAAACAATCTGCTCAAGTTTAGGAGGGTTTGTTTTAGCCATTATCTTAGTGTTGATAGTAGTATTAAGCGGAAGGTTTCCTGGAAAGCCTTTGTGCGGCATAGAAAAATGTTTTGATTCACCAATACCTGTCCCTCTTTGGTTCTGGATTTTAACTATCTTGATTTTAACTATAATCTTTGGTGGATTGATTTATCTTGTCTGGTCTTTAGCGACTAAGAAAAATAAATAATTGAACATATAGGATAATTTTAGAACGAATAATTATAATTTAAATAATAATACAAATAAACAGAATACTACTTCTTCTTCTCTTCTTTTTTCTCGACTAATCCAATGATATTAACCGGACAACACTCTGCAGCTTCTTGATTCTTAGCACGATCTTCTTCTGTAGTAATTTCTCTATTCCAGATTTCGCCATCTTGAGTACTGCCTTTTAAATGAGCTAAACCTTCTTCATCCATTTCCCAGAAGTCAGGACATATGGCCGCGCAAGCTCCGCAACTGATACATTCGTTTCTTTTATGCCAGATATTATGTTTGACCATGATAATTAATCCCCCAGTGTCTAAAGTTAAGGCAAACGACTCTTTATTTATAACCTTTATCGTATTTTGTTTCTGAAGTTCTGGGAAAGCCACCAAAAAGCTTATATAAATAGTTTCTTTTACTTCGACTATGAAAAAGAGGAGTACGATTAATTTACTTAAAGTAGTGTTTATTCTAGGTCTAGTTTTACTTATTGTTTCTTGCGGAGGGAATGTTCCTGCTGGTGAAAGGCCCACAGATACAATAGCAGCACTAAAACAAGTACAAAGTGGAACACAAGGCGTAGAAGTTGGTTTGCTTTCAAATTATCCTCCGCCATTAATTTATGATCAAAATGAATTAGTAGCTCTAGTAGAAGTTAAAAACAAAGGAAACCATAATTTAGAAGCACAAGATTGTTTTATTCAAATTACAGGTTTTGATCCAAATATAATTAGAGGCAGCATCCAAAATGTGCGTTCTTGCGCTGATAACCTTGGAACTTTAGAAGGAAAAAGTGTTTATAATTTAGATGGCGGATTTAACCAATTAGAGTTTAGCTCAACAAATGTAGAATTGCCAACTAATGTGTTTGAGTATAATCCAAAACTTAATTTCGTTACCTGTTACAATTACCAAACCGTTGCTAGCCCAAGTGTTTGTGTTGATCCAGTATTCTATCAAATTACTAGTGAACAAAAATCTTGCCGCCCCATGGATGTCAGTATGGGTGGAGGTCAAGGTGCCCCAGTTAGTGTTAGCAGTGTTGGTGTAGATATGGTTGGCAGTAGAGCCATATTTGAAATAAATATTCGTAATTCAGCAAATGGTCGAGTCCTGAGCCCTAATGCAGATATACGCAATTGTGCTCAAACTTCTTTAAGTTACACAGATTTAGATAGAGTTGATTATACCGTAGAACTTAGTGGCGGCAGTTTAGTAGATTGTAAACCACAAGATGGGATTGTACGTTTAAATAACAACAATGGAAAAATAGTTTGTACTTTTGAAGTCTCTGGAGGCTCTGCTTTTGAAACTCCACTGCAAATAACTTTAGATTATGCCTATTTGCAATCATTCCAGAAACAGATAAAGGTAATTAAGACACCGGGATAGAAAAAAATTTAATTCGATTTTTTAAACGAATTGAGATGCACTAATCCTGCCCTATATTCTTCAAAAGTTTCTTCTGATTGTATTTTAGCTTTAACTGCTTCATGCATCATTTCTTTATCTAATCTTGCTCCCAAAAATATTGCTTGACTCATTTTAAATCATCCATTACTTTTTCTATGAGATGTTGGTTAAACCATCCTTCTTGCTTTTTTATGAGTTCATTTCTTTCTTTTCTACTTATTTAATCTACTCGCCCATCTCCAAAAAGGAATTAGTTTTACATCCCCTAATTTATCTTCTTGATTAAATGTAATTATGAGTTGCTGTTCGCATTTTAGCTCTTCAGCAGCTTCTTTTAGCCCGCTAAGTTCTCGTTCTTGGTTATCGCTGTTTATTTCCCAACACACTTGAATTAATTCTTTAACTATTTTCTTTTCTTTAATGACAAAATCACATTCTTTTTTCCCTTTGAAGTAGAATATATCTTTATATTTTCTTCTTAATTGCAGATAAACTGCATTTTCCAATAGCCTTCCTTGATCCGCTGAGGAAGTGACAGAATTGGCTCTTATCAAACCATTATCTATACTATATACTTTTTTAGGATTAACTAACTGCTGTTTATAAGAATAAGAAAATCTTGGAATTGTAAAAATAAGATAACAATCTTCCAAATAAGAGACATAAGAAATTACTGTATTAGTTGAACCAAGCCCTAATAATTTAGTCAAGCCATTATATGAAAACTCTTTGCCAACATTAGTTAAAAAGTAAATGGCTAATTCTTCTAATTTTTTAGATTCTCTTAGTTTATAGCGAACAACAATGTCTTTCATCAAAATATCGTTTAGTAATTCTTGAAGAAATTGGTCTCTTTGATTTTGGAGGTATTCAGGAAATCCACCAAGTTCAAGATAGCTTTTAGCTGTTTCTGACTGTGGTTTTTGTTTAAAATAATCTAAAAATTCAGAGTAAGAAAGAGGAAATAACTCGTAATTAAAATGTCTTCCAGTTAATCTAGTTCCTAGCTCTTTACTAAGAAGAGAAGCATTTGAACCGGTAACGATACATCTTTTTCTAGAGTTTAGTAGCTTTCTTATGAACAGCTCCCATTTTAAGACATTTTGGATCTCATCAAAGAAAAAATAATTACTTTGAACATAAGTAAGAGGAAAAATCTCTTCTAATTTCTCAAAGTCTTCTACTTCAAAAGAGGCAAGACGCTGATCATCAAAATTAAGATAATAATGCTCTTGTTTTTTCATTAACTGGCGCAGGAGAGTGCTTTTCCCGCATCTTCTTACTCCTGCGAGGATTATTGCTTGAGGGATGTTTAAATCTAGTTTATCAAATAGTTCTCTCTTAATTCCATCTGGAAGAGTTTCTAGTTCTTCTTTTTGAAAGTTTAAAACACGCATTAAAGTTTCTTTTAGTATCATTTTAAATGTAGATTAAATCGCTTATATTTAAATGTTTGCATTACTAATGAACACTAGTGTGTATTATTAGTGAACACTATAAAATATATAATATTTATAAACTCGTAAGAGTATTAATTTATCGTTTTCTTCACCGGGTGGGGTCACGCTTTCTTATAAATAGCGTTCGCTTTCTACTCTAAAAAAGACAGTTTTATCTAAAATATTGAGGTGAAAGAATGAAGAAAATGATTTTATTTTTGCTTACTATCTTGATGGTAGGAGCGATGGTGCTTAGTGGGTGTAAGAGTAGTGAAGATGCTTTGGCAGGAGAAGCTGTAGCTAGAAGTCCTCCTTCATCTAGGATACCTGCTGACTTTACTGGAAAGTTATATAGTTTGTGTGGAGAATTTGGAGACCATGAGATGCTTGAGTATTATCTCGATGGTAAGCTTCAAAGAATTGCTAATCCTTTTGGGCAAATTAAATTATGTAAGTTGAGATTTCTAGAACAATCTACAACTATCTCTATTACCAAAACCACACAAAAACTTAAATAAAGCTTAAATAATAATCCAAAAAACATAATCTTAATTACAAAAATATAGGTGCGAATATGAATCCACAAGAAAAATTTGAATTAATCAAGCGTCGTACACAGGAAATTATAAGTGAAGAAGATTTACAAAAACTTCTGCATGATAAGAAGCAGCCAGCAGTGTATTTGGGCTGGTCAATTACAGGAAGACCCCATATTGCCTATTATGTTCCAGTCTTAAAATTGGCAGATTTCCTCAAAGCCGGATTTAAAGTTAAACTGCTTTTAGCAGATATTCACGGTGCTTTGGATAACACACCTTGGGATGTTTTAGAAAAACGCTATCAGTATTACGCGGCTACGATTCCTTTAATGTTTAAATCAATTGGCGCAGATATTAGAAATTTTGAAATTGTTAAGGGTTCTAGTTTTCAGCTGAAACAAGAGTATTTTGTAGATTTATTGAAACTAGCTTCTTTTACTAGCATCCACGATGCGACGAAAGCCGCTTCAGAAGTCGTTAAATTAGGAGATAATCCAAAGTTAGGTGGTATAATTTATCCTTTGATGCAGGCTTTAGATGAGGAATATTTAGATGTTGATGTACAATATGGAGGTGTAGATCAACGAAAAATATTGATGTATGCTCGCGAATTCCTGCCCAAGCTAGGATACAAACCTCGAGTTGAAGTAATGACACCACTGATTCCCGGATTGATGGGAGGAACTAAGAAAATGTCAGCTTCCGACCCAAAATCTAAAATTGATTTGTTAGATGATCCTTTTACAGTTAATCAAAAATTAAAGAATGCTTATGCAGTTGAAGGCGAAGTTGAAGGAAATGGACTCTTAGCTTTTTTGAAGAGTGTGATTATGGTCTTAAAAACTGATGAAGGTAAAAATTTTGTTGTTGAACGTCCAGAAAAATTTGGCGGCAATTTGAGCTTTAATTCTTATGAAGAAGTTGAAGAAGCTTATGCTCAGAAAAAACTGCATCCACTGGATTTGAAACAAGCTATAGCTAAAGAGATAAATCTTTTACTAGAAACATTCCAAAAAGAAAAAGCTATGTTGGAAAAGTTAGCAGAAGGATATGTTTAGAAAGTGGTTATTTGGACTTTAATATTAGTTGCAGAAGTTAGTTAGGATGTTACTAACTTAAGATTGTATTTTTTACTGTTTATTGAGTGAATAATTTAGAATATATAATAACTCTACGATCAATTTTGAGATAGAGAAGTTAAGAAGACATGGACCATACACAATTAAAGAGTCACTAGGTAGTGGTAAATTTACCGAAAAGTTTATAAATAACGCTGCCATTTAGAGTGTAATAAAATGGAAAACCGAGATATTAAAAAAATATTGTATACTCCACCTAGGGGAATAGGGGATGTAATGTTTTCTTTACCCTTATTACACTCTTTACGAGAAGCATACCCTCGCGCGCAAATATACGTGCCCATGGCTAAAGACAAACAAAACGTCTTAGATCTAGTTGGTTTTTTAAAAAGAACTGAAAGATATTTACCTAAACCTTCAGAAGATCCATTGGCCAGAGAACGATGGCAGGCCTCAGTTAGAGGAGATACCAAAGAAAAATATAGGCTAGAGAAAGAAATATATGATAAATATCTTGCGGGAGAAGAATTTGATCTGGCTTTGGTTCCTAAAGATTTTACTATTGATGGAATTAATTGTAATCAGCAAGTATGTGAACCAGATTTAACAAAAACAGGAATTGGCCAAAGCAGTCCGCATATAGTTGATAGATTTTTGAGATTTGTTGATTATTTAAATATTCCAAGAGTAATGAGTTTTGAGTTAGCCATTGATAAAGAGAAAGATGCTGCTTTTTGTTCTGGCTGGAAGATACAAAGTGATAAGCCTTATGTTGTTTTACAACTTGCTGCCAGTGTAAATAAAAAAGTTTGGAGTGAAAGAGGATATAGTGAAACTGCTTCTTGGTGTTTGAATAATGGATTAAATGTAGTTTTAGTAGGAGATAAAGAATCATTTGAAATGGCTTGCAGAATTCAAGAGAGCGAAAAAAGAGTTTTAAATACTGTTTTAAGAGAAAGTTATGCTTTTGATTTGGAAAATGTGGCTCGTTTAGCTTGGAAAGCTAAGGCAGTTGTAAGTCCCGATACAGGAGTTTTGCATCTTTCTGATGCTATTGGAGCAAAAGTAATTGGATTATATGGACCTACCTCTGCAGTAAAATTTGGACCATATAATAATTTAAATAATGTTGTTTCCAGATTTGAAATGGATCAAAATGTTAAAAACGTATCTTCCAAAGAGGTTATTAAGAAATTAGAAGAGGTTATTCAAAGATGAAACTAGAAGAAATAACTAATAAATATGAATCTCCAATAATTGGAATAATTGGAGCCACATCGCCTTTACCTGGTTACGATAGCGATGATGCTTATAGAATGGGTTATGAACTTAGAGAAATTGTTAATGATAAAGGAGTTTTATTTACCGGAGGAGTTTCTGGAGTTGGACTTGATGTTTATAGAGGAATAGTTGATTATTGTGTAGAAAAAGATGTAGAAGATAGATTCTTTGTTTTAATTCCCGATAATTTTGAGCCACCACAAGAATATTTTAGATTGGCAGAAAAAACAAAAAATGGAGTTTTGAGAATGGAAAGAGCAGGGGAAAACATGGAAGAGAGAAGGTCTTATGTCGGCGCAGTAGCAGATTTATTAGTTTTAGTTAATGGTTCTGCTGGGACGATTGATGAAACTTTAAAGAGTTTATTATTAGGTAAACCGGTTCTATCTTTGCAAAACTCCGGTGGAGCGGCGGAAGTAATTTCCAGAGTGAAAAGCAGAGAAATAGAAATGTCGATGGATATTAATTTAGATTTAATAAAACTTTTTGACTCCATATCTGGCCTGATAAATTATTTAGCAGAGGAATGTTCATCTAAATATCAAGGAGTTTCACGAAAATGACTAATAATAATAATAATAATAATAATAACAGTACTAATTTAGAAGATCTTTTAAGAAGTTATGGTCTTGGAAATATAATTAAAGAAAAATATAATATTAATGAGAAAGATAAACTCTATATAACTAATAAAAATAAAAGATTAGAAGATTTAGGAGGATATACTAGACTATTGTCGAGTTATTTAAATATAGGAAGTATACCTGAAAATAAAGAATATAAAATTATAAGTATTCTTGAGAAAGAATCAATAAATAAAGAAAAAAACATAATTTATAATAAAAAAAATTATCAAAATATAATTAATATGTTTAGTAAACAATATGGTTCCATACAAACTTCGCCTTTAGGTTTTAGTCTAGATTTAAAAGAATCTACACAGATTAATGCCGATAATATAGGAGAATTTGCGTTACCAATAGTAGAGTATATCCGTCAAACACAACCAGATTATGTGGTAGCCAGCGATAGAGGAGCTAGATTACTAGGCCTGGCCGTATTTAGACTACATAGTAAGTTATATGGAAGATTCCCTACAGCCGATGGGACCATCAGATTTAGAAGATTTAGTAAAGACAACGCCGCAGAAGATACAGAGAAGCACTTGCAGCCTTTAGTTGAGGAGATGCTACGATATAAAGAAAGACCAACCGTTTTAGTTTTAGATGATTGGGTTGTCTCTGGCGCAACTAAAAAAATAGCTCAACAGACTTTTGATAAATTAAGTAAAGGAAGAATAAAAACTAAGTTTGGCGTTTTAATTGGCGCTGGAGCTGATGTTTCAGGACACCAGCAACGAACTTCTGGATTTGCTGGAGTTACTGACTGGCATGATAATTCAGAGATGATTGGTGTCAGTTATAGCGGTATTAAAGCTCAACCTGTAAGAAGTCAGCTAGCTAAAGATTATAGAAAAAGAATGTATCAAGGAATTACGAAGCTAGTAGATAAGATTACAGAAAAAGATGCAGATAAAAGTGAAGATGCTGTTTTAGTGGCACAATCTGCTTAGTAGAAAATAGCGCACTTAATATTAAATGTGGCCACCATCACAGAAGCAATCTTTATATACCTCTATAGCTATTCTTAAAATATCATGGAAAGAGGGATTATTGCTATAATATTTGTGTTAATTTTATCGGTGCTGGGCGAGATGGCCGCTTATTTTCTCACCAATAAAGATGGTTTTGTAATTATTATACTTCTGACTTCTTTGCTTTTAGCTATAACAGTATTTATTTTAGTGCCATTGTGGTATGCTTTTGCTTCACATCTTCGCTTGAACCGCAAATTGAGAAAGTTTGTAAAATTAGTAAATGTGGAAACTTTATTTACATTAAAAGAATTGTATTTAGAGGTTTATAGTCTTTATTTAAAAATTTCAGAAAATAGAAAACACGAATATTATCCGCAGATAGTAGAAGCTAGAAAAAGATTAGAAGAGCACCTACAACATAATAAGAAAGTAGAAACTGTTCTTTCTCAAGTAGAGCAAAAAAGTGTGAAAGAGATGAAAAAGTTATATAATGAAGCTTATCAGTTATTTTTGAAATTGCCGCAAAAAATGCAAAGTTTACATTATCCAGGATTAGTTCATCTGCGTCAGAAGTTAGAAGGTGGAAAATAGTTGAAAAAAGAGCAAATGATCCTGCTTCGTAAGATATATAAATAAATTCTTGAAAAAGTCATTTTATGGATGTAACTTATCAATTTAATAGTGCTAAACTAGATGAAGTTAGTTCTTTCTTCAAATATCTAGGTCTGAAACCACAATATCGCATATTAGAAGAAAAACCGGCATCCGGGATTGGAAGATTAGTTCAAGCTGAATTAGAAGTAAAAGATGTTCCAACATTACTAGATCTGATTGACAGAAACGGATTAAAAGGATATTGGGCCAAGTCTTCTGGAACGATAGTAAGGGAATAGATAGGACTAGAATAATTAACCGCTACTATAATCTTAATTTCAAAGAATATAATTCTTTAAATAGAAATAGCAAAGTGACTAATTTATGGGTTTAATTTCATTTTTGGGCAAAGAATATTTAGGCGGAAATTCGTTAGAGGCTGGAGTAAAAAATGCAGAACTCCTATTCCGCAAGGGGATTATTTTACATGGAAGACCGATTTGTTCAACATTAGATGTTTTAGGAGAAGAAGCAAAGTCAGAAAAAAATGTAGAGATGAATCTACAGGCTTACCGTCAAGCCATTGTAGAATTAGGTAATTTGAGTGAAGCGCATAAAAATAGTATTTTAGAATATAATATTCGCACTCCTTTTAGCGTTTCAGTAAAATTATCTTCAATCACTTTATCTAGAAGAAAAGATGGCGAAGTAGAAATTGAACAACCAGCACTATTAGAAAGCAATGTCCGTAATCTAGTTTTGACTGGGGTAAAACATAAAATACCAATAACAGTTGACATGGAAGATCATTATTGGACCTATACTACTTTAAAATTAGCCAGAAGTATATGGAATAAGAAACTGCCAGTAGATATAGTATTGCAGTCGTGCTTAGATCAAACTTTAGATGACGTAAACCTATTCTTAGATCAAAATTTACCAATCAATAAAAGCCAAACTACTGTCCGCGCCTGCCGAGGGATTTATCTGGAACCAGCAGAAATTGCTACAAGAAGTGCAAGTGTAGCAAAAGAAAGGTTATATGGCTTAGTGGAAAAATTATTTGAGGCAGGATATTTTGTGGGAATTGCCACGCACGATATACTTTTGTCGCAAAGAATTCGAGAGAATATAATCCAGAAGAAAGGAATTCCAAAAGAAAGATATGAATACCAAGGGTTAAAAGGAATTTACTCTTTTGAAGATGTCATCATACCTGAAGTATTGAAGAGAGGAGAAGATGTGCGCTTATATTTACCGGTCGAGTTAAATCCGGGAGATGGGGATGCTTATATGCATAGAAGAGTAGTAATGAATCATGAAATAGTTTTCAACTATTTAAAAGATAGAACGAGTAGAGTTGTAAGGAAGTTGAGTGTTTAGTCAGAAGTTAAATGAAGAATTGAAATAATATTTAATTTTCAAAATTAAGAGTTAAGTCTTGAAAACAATTAAATTCCTACACTCCATCACAGAAAAGATTATAAAAGAGTTGAATGGTTTAATAGAAAAATAATAGGTTTAAAATATAAGGAGTTTAAATTAAAATGGCCATTAAAGATCTAAAAGCCAATTCTGGCAATGTCGATATAGTAGCTGAAGTTGTTTCTAAAGAAGAACCTCGTTCTTTTGAGAAGTTTGGAAAAAAAGGACAAGTTTGCAACGCCCAATTAGCCGATGCGACGGGAAAAGTTAAGATGACCTTGTGGAACGATGAAATCGATACGGTTAAAGTAGGAGATAAAATCCATCTGCAAAACGGCTGGTGTTCTGAGTTTAAAGGTGAGAAACAAGTATCTGCCGGAAAATTTGGAAAAATAGAAATCATGCAAGGGGCAGGACAAGTACTAACTAACGATCCAGAAATGCTAGCTAAAGCCAGCGCAGCTTCAGATGATGGCGAGGAAGAAGAAGATTTAAACGCCGACGATCTAGAAGAGTATGTGGATTAGAGTGTTTAGTCTTTGTTTTTCTTTTTAGTTAATTCATATCTTTATCACATTTCCCAAAAGTCTTTAAATCCTTGTTCTTTTCTTACTAAAATATGGGCTTACTTCCAAGTTTAAGACAAAAGAAACGGTATGTCGTTTTTGAAATAATTTCAAAACAAAACTTTACCTTTGCAGAAATAAAAGAAGAAGTAGAAAGAGCTTTGCTGCAATTCTTGGGAGATTTAGGTTGGTCGCAATCTTCACCCCAATTAGTAAAGGAAAAGTTCAACCCGCAAACACAGCGCTTTATCCTTAAGATTAATCACCGTTTTGTTGATGAAGTTAAAGTGGCTTTGGCTTTAAGCAAAAAGATTAAAAACACACCCATAATAACACGCTCCATAGTGGTTTCTGGAACACTAAAGAAAGCCAGCGTGGCACTAACTGCCACTAAAAAAGATGCAAAAGATGCAGTTAAAGAGAAAAAGTAGAAAGAGTGAAACAAACGAAAAAGAGTAGAAAAAGAGTAATATAAATTTTAAAATTAAAACAATGAGGTGTAGAAATGAATCCAAATAAACAAATGGTTGATAAGATGGGCTATGATAGGTCTATCACGATGTTTTCTCCGGATGGAAGATTACTGCAGGTAGAATATGCTAAAAAAACAGTCAAGCAAGGCTCTACAGCTTTAGCGATCGCCTGTAAGGACGGCGTGGTTTTCGTAGCCGACAAAAGGATTACTTCTAAATTGATGGTCCCAGAATCTATTGAAAAAATGTTCCGAGTAGATGATCACATCGGCGTAACTGCTTCAGGAATTATATCTGACGCTCGTGTTTTAGTAGATCGAGCACAACTAAGAGCACAACAACACTCCGTTACATTTGATACAGGAATAGATGTTATCTCCATCGTAAAAGAAGTGTGCGATTTAAAACAAGTTTGTACTCAATCTGCTGGACTGCGTCCATTTGGAGTTTCTTTGCTGGTTGGCGGGGTAGAAGATGATGGTACAGTAAAATTATTTTTAACTGAACCTTATGGATTATACTTCCAATATAAAGCTGTAGCTATTGGTGAAGGAGAAACCGAAGTAGAACAATTCCTTTTAAAGAAATACAAAGCCAGCTTAACCGTAGAAGAAGGTTTGAAGATGGGCTTGCAAGCTATGAAAGATTATCTAAAAGAAAATTTTGATGTAGAAAGAGTAGATGCAGCTTTTATAGATAACAAACGCAGAAAGTTTACTAAGTTGAGTGATGAAGAGTTGAGAAAGCTGACAAAGTAAAGTTTATTATTTTATTTTTTTATTTTAATAAAATTTTCTTGTTGAACTAAACAAAATTTTCAAAAAGACAAAAAGCAACATTTTTAAGCTTTGACAATATCCATTGAATTGAAATGAAACTACCAGTAGTTCAGCAAATTGAGTTTTCTTCGATTCTGTTTGATACTCTTTTTGGTTTAATTCTTTTTTTTGCTATGGATTCATTTTTAGAAATTAAAGAACCGTTAAATTTTATATTTTATCTATTTAGTTTGATTATAACCATCCACTGGTGGCTTAGCTTCAAAGCAGCTGACGATATATTCAAAGAAGAAGTTAATAATTCAGCTACAGATTTGATTATGGGTATTATTTATATAATTATAATTGAGTATATTATTCTTTTTTCAAAGACGTTTGATTATAAAATTGCCACTATTTTTTTAGTGTTTTTACTATCGTTTGACTTGTTATGGTCTTTGTTATATCGTTTTGTGGGCAAATGGGATAGTAAAGACAAGACACGAATAAAATATATGGAAAAAGAATTAAACTGTGGAATATTGGTTAATTCTATTTTTATAACTTTCTTTGGTTTATTGGCATTATTTTACGGTTGGTTAGTGCCACTGTGGTTTGTAATTTTGTTTATAGGCGGTTATCTAGTTTATATCTTTTTTACATTTAGATATAATATATTAGACATAGACATTTTCTAATGAGTTATTGATTTATAATTTAACTTATTATTTAACAAATAGCTTAATTTTGAATAAAAACCAAAATAAGGCACTTTTCTTAACTTACCAAACCTAAACAATAACTTTTTAAATAATCACACAATTTAAGATAAATTGTGTGAGAAAAACGGAGAGTTCCGCGGATATCAAATATATCTCACCATGAAGCGGAATAAAGATAAAAATGAGTCAACTATTAGTAAATGAAAGAGATGTTGTAATTCCAGGAGAGACTCTGGCAGAAGGCTTGGATTATCTGCCAGGCGAAAATGCTTACCGGGAGAATGATAAGATTTATTCTAAAGTTTTAGGCTTAGCTAATGTAGCAGGTCGAGTGCTGAAGATTACCCCACTTAGCGGCCCTTATATCCTAAAAATCGGAGATAAGATTATTGGAAAAGTAATTGATATAACTATGAGTGGCTGGAGAGTTGATACTAACACAGCTTATTCTGCTATACTAAATGTTAAAGATGCTTCTTCTCGTTATATTAGAAAAGAAGAAGATTTAAGCAAAATTATTGCTATCGGAGATTATGTAGTAGTTAAAGTTGTAAATGTTACTTCTCAAAATTTAATTGATGTTTCTATGCGCGAACCTGGTTTGTATAAAATAACCGGAGGCAGAATTGTTAATATTAACAGTCAAAAAGTGCCTCGCGTTATTGGTAAACAAGGCAGTATGGTCACTTTAATTAAAGATAAAACTGGCTGTGAAATTACCGTAGGCCAAAATGGTTTAGTCTGGATCAAAGGTACACCAGAAGGCGAGTTTAAAGCTGAACAAGCAGTCAAATTGGTAGAAGAAAAAGCTCACCTAGAAGGGCTCACCGATAGGGTAGAGAAGTTTTTAGGAGGAAATTAAAATGGTTTACAAAAAACGTCTCGATGGACGTAATAACAATCAACTTAGAGAAATGGAAGCTAAAGTAGGAGTAATTACTAATGCAGATGGTTCTGCTTCTTTTAAAATTGGAAAAACTTGGGCTATCGCTGCAGTTTACGGACCAAGAGAATTATTCCCTAAATTTTTACAAGATCCTAAAAAAGGTGTGTTAAGATGCTATTATAACATGATGCCTTTCTCAGGTTCTGGAGAACGTATCAGGCCAGGTGGAAATCGTCGTGCACAAGAGATTGCTATGGTAATGAGCCAAGCTCTACAACCAGTAGTTGATCTTTCTGCATTTCCTAATGCGGTAGTTGATGTATTTATTGAACTACCACAAACTGATGCAGGAACAAGGTGCGCAGGAATTTCTGCAGCATCCATGGCTCTAGCTGATGCGGGAATACCTATGAAGGACATGATTAGCTCTGTTGCAGTAGGTAAAGTAGATGACAAAATTGTAGCAGACCTAGATTACAGAGAAGAACATATTGAAGAATTCAACCCAGAATCCGCACATGCTAGTGTATCTGATATTCCAGTTGCGATGATCAATAACACTAAAGAAATAACTCTCTTACAAATGGATGGGGAGATTTCTCAGAAAGATTTGATTGCAGCTTTAGAATTAGCTAAAGAAGCAACATCACAAATTTATGAAGTACAAAAGAAAGCCTTGAAAGAAAGGTTTGCTAAAGAATAAAATAAAAATATAAAAGGTAACAAAAAATGATTACTAACAAAGATACAATCAAAGAATTAGCTGCGCAAAAAAAACGCTTAGATCAAAGAAATTTGACAGATTACCGTCAGCCCATTGTTATTGAAACAAATATTTCCTGGACAGCTGAAGGTTCTGCCAAAGTACAGGTAGGTGAAACCATCGTTATGGCTGGAGTAAAACTATCCATTGACAAACCATATAACGATACTCCTGATCAAGGAGGCATTATGGTTAATGCTGAATTATTACCATTATCCAATCCCGATTACGAACCTGGTCCTCCAGGTATTAAAGCGGTAGAGCTAGCTCGTGTCGTTGATCGCGGTATAAGAGAAGCTAAAGCTATTGATTTAAAGAAACTCTGCATTAAGCCAGGAGAAAAAGCCTGGACAGTAATTATTGATATAATAACTATAAATGATGCCGGTAGCTTATTTGATGTAGCAGGTTTAGCAGCTTTGGCTGCTTTACGTTCGGCCAGATACCCTACAGTAGATGAAGAAACAGGAGTAATTGATTATAAGAAAAAAACTGATAAAGCTTTACCTTTAACTAAAGAACCTTTACCTGTTACTGTTTACAAAATTAACGGACAATTTTTTATCGATCCAAATTTAGCAGAAGAGAAAGCTTGTGATGCTCGTTTAACTGTAGCTTCCGATGCCGATGGTCAAATTTCCGCTATGCAAAAAGGTGGCAGTTCGCCTTTGAGTGTTGCAGAAATTAATGAGATCATTAGTTTAGCTAAAAATAGAGCCGATTTCCTCAGAGAAGAGATGAATAGACAGATGGGAGGACGAAAATGAGCGTAAAAGCAGAAGAAAAACATAAAACAGAAGAAACTTTAGTTTACACTAAATTTGAAAAAGCTCGCATGATAGGTTCACGTGCTCTACAGTTAAGCATGGGCGCACCTTTTTTACTTAAGTTAAACGATGATGATTTGCAAAAAATTAAGTACGACCCCATTGAAATTGCAATTTTAGAATACAATGAAGGGGTTCTGCCAATTACTGTTAAAAGACCAGTAGGTAGAGCTGTTGTAGCTTAGTTTTTGATTTGTTTTAAATTGATTATTTTTATTATTTAGTTTTAAATTATTGGTGTTTTTGAGATATTGCATTAAAATGAACACTAATAGAAATACAATTAATCTCGTACAATTAATTTCTCCAGCTTCAGCTATTCAAACTACAGCACGAATAGCAAAGCAAATAAGTGAAGCTCAAAAGATAGAAAACAAATTAGCTAATATTGAAGAACGAGAGATTGAAAGTAGAAATTCATATTTAAAATTGGGGGTTATGGCAGCAGGATGTGCAATCGATTTAGTTTATTTAGTTTTTTTAAGCCAAGGAGCATCTTATTTTATTTCTGATCAAAATTTGAATGGAGCAATTATGACTGGAATAGGTATAGTTGGAAAAATGTATTGTCAAGGAATAATCAATGGTGGCGAGGAGCACGAGGTGAGAAAATTAGACGAACTGCGAAAAAGATATAAGAATTATTTTAAACCAGAAAGGCAATAATATTTTTTGAACAATAGGTTATGTCTTAATTAAAATCAATCATCATCAATAGCGTCCCCAATCCATTTACAGGTATGAGTCATTTGTGTAAGAAAATCTATATAAGTTGAAAGATCTTTGGCTTCCAGATGTAATTCTCGTTCCATACGAACAATTGGAGCAATATTCAAATGGTGTAATGTTTCAATCTCAGCCATCCTATAATATTGTGGTGATTCTAACTTAGTTAATAATTCAAAACTATTTTTATCAGACAGTTGATCAATAATATTCTTTAAACTATCTGCATTTTTATCTGAAACTAAGTATGTTCTTGGCCAAAAGATAGCTTGCGGATCTCTATCCATATTATGTACTCCAGAGGTTTTAACCTGAGGATAATGAGAAAAGTTATTTCTATTTAATTTTATTTTAGCAATTTGATCAATAGCGCGTTGATAGGAATCCATAAGACCATTATCAAATTTTAGTTTATTATTTCTATCACTTGCGCCTGGAACATATCCTACTAGATTGTCAGATTTTATTTTTTGAACAATCCAAGGAGAATTCATACTTTCACGAGATCCTACATATTGTTTTAATGTTTCAACTGCTTCTTTATTAGCGATAGTTTGAAATAGAACATAACTATTTTGGGGTGAATAAACTCTTTTAAAAGCTTCTCGCACATCACTATCACTAAAAGACCAAGATTCATTAGTTACACAATCTCTTTTAGTTCGTGGTATTACAGTTAAATCATAGTCGTCAAGAGCCATGATATTAGCAGATTCTACCCAATTATAAATGTTTATAGACTTAGATTTATAGGTTGCAGTTTAATTTAAGGATAATTTTATATCTTGGATGTTTATTCTCTATGAAAATGATTAATAATACCATCACTCCTGATAAATTGAAAAAATACTTCTCCATCACTAAAGAAGCTTTGGATAAGGCTAAAGTGGCTTTGGATGAGAAAAGATTAGAGCAAGCTAAAGATTTCTTAGATATGGCTCAACGTTATTATGATGATGCTAACTATTTTTTAGATAAGAAGAAAGATGCAGTTTTAGCTTTTGCGGCTTTGAACTATGCCCATGGTTGGCTCGATGCAGGGGCGCGGATAGGATTGTTTAAAGTGAAGGATTCTAGATTGTTTACGGTAGATGGAGAGTAGGTTGAAGAAAATGAAGAGAACCAAAACAGATAAATTAAAGTTGATTAAATGTTACAAAGAGAATAAAAAACAAGAGATTAAAATAGTAGAAGAGTGGAAATTATCTTCTTTAGAACTTAATTAAGTAATTTTCAAGTAAGGTAAGTTAAAGATATCATTAAGTTACTTTAATACAAAAGAAAATCCGAAACCTATTTTAACTTAGGCAATATTATCTTTCTATGCAAATAAGCTTCTTCGAAGAATTTCCAACTAAAGAGAATTTAGATAAGTTAAAACTAGTTAATTGGCCGACTAAGTTATATTTGGCAGCCAAAAGTTTAGAGGAATTTAATCGTCTAAAAGCCAGTTTAATGAACAAAAATAGTAAAAGTAGTATACCAAAAAACAATGAAAATAATCTTAAAGAAGTTATATACTGGCCCATATTAAGTAAAAAAGAGGGATATTGGATTTCTCCATTCTCGCAACGTAAAGCATTAAAAAGAGTTTTTTCAGAATTGGAGCATTCAAAGATATCAGTAATGTTAGATTTAGAATTGCCTACAACGAAAAACGTCTGGCTTTATTTAACGCAAGCTCTTAATTTCTTGAGGAATAAAAGTCTGATTAGAAGATTTATTGAAGAATATAAAGGAATGGTATATTTGGCAGAGTATTATCCTGAAGGGAGAGCTAAAGAAAAAATAATGGAGTTTATAGGAATACATTATTGTCTTAAAAATGTGAAAATTATTAAAATGTTGTATCATTCCCTGCATGATTATAATGAGACATTTATTGTCAAAGAATTGCAACGCGGTAAAGAAGAATTTGGCAAAAATTTTCTTGTAGCTTATGGAACAATTGCCAGAGGAATTAATAGAAATGAGCCAGTTCTAAATGTGAAACAATTAGAAAAAGATTTAAAAATAGCCCGCAATATGGAGATTAGAGAGGTTGTAATCTTTCGTTTAGGCGGTTTAAATAAAGAGTACTTGTCAAGAATAGACGTTCCAACAAGAAGTTTGGAGAATACCAATAACTACTAAAGAGTGCTAAATCAACCAAAAGATTTATATAGTATTCAAAATTTAAGCATTTTATCATAATCTTAAAGGGTGTTCTGGTGTTATAGTGCGAGTGAGCTGTTGCAAAAGATAGCTTTCTTGAACTTAGAGGAGATGGTAAAAAAACAATAAGATAGTAAACTGGGAGGAACACCAACAATGATAATTCAAAAAGACTTTTTAAACAGATTAAAGGACTTCGGTCTAAATTCGTACGAGAGTAAGCTATGGGTGGCTTTGCTGTCAAGAGGAGTTTCTACCGCAGGTGAATTATCCGATATTTCTAATGTTCCTAGAAGCAGAACTTACGATGTTCTTGAATCTTTAGAGAAAAAAGGTTTTATCGTAGTTAAAGTTGGTAAACCTATCAAATATTTAGCTGTTAATCCTTTTGAAGTTGTAGAAAGAGTAAAGAAAAAAGTTGTAGAAGAAGCTGAAGAAAAAAGCCAGCTTTTATCTCAATTAAAAGGCAGTGACATCTTAGATCAGCTAAATACATTGCACACCGAAGGTATTAAAATGGTTGATCCAACCGATAAATCCGGCGCTTTCCGTGGACGAGAAAAGGTTCATGAACACTTACATTATTTGATCAAAAACGCTAAAAAAAGCATCGTTATGATGACCTCTAAAGGCGGAGCAGAAAGAAAGTTTGAAGCTTTTGCTGCTGCTTTAAAGAAAGCTGCTAAAAGCGGAGTAGATGTTAAAATCGTAGTTCCACAAAGCACTCCTAAAGATTTAGTTGATCAATACGCCTCTTTTGCTAAGATTAAATCTCAGAAAGAAAATAGCGCACGTTTTTGCTTAGTTGATAACAAAGAATTACTTTTGTTCTTAACCGATGATGAGAAAGTCCATAAGAGTTACGATTGTGCTGTCTGGATAGACGCGCCTCACTTTGCCGGCTACTTTGGTTCCGTCTTCGAGAAAGAATGGAAGAGTATGTAATTTTTTAAATTTTTAATTAATTTTTTTATTATCATTTTAAAAACTAACTAGTTATAACTTTGAATAAATATAGAGAAGATCACAATGGAAAAAGTATATTTAATGGCAGGAATAAGACTTGCCACAAATGGAACGGTAGAAGATTTAGATTCTAAACTAGCAAGATATAATCTTGTTGCTAATGAAGATGAAACCAGTGTAAGACGATTATCTGACCAAGAAACAGAGCGAAGATATAGCCTAGAACACAGTTTTGGCGATTACGCAGATGGGCCAAGAGATTGGTGCGTTGGTCTAGTAGTTGGAACAACTGGTTATGGTTTATCAAAAGTTATTGAAACAGAATTAATAAGTATAGAAACAGCATTAAAAACAGTAAAAGAAGATATTCCAGACGCCGATATTTTAGTGTTTTCGCATTGGATTTGAACAAAAAAAATTATGAAAATAATATCTATCGAGAGAATAAAATGGATCCCAACCCGCAAGATTTAAACCAAGAGCAATTGTTACATGAAGCTTTAGGATATTTAGAAGCTAGAGATTATGGCGCAGCTAAATTTTATGGCAATATGGCTGTAACAGTAGGTATTTTTTATCAAGCATTGGTTGATAATAAAAGTCCCATTGCCCCGGATGCTGAAGGTACAAGATTATATTTAGATGCAGCAAATGCAGTTGTCAAAGCAGTAAATACATTTGAAAGGGCTATTTCTCAAGGAGATTTAGAAGATAAATTAAAGGTATATACTGACAGATATGAAAGATTAAAAGAGCAGTTGGGTACAGAATATTCTATTAAATTAGCTACGATTGAATTAATTTCTCCTGAAAAATGATTTTAAATTTTTTTAGTGGTTACTTTTCCTGAAGAAAATTAAAGCCATAAAAATTATCAAAAAAATATATAATCCTAAAGACTACACTTCTTCTAAATCGGTGAATAACATGAAATGCCCAGAATGTCAATCCAATTTTAAAAAAGTAGAAGTTAATGTACAATGTGCCATGAATAAAGCTTTAAGTTATCAGTGTAACAATTGTAACTATTTTAAATTTGAACAAGATTCTTATAAAAAAGTTATCACCTAACTTCGTGAAACACCATTGAAAATAAATAGTCTCCGAAAAGCTTTTATATAAAGTTATATTTGTATAACAAAATGAGTACAGCAGAAACACAAGTGAGGGAATGGGGCGGATCACTAGGAGTAGTTATACCTAAAGAGCTCGTATCTCAAGAAGGTCTAAATTCTGGTGATACAGTAGAATTGCTTCTAATCAAAAAAAATAAGCTCATTAAAGAAGTTTTTGGTAAACTAAAACTAAAACGTTCTACTGAAGAGATACTTAAAGAAGTAGATGAGGAAGGTTGGAATGCATAATCTTGTTTTCTTTTTCGATACTTATGCTTTATTTGAAGTAGTGCGAGGAAACCAGAATTATTCTATATATCAAGACGCAGTAGCCATTACTACAATCTTTAATCTTGCTGAGTTTAATTATGGATTAAAAAAAGAAGTTAGTGAACTTGAAGCCGATAAGTTTACCGAAAAGTTTTCCCCAGCTTTGACTAGTGTAACTATTGCTGATGTTAAAGAAGCAATGTCTTTAAAATTAAAGAATAAAGCACTTTCCATTCCTGATGTCATAGGTTATACTGTGGCTAAAAGATTAGGCATCAAATTTTTAACCGGAGACGAAGGTTTTAAAAACATGCCAGAAGTAGAGTTTATTAAAAAATGAGGTGAACTATGGCTTTAAAACAAGTTATTCTCGTCCGTCAGGATTTAGCTCTTCCGCAAGGAAAAGCTTGCGCTCAGGCAGCTCATGCTTCAGTGGAAGCTGTACTTAATTCTGAAAAGAAAAAAGTTGACAAGTGGAGAGATGAAGGTATGCCCAAGATTGTCCTCAAAGTTAAAGACGAGAAAGAGCTAGGTTCTTATTTTCAGCAAGCAAAAGAAAAGAAGCTAGTCGCTTCTCTTATTACTGACGCTGGAAGAACGGTTGTAGCGCCTGGAACTAAAACTTGCGCAGCTATCGGTCCAGATGAGGAAGAGAAGATTGATGCAATTACCGGAAAATTGAAGTTGCTTTAAAATAAACGTTAATTAATTCAAGTCCCCCCATATTTTTCAAAATAATCGGCAAAATCGCCCATATCATCTTCCGAAAATTCTTCGTTGACGGTTAAATAAGCTAAACCATCTTCACAGCGAGAGATTATTTCTTCAATGGAAGGATTGCCATCTAGCAATGATTCCAATTCTCGATAGGCAGGCAAGACTCTAAAAGTGAATAAATTTGAATCTAGGGGCAGGTGCATAAAAGGGCCATATTCATTCTTAATCTCTTGAATTCGCGTTTTAATAAAATAATTGTCACTAACATAATCGGTGTGTGCAATAACATGAAAACTTCCTTCTAAGTCGTCGATTAAGTTTTCTAAGAAAGCTTCTTCTGGAAGAGTATAATAATTAAATAAATCACTCATTTTAGGAAAAATAAGAATATCTCTTTTAAATTTTGTGCTGGTTCATTAGTTAGTATATAACAACAAAATTAGCCTAAAACTACCTTTTTGACGAAATCTTTTTAAATGGAGAGCCTACTTTGGCTTAATTATGAAAATTCCTAAGACTATGAAGCGTTATTGCAAGACTTGCAAAAAACATACTGAACAAAAAGTAGCTCAAAATAAAAAGCGAACAGCTAGTTCCTTGAGCCGCGGTTCAAAATATAGAGCTAGATTACGCGGCCGAGCTCGTGGTTCTGGTAACCTAGGACGTTATTCAAAACCTGCTGTTACTAAGTTTAAAAGAACAGGTGCAAAAAGTACGAAAAAAACAGACTTGAGATATTCTTGTACAGTTTGTAATAAGATGTCTATCCAACCTTATGGAATTCGAGCTAAGAAAGTAGAAATAGTCTAAAGTCTTAGCTGAAGAAAAATAAAAAATAATTATAAATAAACCACAATTTTATTGAGGATTAACATGATTAAGAAAGAAACCAAAAGTAAATTTATAAAAGTTCGTTGTTCAAAGTGTAAGAATGAGCAGATTATCTTCGGCAATTCCGCAGCTATTGTTTACTGCTTAGTCTGTAATAAAGAATTAGCTTATCCAGCAGGTGGAAAGTCAAGAATTTCAGCTAGAGTACTGGAAGTTTTAGAATAAAATTTTTGTTTTTAGCACAATTTTATTCAAGAATAAACTATTTTTTTACTATTTACTGTTTTTGACTATATACTAAAGTTCTATTTTTTATGGATTTTTAGTATATTTAGAAAAGTTTTAGAAATCTTTTAAACCAAGGCTCGTTTGAAACAAGAACTCTTTCTTCAGTTACATATTCTTTTTCTAGTTTTCTTAGTGACACGGTGAGGTAAAACCTAGCATCACTTGCAGTCCTAATATTTTTAATGTGATGATCTATTGAATGAAGATGAATAGTAGAAAATGGTGCTTCATAAATTAAAGCAGCTCCATTATATTGAGGCGGATTAGTCTTTACAACATAACGTCCTTGAGGATTATAATCGACCTTTCTCTTGCAGAATGAACTTCTAATTTAGAACTATCCAAATTAATAATATAAGCCCACTCGCATTGACGATTATAAAGATAACTTCTTGCGTCAACAATTTCGGTTACATCTCTTTTTCCCAGAATTTCATTATCAAAATCAAAAGGTAATTCTTTCTCAACTAATTTTAATTCTCGAGATCTTTTAATCATATTTTCCAATGAGTTTTTAGAGATATAAGAAAGAATTTCTTTACCAAGAATAATTGGACCAGCATCACAAGAAGCATAAGCTAACTTGTCAGTTTCATCTATCCTAAATCCAAATACCCCTCGTGTAGACATAAGGCGCGTTAACACCAAGTTAGTTTATAAATTTTTGTATTTAACCACTAGATAGTAAAAATAATAGTTAGTTTGCTATAACATAAATCTCTCCCGCAAACCTTTTAAATAAACAGCAACCTAGAGCCAATATGTTATATCGAAGAGAAGGCATCCCCGAAGATGAAGAGATAATTCTTTGTAAAGTCACTAAATTATTTCCCAATTCCGTATTTGTGGACATTTTAGAATATCCAGGAAAGCAGGGCATGATTCACATTTCTGAGGTCTCTCCTGGAAGAATTAGAAACTTGAGGGATTTTGTCAGCCAAGATAGACAAATTGTCTGTAAAGTGCTCAGAATCGACCGAGAACGCGGGCATATTGACTTATCATTACGAAGAGTAAATACTACGCAGCGTTCTGAAAAACTAGAAGAAATAAAACAGGAATTGAAAGCCGAAGCTTTGATTAGTAATCTAGCTAAAAAATTACAGCAACCGGCTGAGAAGTTTTATCGAGAATTAGTAGCTAAGGTATTCAAAGAATATTCACACTTATACCTCTGTTTTAGAGGCTTGGTAGCTGGAACCGCTAATTTGGAAAAAATGGGTGTGGAAAAAAATTTAGCTAAAGAAATTACTACTGCAGTTTTAGATAAGTTCAAACCAGAAAAAGTATTTTTAGAGGGGGATATTGTTCTTCAATCCTATCTTCCTGATGGGGTTGAAAAAATTAAGAATACACTTCTTGCTATTGAAAAAATATCTACCCACATAAAAACAACTTATCTTGGAGCTGGCCGTTACAAAATAAGAGTAGAAGCAGGAGATTATAAAGAAGCAGAAAAAATCTTAGCTAAGGTCCAGGAAGTTGTAACTAAATTTGAAGATAAATTATCTACCGGCTCCCTAATTAGAGAGAAAAAAGAGTAAAAAATTAGCAGCAGACAGTTAAATCAACATACTTTAAATTTAAGGTTAAAATGGCCGAACATATTCATAAATGTACTTCTTGCAGAACATATACGATGAATCAAGAGTGTCCAAGCGGTCATGGAAAGACCATCTTTCCTCAGCCAGCTAAGTTTTCTATACCAGATAAATATGGGAAGTACCGTAGAGAAGCTAGAAAAGAAGAGTTAAAGAATAGAGGATTGTATTAGAATTTAATTAGCTGACCAATATTACAATAATCAATGATTTAAACTAAAAATATTCTATATCCACAACATTTATTAACCTAAAAGTTTTACTTAATTTTGATGTTTGAGCTAAAAAAAGAGTTAGAACATAAAGTCCCTTCTAAAGTAAAATCTGAGCCTCATTATTTAGTACTTCTGGATTATATTGCTAATAAAGAACTAAAAAATAAAGAACACCTTTCTTCTTATCTAGGACAAGAAGTTGCTTTAGTAGAGTCTTGGCTGAAAGAAAATAAACAAGTCGGAGCCAAGACTATGCGTGAGAAAGTAACACATTTGGAAGTCTTAAAGAAGTGTCAGGGATTGACGAAGGAATTCTTAGAGTAAATATTTTAGATTGAAGCAAATTAGTAAAGTAAATTCTCGAAGATAAAAGTAAAAAAAATAAAGTGAAAAAGAATAAAGTAAAATACAAATAATCTACCTTACCGCAATATCTAATAATGCTCCATTAACATCAAAGCCTTTACCAATACCTTCCATAGCCACTAAATTCTCAGCTTGACGGTCGAGAACTAGCTTTCCGTTAAAGTAATAAATGGTTAAACCTTCTTGCTCAAAATTGTAAGTTACTTTATCACCTAAATTAAGCAAGCCATTGCCATTTACAAAATCAATCTGTTTCAGCAGAATTTCATCTACAAATAGATAATCGTAAGGGGTGTTGCTAAACTGCAGAGTTAATTGAGGAGAAGAAGAAAATGAGATGCCATTAACTTCTAAATGACGAGCATTACCACTTAAAGAAATTAGATTACTGTCAAAATTTAAACGACCAGTAAATCCTTCTAGATTTAAATCAATAGTTTCAAAAGCGTTTAGCTCTAACTGATTGTTATTTACTTTAATTTTGGTATTTTCATTTTTTAAACGTACTTTTAATTCTTCTATTCGTGCTTCTTTGTTTACAGTGGGAATCTTATCAAAAGAAAGATCAAAACCTACTTCTTTACGACCAAAATTCTGCTGTGGTTTAACATCGCCAGATTCTTCAGTAACATAACCTTGATCTTCATAACCATCATTTAACTCTTGAACAGGTAATCCTTCTGGATTATCTTTACTATCATTTTTATCTCCTAATAAACCGACTGTTGCACCTGTTAGATTAAATATACTTCCGTTTGATAACAAAAGCACAAAAATACCGGCAATAACGACAGTAAACATAACTAAATAAAAACGACTGGAACGATGATGTTCTTGTGGTTGATTATACATAAATTACACCTCTTTGTGAAATCTTTTTTTTGATTACTCTAAATTTATTTCTCTCAGTTGCCTAGGCAGGAAGTTTAGTTTAATAAACCTTTTGGTAGCTTGGACTGTGTTTTTACTTAGAATTGTATTGTTATAGTATTTTTTACTTAGACTGGTATAACTAATCCATATAACCAAGTTTAACTAACCAAGTTAATTAAGTTTAAACTAATTATTTTTATGAGTACTATGGACCAGCTTTTCAATCATTTTTAACACTTCTGCAGGGTGATCTATATTGTCTATACTTAAAGATTCACCCATACTGCCGCCGTGAATATAGATCTTCCCAATACCAAGTAGGCGCTGCCAGCGATGTTGAGAAATGTTAATGTCTGGTACGTAGGCCAAAGAATGAAAATAAACATTTTTCTTAGATTGTTTAAGAAAACCTTTAATGACAATAATTTTGTGAGTAGTGATAACATAACGCGTAGCTAAACGACTGATTTCAGCAGAAGTTAAAGAAAAGATAATCAAGACCAGGGCAAGATAAATTAAAAAATTAGATAAAGCAAGACCTTTGAAACGTAACATAATCAAAAGAATTAATAGTACAAAAGCACAACCATATTCTGGCAAATAAGCTTTACGGCTTTTTTTTAGATTAAATAGTACTGTTTCATTCTCTTCAGTATGTCCCGTGCTCATATTATTAAAACATCCTCTAAAAGTTTATATATCTTACGTCTTTCTTTATTTCATGCCCGAACTTCCAGAAGTAGAAACAATCGTAGAACAATTAAAGAATAAAATTTTAGGTAAAGTAGTAATTAAAGTAGAAGTGTTAGACTCAATAGTTGATAATGAAATATCTAAAAAAACACCATTTAAACTAAAAAATATTTATCGCCGAGCTAAAGCTTTAATCTTTGAATTAGATAATGGGCTGTATTTATTCGTCCATCTGCGTATGACAGGACATTTTCATTATTTAACTAATGAGCAAGTGGCTTTTGACAAAGAAAAACTAGAAAAATGCCACAGATTCTTGGCCGCTAAATTTAATTTTGAAGATGGTGGATTACTAACTTATAATGATATAAGGAGATTTGGTTTTGTTAAACTATTTAATAAAGAACAGTTAGGAGTGGAGTTAACAAAACTAGGACCAGAACCTCTAAGTTCAGAATTTAGCCTAAGATGCTTTACTGCAAAATTAAAAGATAAAAAAAATTCTGTAATTAAAACATTATTGATGGATCAACACTTTTTAGCTGGATTAGGGAATATTTATGCCCAAGAGGTTCTTTATTTAGCAGGCATAAACCCTTTGCGAAAAGCAGGATCACTTACAACTTTAGAAATTAAAAATTTGCATCGACATATTATTGAGGTATTAAAACTAGCCATTAAGCATAAGGGCAGTACAGTAGATAATTATGCCCATGTTGATGGCTCTGGCGATTTTCAGAATTATCTAGTTGTTTATGGAAGAGAAAAGTGCACAAAAGGCCATAATTTGCAGAAAGTAGAAATTGGCGGCAGGGGAACTTCATACTGCCTGGAGTGTCAGAAGTAAATAGTATTATTTAGAAAGCATAAAAAACTAATAGTTAATAAGAAAAAACAGAAACTATAAAAATTAAATAATATCTTCTTCAGCTACAACGATATAATCTCCGTTAGCAATTACGGCTGAAAATGGGATTAAAATTCCGCCTTCTTTATCGTGCTCTAACTCCATTTTCTCCGTATAAACGGTTGGATTTTTTAAGAGCATGTGGATTAATTCGCCTGAACCTATTTCAAATATTAAATCGCCAACTTCACCAAACTTTTTTCCAGTTTTGGAAACTACAGTTTTACCTAGAAGCTCTTTAGAATAACTTTTTCCTTTTTCGTCCATCTGCCTTCACCTTTGCCCTTTGTTTTTTATAAATATTAAATTACTTAAATTTACTCTCAAACTCGGATTTGATTAAATCACCAATTTGTTGAGCTGTAAAGAGACGGAGAATATATAAAGTTTTCTATGACTGAAATTATACTTAGAAGTTATAGTGTTAGAGATGTTGTTTTTAATCAGCCCAAATTTAGGTGTATTAACTAGTAATTGTTATAACAAATATAATCAAAAAACAGCTTAAATAGTCAATTGAGGGGTATGTTTTGTAAGCTGACTATAACAAAATTTTTTAATGGAATCTAAATCAGAATAATTATTAAGAGCAGAATAAAAATTAGGAATCTCAGTCATTAAACCAGCAATTCTTTTTTCACTGGTTGCTTCAGAAAATTTCCTTAATTCAGCAACACTAAGAGAAATATTGGCTAAGGGAATTATATTACTCCCTTTAAACAGCCTGGCCATGCGATCATGGTGATATAATCCAGCAAAAAAATGAGTTTGATTATATTTACCTTCACTTCTTTCAACAGTCAGATTAGAGTGAAGAAATTTTAAATAATTTCTAAGTATTTCCCCATTCTCAAGAAACAAGCTAAGAAAGTAAAAATTAGGAATAGCTACATTATTCCTGCTATCCTCCCATAAAGCATTCAAGCCATTTTGATTTGGAGGGGCCCAGATTGTTTTACTAGGAATTGCTTTAATCTGCTCAGATTGTAAATTAAAACCATCTTTAATTAGGCCTTTTTCAATTAAATCGGCATTTTCCACCAGATAGGATAAATCAGAATCAGTTTTACTGATAAATTCTTTTAATTGCGGTATTGTTATTGGCACGGTTTTCAAATGCATACCACTATCAAATCTTAAGTACGGCGCATAAACCATTAATCCTTGAGGTTCTATTATGGGTATTAAATCACTAACACTATGGCCGTTTTGTTTTAAAAAATTTAATTTTTCACTGATTAGAATAGAATAATCTTGGATATATTGCCCCATTATATCACTTAAAGTGTTGGTGCTTTCTATAGTAGAGATATTGTCTGCAGGAGCTTTTGGCGTATCATCTAACAAATCTGCGACAGCAGTATCTGGGCCGTCGAATACTGGTTCTCCATCTCCTTCAACTATTTTAGGTTGTATTTTAGTCATTTTGTGTTTATTTTGAAAGATAAGCAGTTGCGAGCTTGAGCAATTCTAATGCTTTAGTTTTATCTAATAAATCAGGGTGCTGGTTTACCATTTGAAATGCAGTTTCATAATCTAAACGTGCAGATGGAGCACTTGGAACACCTAAATTTTGCGGCGCGCCGCTCGAGTCACTTTGTTCGTGACTTTCCTGCGGGAAAGCTACGGAGGCAGGCAGACGACGACGTACCCCGAGCAACCCGTCGCTAATGCCGATGACATAGCCACTAGCACTGGAATTAGCACCGTTAAGGAAAAGACTACGCCAAGCGGCCCGCCCAATGGGATTTACTGCTTCTTTCTGAACATAAGTAGGATTTAGAACAAACACTTGAGTGGTGTTTATACCTGCGCCTTTCAAAGTTGCCATGGCTCTATCAAAATCAGTTCCTTGTCCATAAAATCTCTCGGCTAACTTTCTTTGCTCTGAGTTTAATTTATCATAATTGGTAGTACTAATTTCTATATGACTAAACTCATGATCATCTTTCTCCAATCTCAATTGTGTTAAATCAATCTTTAATGTACTACTTGCTTGCATCACTTTCTGTGCTTCATGCAAGCTAGGACGATAATTGCGAGTTTGAGTAAGTTGCTCAAAAGAACTATTGATGGCATCATCTAAATGATTCAATATAAGATTATTTGGTTCTTGAGCCGTATGTCGAGCTAACCACAGCGTAGGTGTTTTCTTTCTGTTGGTTCCTTCTAAAGTATAAAGTGCAAAATCAGCGACATAGTAAGCTTGCTCTCGTAGAGCTGGATTTAACACTTGCTGAGCCATTAATTCATCAGCGTGAAGCATTGTGTATGGCTCTAATTGAGAATAAACACGTAAATTGCCAACAATAGTCTCTAATTTTGGTGAAGGCAGAGCTACAACTACGGGAGATTTTGGCGTATCATCTAACAAATCTGCGACAGCAGTATCTGGACCGTCAAATACTGGGTCTGTATCTGACACAACTATTCCTCCGCGAATTCTTGACATTTTAATCTTTAAAATTGAGAGTTATTTATAAACTTTTCTGTTGATTAGCCACTAAAGAGTAGTCATTCAACAAATGATAAACAAAGCAAACTACTGATAAGTTTATATTCTGGTTTCTATCATCTAGCAAAAATGTATATCCACAATCTCGATCCAACTATTCTCAGCGTAGGCCCATTAGAAATTCGCTGGTATGGTTTAGTCTATGTTCTTGGCTTTTTTCTAGCAGTCTGGTGGCTGCATTTCTTAAGAAAGAAAAACCTCTTAGAAATCAGCCAGGATGAGATTTTAGACTTAACCTTTTATTTGATGCTTGGTGTTTTAATAGGTTCGCGTTTGTTTATGATTTTTTGGGCTCCAGAAGTTTATCTTTACAAACCATGGAATTTATTTTTTATCTGGCAAGGTGGCATGAGTTTTCATGGAGGCCTAGTTGGTATTGTTACTGCTTGCTATCTTTATTGCCGCAAGAAAAAAATAAATTTCTGGAAAATAGCTGATGCTATGTCTTTTCCCACTTTATTTGCTTTAGCTTTAGGCAGATTAGCTAATTTTGTCAATGGTGAATTAGTTGGCAGAGTTTGGAATGGCTCTTGGTGCGTAGTATTTCCGCAATACGATCAGCAATGCAGACATCCAAATATGATTTACTCGTTCATTGAAAGAATGTTGATTTCTTTATGGCTTGGTTATTTAACTCTAAAAATAAAATTAGAAAATGGCAACCAGACAAAATTACTATTATCAAATAACTGGATTAATAAGATAAAGAGGATTTTTTGGCCCAACAATTTTTACCCTGGGTTTATCTTTCTCAATTTCTTACTATTAGAAGGTCTTGGTCGTTTCTTGATGGATTTCTTTCGGGAAGATATATTATACTTTGGTTTTAGTTTAGGTCAGTGGTTTAGTTTGGTAATGGTTTTTGCAGCTTTGATAGTGATGATCAAAAAAAGTAAGAATAAGTAGTGCAATCAGATAAATTAGAATATCGCCCCCATTTAGAGGCAAGAATTTTAGGAAATTTAAAGCAAACTTAAACAAAGTTTTTAAATAACCAGTAAGATTATACTGGAAAGTATAGTTTAAACACAATAATTAAACGCTAATTAAACCAATATTTAGGAGGAAAATAAAAATGAAGAAAGTATTATTAATTGTCAGTTTGTTGATGCTTTCATTGTTAGTGGCATCTTGTACCACACAAGTGCAAACTCAACCTAGCACATCAACAACAGTAGTAGAAACAGCAAAAGATGCAGCATCAAGTGCCACTCAACCAACAGGAAATAATGTTTATACTGTAGTTTTATCCGGTAACACATTTCAACCAGCCGATGTAGAAATTAAAGTTGGAGATACTGTGGAATGGGTAAATAAAAAAACAAATGATGATACCCAAGAACCAAATGACGAGAATCAAGATGCTAATGACCATACAGTAACTTTCAATACTTTAGGTGTAGACGAGTTCTTGCCTGCAGGTGGAAGTTTTACTCATACCTTTGCTGAAGCTGGAGAATACACTTACTTCTGCAGCATACATAGTGGAATGCAAGGTAAAGTAATCGTTAACTAAAATTTTGATTTGATTTTTTTCTTGTTTTTTATTTTTGGTTAGTTTTTTAGAGGATTTGGTGGTTGTTTGGTACAAAATGAATAAACTATTAGAAGACCTCATAACTGGCATGAATCCACTTCATGATTTTGATAAAATTAAATTTTATAATCTATCTGATACTAAAACACTAATTGAAACTTGGGAAGTAACAAAGAAAAACTATACTTTCCTCTTAACTTTGCCAAAACCAATCATTCGTGGCAGTGTTGTAGGCGGCATTGTTGGTATATTAGGTAGTTATATTGTTGGAGATTCTATTAAAGAGAGTTATTTTTTTGGCACTGTGATAGGCATGACCATTGATTTCAAACAATATACTTTAAGAGGAATATACCACTATTTTAAAGCACAAGGGTTTATTTAGTAAAAATAATAAACACAATTAAAAGAATAAAAATCACTTTAAATTTACTTCAACTTTCTATCTACTTGAGTTTTCTTCTCATTTTAGCTAGCAGTTCGTAATCATCTCTTGTGCCACCGCCACCTTGACATTTGGCTTCTAAAGCCGCTAATTCGCCTTTCCAATCTTTTTGTCGTTTTTCTAAATCTTTTTTGCTCATAGCCATAATAAATCACCTAATGAATACTTAGAAAGAAGTATTATTTAAATTTAACGAGAAAGTAATTTATAAGAACTATATTTTTGATCATTATTGGATTGGAAGAAGTAGCTTTGTTAGCCAATACACAAGCATGATGTGCATTAAAACATTGGCAATTTAGTTTAGATTAGAATAGTTTAATTCCATCTTCGTAAAAAACTGTCTAAACTTCTTTCTACTTTTAGATTAGTATTAGATACATTAATTTGGGCAAAATCATATACTCTGATTCTGTCTTCCCTACAAATCAAACTCGTAATTTCTACTTTTTCTTGGGGAACATAGAGAGTCAATTCTTTGAGTTCCGCGCCGCCAGGCAAACCTCTTTCGTTAGAACAATCCCAACGAACAGAAATAGTTTCTCGGGTTGTATTTACTTGATAAACAATGGGATAAGATTGAGAGATTAATTGACGCTCAGCTCTTTTTAAGCATTTCCAGTTCAATTGACGTCTATTTTCTACTTCTATAAGACCGTTGTAAGAATCTAAACACTCTTGATTATATGCATTTTGATCTATGATTTCAGAGTCATTCTTTAATTTTTGAATAGCTTTTTTAAGATGTTTAGCATCTTTTCTTCCAATTGCTGGAGTCCAATTTTTTCCGGCATAATTTTCAGCATAACTTAAAGCTTCGTCTAAATTAGAGATTGGAACTACTGAAAGATTGTCTACATTCACTCCATTCGAACAAAAAGTACCAGACCCTAATTCGCCACAATAAGGAACAATTCCTTTTTCCAAAAGCTTTCTAGCAGGTCTTAAACCTCTAGCTTCAGGATGAAACAAGCTAACTAAACTAGCTGAGCTTGAACCGTGATAATAAGTAGTCATTTTAGCTTTAAAATAGAGCTAATTTATAAATGTTTGTAATAAATAATTACCCCATAGTAGTTAATTATTAAAGACCAACACTAACTATAATACCACTTGCCTTCCGCTCTCTGCTCACGGTCCTTAACCGAATCTAATTTATTGATCCTAGGACGATGTGAAGCGATATCACGACGTAAAGTGATATTCAAACTTTTCAAAAACAAATTCATCCCCTCTTGCATGGGCAATGGCCCTTCTAATTTACCATGACGAGCAGGTTCACCAGTAAAAACTATTAAACGATCAGCCAAATAATCAATAAACATTAAGTCATGATCTACTACCAGCACAGTAACGTCTCTTTCTTCTGTGACATTCTTAATAATTTTAGATACTAAAAGTCTTTGTTCAACGTCAAGATAAGCAGATGGTTCATCTAATAAAAATAAATCAGCGTCCTGTGATAAACATTTAGCAATAGACACACGTTGTAATTGACCGCCGGAAAGTTCAGATAATTTTTGTGTGAAAAAGCGTTCTAAACCCAGTGGTTCAATCAATTGATGACTATATTTTCCTATCGCTTCTTGCAAAAATTCTATAACCATCATTTCAGAATTTGTTTCTAAATACTGTGGTTTATAAGAAACACGTACACTAGTGTCTATTTCACCTTCATCAGCCGAGATTACACCAGCTAAAATCTTGACAAAAGAAGTTTTACCAATACCATTCTCTCCAAGTACACCAATAATTTCTCTTTTGTTTAAGCTGCCTTCTTGAGCTTGAAAATTAAACTGTCCGAGTTGTTTTTGTAAAGCTTTCCAAGAGATAAGAGTTCGACCATGATGATACTGACTTTCCTGAGCTTTTTCAAATTTGATGGCATGATCTCTAAAACGTATATTCTCTTCTTTAAGGAAACCTTCTAAAAATGAATTTATGCCTTCCCTACTTGATTTTACACCAGAAACTATACCAAAAACACCTTCTGAACCATACATAATATTAACTAAATCTGTCATATAATCTAAAATAACTAAATCGTGCTCGACAGCTAAAGCTGCAACTTGTGGACCTATTAAAGAGCGTAAGAAATGTGACATCTTAATGCGTTGTTTGATATCAAGATATGATGTAGGCTCATCAAAAAGATACAAATTAGCATCTTTCAAAGCCGCAGCTGCAATGGCAATGCGCTGTAATTCTCCTCCAGAAATTTGATTTAATGGAGTATCTAAAAAGTGATTTAATTGCAATTCCTCGGATAAGTGTGCTAATTTATTATTCTGATCAAGCTTGCTTAATAATTGCCGGGGCGTTCCAAAATATTGTTTAGGAATTAAATCAACTTGCTGCGGTTTGTAGGAAAGAATTACTTTGTTTTGCTGTAACTCTTCCAAAAATCTTTGTGTTTCCGTACCTTTAAAGAAAGTAAGTACTTCTTTAAATTCCGGTGGATTATCCCAACGGCCTAAGTTTGGCTTTAATTGATTGGCAAGAATTTTAAAAGCAGTAGATTTACCTAAACCGTTCTTACCCACGATACCAGTTACTTGTCCAAATAAAGGTGTTGGAAGAGAGTAGAGTTCAAATAAGTTAGCTCCGTAACGATGTACTGGTGGTTTGTTTAAAGTTTCAGGAAGATTAATAATTTCAATGGCTCCAAAAGGACAGCGATTAGGACAAATACCGCAGCCGGTGCAAAGCATTTCATCGATGCGAGCTTTCTTGTGTACATCATCACCTGGAGTGATACAATCTGCGCCAGCTCTATTTACAGGACATAGTTTAGCACAAAGATAATTACCACACTCTTGTGGATGACATTTTTCTCTATCAATTATAGCAATTCGTTTACGCATTTTAGTATATTTTGCTTGGAGAGGAGGTTTATTTATATTTCTATTTGTAATCTATTTAATTTTGAGATTATTCTTTATGGTTTAAGATTTAGTTTAAGTTGATATAATAATTATAAAATATTCGCAGAAATTTTAAAAGATTTGAGAGATTTAATTGATTTTAAAAATATAAGATAATTTTAAAAGCAGGCCACACTATAATAAAAAGATGTATATAAACCTAATAAAACAAAAAAAGCAAAAATATTCACTGGAAGAAAAAGTGGAAGTCTGTGGATGGGTAAGTAAAGATACGGGAACAATAGAAGATATAAAGTGGATATATCATTCAAGACTCGGAGAATATACATGGGGATACAAAGTAAAATTAGATAACAATAAGCCTGTTTTAAATTTCAGTTACATTCCGGAAGGATATTTAAGGAAACTAGAGCAGATTAAAAATTAACCCTCTGGTCAAATTATCTTTAGTAATATACATAATATCAGATTTTGAATGATGCTTATCCATCATTATAAATAATAGATAGCTATGTTTGGAGTGGATGTTTTTAAATTCTATTTTTTAATAAAAGATATAATTATAACTAAAATAACTGAAACTACCAAGAAATAAGGCATCAATTTTCTGCTTTTTTCTTGATTTGATTCATAAACTACTAAACCGTTCCCAGAACTACTAGATACAGCTAGAGGGATATTAAAATGAGTTCCAGTATCAACCTTACCAACTAGAAGATCTTCTTCCTGAGAGGATTGTTGTAAGATACGTTTATTAGATAGATTATTATTGGCATCTTCCAGATCATTACCATTTTCAGATACAATATAAATCGCTTGGGTTAATTCTTTTAGTGTTTTTTGTTCGTCTTTCTTAATTTTTACTTTAAGTTTATACTCCCCTTCTTCCATTTTTGAATCTAATTTTAAAAGCATATTAGCTAGGCCTAATTCTCCTTCGTTTAAATTTAGTCGCTGAAGATTGCGCATACGTATATCATATTCTTCCTCACTTTTTTCTTTAATATTAGTATCTGTTTGACAAGAATAACATTTACTTCCACGATAAACATAGCTCCACACTTGATATTTATGTGATCCTTTTTCGTTAAAAATATCTACACGAATGGAAAAAACGCTACCTGTAGTGGCTGAAGAAGGAGACTCTGCAATATTATAAGCAGGATGAATTTTTTTATCCAAAGCAGATGCTTCTTTTTCTTGTTTTTCAATATAATCCCCGTAATCCTTACAAATGTCTTCATCTATTCCAGAAACTAAAAAACTATCTTCTACTCTTTTTCCAAAACCTTCTGCAATTAATTTTACTTGACCATCCTGCACCAATTCATGAGCACAATTTGGTTCTAACTGCAAAGGCAAAGTAAAAGTATAATTTTTAAATTCTTCATAAGCATTAAATTTACTTTTTGGACTGACTAGTTTTCCCTCTTTTTCTGCCCAAATTTCTAACACTGTGGAAGAGGAGTTGCCTTTGTAGAGATTAATTTTGACAGGAACCTGTTGCGCCCATTTAGCCTTGTTATCTGAGCCCAAATAGATATGCTCAATAGATAAATCATTTTGATAAGCTTGATAATAATTGTTTATGGCAAGTAGCCTAGAGACTTTATTGTCGCTCTCATCGGTGTCGTTACAACTAAGGTTAGCATACCAAAAACTAATTTGATAGATTCCAGGCTTTAGATTTGGAGAGTAATCTCTAGTTTCCTGATCGTCTATTAATTCGTTCTTCCAAGGAGAATATTCTTTAACCGCTTCACCATATTCATTTTCAATTAGACCTTGAACACTAATGTTCAAAGGTAAACCATAAAATCGGGAAGCAGTAATTTCAAAATCAAAATCTTTACTATGATAAATAGAGTTGTTGATATCTAGCTGAAGCAGCCAATCACAATCGCTAACTATTTCATTTTTCTTACCTGGTGTTGGCGGAGTTAGATACAAATTTCCAAGAACATTACTCCAAGACATACCGCTAGTAGATCCTGTGTAAGATACTTCTTGCAGTAATTTTTCTTTAATACCATTGGAAGTTGGTTCAAAGTTGAAAAGACGAACACGTTCATAACCGTAATTATTGAGAGCAAAATCGCTATCACTATCTCTGTATATCACTAAAAATTCTCCGGGATTTATTATTAAATCTTCATTAATAACTTTATTTTGAGCAATATAAAGCTCGTTTTCATCGTCATTATCACGCAAAATCAAACCGCCAACTTGTACTGATTTTTTTCCCAAGTTATATAATTCCAACCATTCGCCTAATGGTTTTAAAAGATCGTCATCACCAAATGGATCTGGAAATATTTCATTAATAATGAGGCTAGAATAATCTGAGGAAAAATTAAAGATGCTATTTTCTCTACCTGGCGTGCCAAGCTCTACAAAACCTTCAGACCAAGTGTTTTCTTCTCTTCTTTCTAGAGTAAAATTGTTGCGATACCCGCCAATACTTTGGTCATAAGAAAATATATGAGCATAAGAAAAAGAAGAATTTTTACAAGAGAAGTTTATGGTGTCAGCATCATTTTTTAAGCTTAGGCTTACGCTTATTGGCACAAATGAAAAATTGTAAAATTTTTGAAAATCATCAGAGCTTTTAACGAGAACAAGATATTCTTGAGGATTAAATTCAGCTTTAGAAAAGGTTTTATCGTCTAAATAACAAGATGATAAATTTAATGAAACATTTCCAGCATTATAAATCTCGATCCACTCGTTATTTGATCCTAAATAGGCAGAAGGAGCATACATTATTTCGTTTATTTTTAGATCTAATTCAGCAAAAGAAGAAAAATCAACTAAAAATAAAGAAAATAACATAAATAAAACAAATAAGCATAATTTCCAAGCTATTGGTGAGGACATAAGTTTAAGCAATTTAGTGATTAAATAAGCTTTTCGCTCTTTCACTATTATATAATACTAAACAAAGTTTTTAAACGCCATTGTACTTTGTCATCTTTATGGGATGGTTATTCGGTACAAAAAAGAAAGTTCCAAAAGTGCCTTTTCCACGAGGCGACTCTATGGACGAAGGCATGTTTAAGTTTCCTTCAGTTATTTCTAGTGATAAGGTCATACAACCTGAAAAATTGAAAGAAGCGGCAGGTATAGGAGAAGAACTAGAAATGCCCATTCCACCTAAAGTAAAACAAGATATATTCGATCAAGAGTTACAACCAGTATCTTCAAAATTTAAAGTTCCAATGCCTAAAAATCCAGAAATTGGAAATGCCCAGATGCTTTCTATGCCTTCTCAAGTAGAAGAAAAACCGATTTTTGTTAAAATTGATGTTTACAAACGGCTACTTGGAGAAGTAGATGGATTAAAAAAAAGTATTGAAGAACTAGAATGCGCCAATGAGGGATTACAAAATTCACGTTATAACGAAGAAACAGACTTTACTAAATTAAAACGATCAATAAGAGGAATACATGATCGTTTATTACAGGTAGATAAGTCCATCTTTAAATAGGGGAATAAAGAGGTTAGTAAAAAAAAGATAGTTTGTAAATTTAAGATAAGAATTTAGGATAAGGGAAGTACAAAAATTAAAATCAGGTGAGTCAATATGGAAAAAATGCCAGTCTTTGTCAAAGTAGAAGATTATCATGAAGTTTTGAATCTTATGAAAACAGTAAAGAAAAAATTAGAAGATGCAAAAGAAACACTTCTAAAAATAAATGAATTAAAAAATGAAGAAGACCACCAATTAGAAGTTTGGCAAAATACTCTAGCTGAAGTTGAGAAAAAAGTAGAATTTATTGACCAAGCATTTAATGAGCCAGAACATTATTAGTAAGTCATAATAGGTATAGACAATAGTGTGAATGACAAATAACCATATTAAAAAGGAAATAAAGATGAAAGCTCAGAATACCAAAAGCAAGAAAGTATTAAAACCAGTAGTAAGTAAAGTAATACATCAGAAAGAACCAGAATATATGGTGCAGCTTTCAGACCCAAAATCATTACGTAAAGAGCTTTTAGAGTGTTTAAGAGAAGTTATTATTTTTATGCAAGGTTATGAAAAATTCCGTAAGATTCAAGAAGAAAAAGTATCTATGTTTCATGCTTTGCGACAGGAAGTAAAAATTTTACAAAATTTAATAGATCATAAATTACGTCGCTCTTTACCAAAAGGAAAATTACACTCAGTATTGCCTAAAGCAGCTGTTCAAAAACAAGATGAGATGGAAGTAGTAGAAGAAGAAGTTAAAATGCCAGTGGTAGTAGAAGCAGAAGAAGCAAAAGAAGAAACGCATCCAGCCAACGAGTTAGAAGAACTAGAATCCCAGCTGAAAGAGATTGAAGAACAGCTGAAAAAGATGGATTAGTTATTAATTTAATTTTAAGAGTCCTATTTATTTTTCTTTAATTATATGTTATAGAGTAAAAACAACAATACACTTTTCTTTCGTTAAGTTTATAAAAAAACATCTGCTTTTGCGCTTTATTGCGGGAGTAGCGAAGCGGCCAAACGCGATAGACTCAAGAAATTGAGTGATGAGCCATTCAGGCGATGAATATAAGCTGAACCCATTAGTTGAGGAATCTATTCCCTTAGTGGGTCCGCAGGTTCGAATCCTGCCTCCCGCATTCATTTTTCTTTTATTAGAAATTATTAGAAATTGTTTAAAAAAATAAATATTTAATCAGACCTATACCTTATTTTGCTTTAAATCTGCTTTATTTTGTTTTGAACTTATCCAAAAATATCGTCTCTAAATCTAACTCAAATCCCACTACAGGAATGGCTAAGCTCCAGTTGATAATAACCTGCGGATGTAGCTCACCAATATATCCTACGCTCTTATCACCAATGTAAATTTCTCCTACACGTCCAGGAATAAAGCTTTCATGCACACTTTCTTTGACTTTAAATTCCAAGCCAAGCATAGACATTAAGCCGTCTAAAATTTGTCTAATTTCTGTAAAGTCTGTTTTTTCGTGAGCAAAAAATACAGCTAATTTATCACTTTCTATTATTCCCGTTTCTGAATTACCATAGATAAAAGTACGGCCAACCTCAAAGATATTCTGAGGATATTCATTATGCTGGTTCTCCTTAAGATTCTTCATTAAACTAGGCAAGAGAGAGTTTCTTAGATGGTTGTACTCGCCAACAGCATTCTTTAAAGCTACAATCTCCGTTTCGAGATTCATGTTCTGATTTAATTCTTCGGCGGTCATCAAATGATAATTCTTTACTTCTAATAAGCCAAATCCAACTAAAATTTCTCGAACTTTACGATAAAACTTTTCGTTTGCTGCTTCTTCTCCAATTGTAGATACTTGAGGTATTTCTTCTGTAAATTTCTCGTAGCCATAAGCAATAGCTACATCTTCTACTAAGTCAATAGAATGCAGAATATCTGCTCGATAAGATGGAATTAAAACTTCACCTTTCTCATAACCATACCCCATTTTTTCTAATAAATGAACGGCTTCTTGTTCTTTTAGATTTAATCCTAATCTTTTGTTAGTATAAGCCAAGTCCAATTTCATTCTGCTAGGTGTTAAGTTAGGAGTAGTTATTGTTTTATCCGGATAAATTATATCTAAACTGTAAATGTCACCACCCATGTCTGCAAACATAGTTACAAAAATATTAAGGGCTAATTGGACATTAAATAAATCATTACCGGTACATTCTATGAATACTTCTTTAGTATCTAGATCAACTTTACCTGTATCATTAGAGTTAGTATAGGGCAACATACACATTACCTGATCTTTACTATCTATAAAAAAAGGATATTCTTTCCAGCCTTCAGCTAGAAGCTTATATTTTTGCCCTGCAGGATGTATAATCTCAACCTGGGAAGCTTTTATTTTATGATTGAAACCAAGAGGTTGAAACATTATTAAATGTGGATCCTTAGCAATATAATTTATAGGAAAAGTAATACCTTTGAGTGGATAAATCCCATAAGCCGATTTTTTTCTGTTGCGACCATGTGTTGTAGCTAGTTTTTCTTGGGCCTGCATTATTTCTCTAATTCTTTCATCAGTAAAATTAATATTTTTAACAATAGCGCAAGCAGTGTAAGGCCTCATAGTTACAGATTTATCTACAATTACTTTTAATCCTGATTTTTTAACTTCATATCTTCTCAAGCCAGTCTTTACACCAATAAAACTAGAAAAAGCTCGAGCAAAACCTTGCTCTGAGAGCATATCCGGACGATTTGGAAAGATTTCTACAACAATCTCCTCGCCATCAATCTTTTCTAAATCTGTTCCTAATAAACTGATGCGATCTTTAAGCTCTTCAAGAGGTAGCTTCTTGCCTACAAGATTTTCAAAGACAGTTTTGTTTAAGGTTATGGTTGGCATTTTTGGTTTATTTTTTTGTTTAAAGATTAATTTGTTTAATAATTAATTTGTTAATTTATCTTTTAATATTTATTTGAGTTATTTTGAGGTTAATTTTAGGTCCTATTTCATCCAAGCTTTCATTTCCCGCAATTGTTTTAAATCATTCTTATATAAGTCACGAATATCACTTATCTTGTAATAATCTAAGATTATCCTATCAAATCCAGGGCCCCAGGCTAAAACTGGAATATCTTTTCCAAGTAATGGTTGAACAACTTCTGGACGAAAGACTCCAGCTCCGCCGATTTCCACCCATTCTTTTCTTTCGGGATGAAAGACGTCAATCTCTACCGAGGGTTCAGTATAAGGAAAATAAGCCGGCCTGAAACGTGCTTGAGGAAAACCCATCTTTCTGAAAAATTGTTTTAAATAGCCGAGTAAGTGACGGAAAGTGACATTTTCATCAACAACAATACCTTCAGTTTGATTAAATTCAAATAAGTGTTTCCAATCCAAAGCTTCGTTACGGAAGTTTTTTCCTAAAGCAAAAAACTTTGCAGGTAAATCTTCTTGTTTTAAGCTGGCTAAAGTTCGAGCAGATAATACCGTAGTATGTGTTCTGAGAATGTTTTTTTTAGATTCTTCTTCACTCCACTGATACTGCCAGCCTTTACTGCCTGTGCTTCCGCCATTTTCATGAGTACCTTTTATTTTTTTAATCATTTCTGCGCTAGGAAGACGACCTTTCTCAGCTTTTCCACCTAAAAAGAAAGTATCTTGCATTTCCCGAGCAGGATGATTCTGAGGCATAAATAGAGCATCAAAACACCAGAAAGATGCGGTAGCCATATTTCCAGTCATTTCTTTAAAGCCCATGTCAATCCACACTTGTTTGGCATATTCTACGGATTGAGTTACAAAATGTTTCTTTCCAGGAAATATTTTAGGAACGTTAATTTCTACATCATAAGAACGAAAGTTTTTATCCTTCCAACTGCCATCTTTAAGCATTTTTACGGTTAAGCGGTTAACAACCTCACCGCTTAAATCTGCAGAAGCTAATTCTCGTCCTAATTCTGTAAGGATTATAGTGGTATTTTTTTGTTCCTCTACTTTAACCATTTCTTTTCTTTTCTTGAATTCTTCCAGAACAAATTTTTCAGTGTCACTCAATTGCTCTAAGTCAAGAGGAAAATCACGGGCTAGAAAATTTTCTTCCATGGATGGTTCTTGCATAATTTTTCGTCCACGTTCAGTTATCTTTATTTGTAAGAACTCACCTTTCTGAGTGTCGATGGCCAGTTTACGTTTTAAGACACCTAAGCAAGCATTGATTTCTTCCCGGCTGAGCTTAGATTTTTTCGTTAGAACATTTAAACCTTTGAACTGCTCATCTAATTGACTAAGAAAAATCTTTTCTGGCAAACCGTCTTTTTTATACATTTGGCCGTTCTTGTCTAAAAGAACAATTTTCTTTTTTTGTGAATTAATAGTCAAAGCCTGTTTATTTTCCAACCATTGTAAAGCACGTAAAACTTCTGTCTCATCCATTTTAGCTTTTTGACATATCTGTTCTAATTTTGTCTCGATTTTAAGAATAGGTAGAACTTTCCGTTCTAAAGGATGAAGTTTAGAGATTAAATTAGATATTGAGTTAGAGGTAGGGGTAGAGACTTCCATAGAGAGCGAGGAGTGAGCGATTATTTATAAAACTTGAGGGGAGGAAATTATAGTTTAAATTTAACGAGACATAATTGACTAAATTTAACAAAATTAATACTAGATTGAATAAGATTAGATAAAATTGACAAAAAAAGTAAAAGATAAAAATAAAAGATAAAAAAAATAATCAAACAGGTTTAAGCTTACTTCAATCCCTGCCAGGCACTGTTGAACATCTGGTCCATGGAAGCAGTGAAATAAGGTGTTTTAAACCACATTCCCAAATCGTAAGAAGGGTGTACATCTTTATCGTCCAAAACCATCATCACTACATCTTTACCATCAACAGTAACAAAACGTGACTTAACTTGGTCATTATGACGTACTTCTGCAATACCTTTCAAACTATCAGCAATAGCTTGGCTATCTTTAGAGATAGGTGCAGCGATTCTAATTTTTACACCTTTTTTCTTAGCTTTTTCCATTGTAGCTTTCAAGCCTTCAACTTTTCTCAAGAAACCTTTTTCGGTGGTAACAATATTTACTGAATTCTTAGCTTCTTTCATCAATAAGTCTAAGTGATTATAGATATTGTGCCTTCCTCTCAAGCAGCCGCTCATTTCTGTTGGATCAACAAGAGCAATCCCTTGCGTATGCAATGTCTCTAATTCAGACATTAAAGGTGAACCGCGCACAGTTTCCAAGCGTTTTACTTTCTCTTGTGCAGTAAAGTGCATGTGTTTCTTAACACGATCAACTACTTCGGCAGGTGGAATGGCAATATATTTGATTGGTTTGCCAATCTTCATTACTACAAAGCCCTTCTTTTCCAAACTTTCCAGAACATCATAACTGCGAGAACGTGGAACGTCACCAATATCGGAAAGCTCCCCGGCAGTAGATACTCCTCGGCTGAGCAAAGATGCCCATAATTTAACCTCATATAAGTTCAGATCGAAATAACGTCTGAGCTTGCTTAACAACTCTTCTTTTACAATCATTTTTCACAACCTCCCCCTTTTTGCTATTTAATTTTATTTAATTATTTATACTCTCTTAGTTTATACTCTCTTTTCATCTTCTTTATGTGGTAATTTTTGTTACCGTTTCAGAAGTAACAACAAATACTATTAAAAGGTTGTGGTTTTACAAAATATACTACTTTAGTTAATATTAAATAACGCCCACAAACAACAATAGAGCACTACTCTCGAAAAGGTAATTAAAATATTAATTGAAATTAGTTCAAGTATATACTTTATATTTTAAAATTGCAGCAATACCGCCCAAACCATCTAAATTTTTCCCACTTTCTTGTTCTGAAGAGAACAAATGAATTTGTCCTTGGCAACTATCGACAGTTTTCATTAGTGCTTCTACTTCATCATATTTCTCTTCTTTTCTTCTTTGATGAATGAATTTATCGCTAAGAAATAATTTATTTATTGCTCCAGCTGCGCCGGCATTGAGTGTTTCTTTCCAACCATAAACGGCTAGTTCATTTTTATTGATCTCTCTTAATAAATCATCCATTAAAATCTTTTCTTCGCGTAGACGACTGTCTTGCAAAGCTGATTTTAGTTCTGGACTTTTCATTACTTCATTAAGAGCCGTTTCAGTAATATCGGAGCAAGTAGCCAAAGCTATTTTTTTCTTAAGATCTGGGTCAGTTATTTTTTTAGCTAAATCTTCTTTATAGAATGCAGGTGAAGCTAGGATTATTCTTTCTGGAAGATAACGGGAGTTATATTCTCCTAATTGAGAGATAATTTCTTGATAGAAGTCTTTTCCTTGACTTGAACTTTTGTTTTGGGCTTTAGCATCAGAAAATCTAGCTTTTTTCTCTACTTCTCCTTTGAGTGTAAGCAAAATATTATAACCGCTCTTTTTAGTTAAAGCAAATAATGATTCTTCACGATCAAGAAGACAGATGAGATATAAGTGCTTGCTCTGCGCTGCTTCTTCTAATTTTTGTTTTTGATAGCTGAACCATTCTTTTTTTTCTAATTTAAACTCAGAATCTGGTTCGAAAGAAAGAGCATGATAACTGCCGGCTGGAACAAATTCTTGGGCTTCCTGCACTTTACCGTTGATGCGAAGAACTTTACTCTCCAAATCTAATGTTAATTCCTCAGCTTTTATAATTAACGTAAGAGTTTTTTTATCAACTTTAGCATCCTCACCATCTCCAATCTTAACTTTACGAGTAGTCTTAGCAGTAAGTAAATCTCCCGGCTCGATGATTTGACTGAGGTACCACAAATCTTCAGGATCGGTGATTTTTATTTTGACAAAACCTTTCTTAAAATCAGAGGTAATTATGCGCATAAAGAAACAGATATGAATGTAACTTAAAAAGATTGCGCCTAGGTACTATTAGATTTTGTTAATTGAAGATTTAAGTGATACTATCCATCATTTAATTATTTGAACAGTTAATTTTTCTTTAAAGAAAATTTTACCACTTAATTAATTTAGAAATTATTAAGTTAACTTAGATTTTAACAACAAACCAAAACCTCTTAATTTTGCAAGAGTAGAGCCTTTGGCAGGAGTATATCCATCCAATGGTACTATCTCATAATTAACACGATCTGGTGAGTCCATATGATATGCACCCATCGCTAAAGCAAATTCGCCCTGCTCAGAAAAATAAGGCTTTTTGCCGATTAATGAAGTATAAATTTCAAGAGCAGTTTTTAGTTGTGGGATACGTGCTACTGAAGAACCTAAATATACTATGTTTTCAATACCATGAAAATCTGGCACCATATCAAGTATTAAAAGATCCCTAAGGGTGATAGTTACAACATCATTAATTGCTGTTGCACAAATATCTTCTTTTGTAGAAGAAATGGTAGCTTTTCCAGTACTAGCCACCACAAACTGCCCTTCAAAAGAATTTGACTTTTCAGGGATCATATCTTTTACTAATAAATCTAAAGGCTTACCTTTAGCGGCTTGGCTAATAAAATCATTAAAATCAACAGCGCCAGAAAGAGCTGCGCGCCATTTGAGATATCCGCCCGCAAAATGATTACCATAAGGAAATCTTTTGAGTTTATTGTCTTCTATAAGAGAATAAGAGGTTCCTGTGCCTATGGGTACAATAAGAAATTTATTTGGTAAGCTCGGAATTATTCTGCGAACACCTTCTGCTTGTAACTTTAATTCGTTTTCAATTGAATCTCCTTCTAAAGATTTGACTATCAAACCATGAAGCTGGTCTTTCTTTCCAATCCCTGCTACGTTAGCATTAATGATCAAATCTGTTTTCATTTGAGCAAGAATTGAATCTAATGATGTATCTGCGGTAGATTTGTATTGAAAACCTAGTTCGTTCTTCCAAACTACTTTAGTTAAACTGCTGCCAAAGTCTACTCCGCATTTCATGGAGTTTTAGAAATCTAAAATAGGTATATAAAAATAATGAAACAATAGTATCTGAGAAATTGATTAGAGATTAATTAGAAATTGATTAGAAAATAATGAGATAGTTATGATAAGCTATGAAAGAATCATAAGAAATTCAATAAAAAACGCTCAGACCACTAGCAAAAGTTTATTTTTGAGACTATTTAGATAATATTTATCGATAATTAACTCATCGGCAAGAAATTCTTCCCCCACCAAGCTCCAAATCCATCTCTAACCAGTCAAAATTTAAATCGTTTGCTCTACTGCAAAATTCTTCTAAGTTTAGATTATATTCTACACCAAATACGGCTTTATTTTTATCTATGAATGGCAAAAGATTTTCGCATTCGTCAAATTCAAAACATTGCTCATTGACAGCAAAATCAAAATAATCAACTAATTCTGGTATTTGATCTAAATCATTTTTTAAAGCAATAGCCAGCCCTTTCTTATGGGCTTCTTTGGAAAGCCATTTGTTATAGTTTAGTTGATCTTCAGAAGTTAAAAAAACCATTATCATTCAAATAGCCATCAACATTATCTGGTTCTACCCCGTCGCAGCCTTTTTCTACAGCTAAATCTAATCTGCGGAGGATAATTGGTGCAAGTATATCTAGTTGAGAAATATCTAACCACTTTTCATCTTCCCATCCTTCTAAAGTATTTCCTAGTACTGCAGGAGGAAAATTACTACTATCTATTCTCCAATTTTCATAAGTTCCGGCACTAAAATAACAAACCACTTTAATACCACGATTATGTAAAGCCAAGATAGTTTCTTTAGAAGTATCAAATAGATCTATATCGTACATCTTAACATCATAGTTAGTGTTTAATTCTCCTTGCAGTTGCCATTGCCAAGAGGTGTGGGGAGATGGCTTCCACCAATCTTGTTCTTTTGGCGATAACTGGACGGAGTTATTTCTAGATGGCTTGTTTTTAGTTATATTCTCTTTAAAGCTAGAATTTGAGGAGTTAGGATCAAGATTAATATTCTGTTCTAGAGTAACATTCTGATTAAGAGAAGTTAATGATATTGGTTTAGAATCATCATTCTGATTAGTACAGCCAATAGATAATAGGAGTACGCAAATAAGGAAGAAGATTGTTATTTTTGTTTTCAATTTGTTCAAAGAGGGTATAAAGAATATTATGATTTAAACGTTTCTATTACATACTTCCAGTTCTAAATAAACACAGAAATCCTAAAATCGCCTACCCACCGTTCGCTTCGCTCATCTAGTCACTACGTTCGTGAGTTGCGTACCGCAACCAACGGGGTATTAGACCAAGCGAGGAATAAAATAATGCTTAATCTTCCAAGCCCAATTCATCTCTTACTTCTTTCTGCGCAAGAACTTTTTCCAGATAAGGTATCTGTTGAAAAGCTACTTTTTCAGAAATGTGCGTTGCTTTGGCCAATTTTTTGGCAATCTCTTTTTTCTTAGCTAATTTCATATTTGACTGCCAGATTTTTAAGATCCTCATTGTGGGAGAGTATTGCACAAATTCTGTATTACGGCTTTCTTTAGCAGTAGATACTCCGGCAGTTAATAATTCGGAGATATAGGCTAAAAAGCGCCAATGCTGACGCTTGCGAATACGACCTTGAAAGACATCGGCGCGAGCTAGATGTTCATAAGCTTTGGCTAAAACTTTTGGATTGAGGTATTCTTTAGGTAGATTTTCATCCATCCACAAAAATATTTCATTGTAATCTAAATCTACATCTTCCAAAGCAGGAAGAGCATTTACTGCCGTAGAAGATTTGAAGATTAGATGTAAGGCATTGATGATAGTTTGCGTTCTCTTGCGATCAGAAAGATTGCCAATATCATCAAAAGTTAATTTTTTATCTAAGGTACAAGTTTGTAAATCTATTAATGCTCCCCTCAAATCGCCTTCGGCTTGCCTGGCTAGTCCGGAAAGCGCTTTTTGTTCATATTCAATATGTTCTTTCTCACAAATTAAACGTAAAGTTTGAACTACTATTTGGTGTTCTAATGGTAAGAATTCAATGGCTAAACATTCTTTTTTAAGTGATTTAATCTTTGGATTATAAAGATCGTTGGCTGTTACAATTAAAGGAAAAGAAGATTTTTCCATGGCTTTGAGCAAAGCAGGAATACAACCCCTATCTTCAACTCCTGAAATATTGTCTATCTCATCGATTAAAATTAGTTTTGGTGTAAAGAAAAGTGATTGTTGTCCTAGAGCCGCACCTAAAAAGCTGGTTAAATTAGCTTCATTCCTTAAATCAGAAGAGTTTATTTCTAAAAGGTCATAGCCCAATTCTTTAGCCAAAGCAAAAACGGCAGAAGTTTTACCGTTTCCAACTGGCCCATGGAGTAAAGCGGCTTTATATTTTTGTTTTTTGTAATTAACAATATAATCTTTTAGTTCACGCAGAGCTTTTTCCTGTCCGATAACTTGTGAAGAATTCTGCGGAGCGTATTTAGTAGTAAAGAGTTCAGTTTTGTTTGTAGTGGGATTGGAAGATGGACTGATATAGTTATTCATATTTAGTTGATAGAATAATGGGGCTATTTTAAAGATTTATGGGAGGAAATGTTGAGTTTAATAATGTAGGGGATGCTCTTTAATTCTAATCTATTTTGGTGGGATAATCTTTGGGAAGAAAATATCCTTTTCTAGTTATAAAATTAGTGCCATAACTAGTCACATAACTAATAAGAGTGGGTGTTATGCAAGATTCGAGTAGTTCTGGTGTTTGATTAATTTTGTGGCCAACATAACTTAATAAAAACGTTGCAGTAGCAGGAACTAAACTTCCGAAGAAATATGAAATTAATTTATTATCAATTGGAGAAAAGTGTTGAACTAATCTTGCAGTTATTCCGGTGGAGATAAAACTAGATAGTGCTTGTATACTTCCAGCCATGATCATTTCTACTGGGCCATGTGAATAGTTAACTAAAGAAGCAATGGGCCCATTAAAGCTAGCAGAAATGAGGGCAAACTTAGCATTGAATGATTGATAATATAAACTATAAATTTTTTCCTCTAAGTTCATAAAGAAAAATTAAGGCCCAACTATTTAAAATATTCTGATATTTGAAAGGTTACACTAAGTGAATCTATATTTTAAAAAACAAGTCTTGTCCACTACTCCAAACCAATAATCTATTTAAACAACCACTAGCAATCAATCTACCATGAAACTAGGATTAACCTACAATGATGTTCTTTTGGTTCCAAAGAGAACCTCCCTCAACTCTCGAGCAGAGGCAGACGTAAAAACCAGATTCACTAAAAATATCTATTTAAATATTCCTTTAGTCAGCGCCAATATGGCCACGGTTACAGAACATAAAATGGCTATTTCCATGGCTAGAGAGGGCGGTTTAGGTGTTATTCATCAGTTTGGCACTATCGAAGAACAAGTTCATGAAGTACAAAAAGTAAAAAGAAGCACTAGTTATGTTATTGAAAATCCACTCTCCGTTACACCAAATATTACCATTGCCAAAGCAGTAGAGATGATGAAAACTGAAGGAGTTACCAGCCTTCTAGTCAAAAGTTGTGAAGAATTGGTAGGCATATTTACTTCTAAAGACTACCAGTTTGAAGAAGATTACACTAAATTAATCTCTGAGGTTATGACTACAAAAGAGAAATTAATTACAGCGCCTTTCGGCATTAGTTTGGACGACGCCAAGAAAATATTACACAATAATCGTATTGAAAAACTACCCCTGCTGGAAAATGGCAAAGTTAGAGGTTTAATTACTACTAAAGATTTGAAGCGTTTAGAGTTCTGGCCTCAAGCTGCAAGAGATAAAAGAGGACGTTTATTGGTGGGCGCAGCTGTGGGGGTAAAAGATACTTTAGAACGAGCTCAGGCTTTAATTGAAGCAGGAGTTGATGTTTTAATATTGGACCTTGCCCATGCCCATTCTGATTTAGCCATTCAACGTTTAAAAGAATTAAAAACAAAGTTTAAGATAGAAGTTATGGCAGGAAACATTGCCACGGCTGAAGCTGCCAAAGATTTAATTGAAGCAGGAGCTGATGGCTTGAAAGTAGGTATTGGGCCATCTCAAGTGTGCACGACTAGAATCATCTCCGGAGCAGGAGTACCTCAATTAACAGCAGTGATGGATGTTTATAGTGTGGCTAAACAATATAATATTCCAGTTTGCGCCGATGGTGGTATGAAATACCCGGGCGATGTTTCTAAAGCTTTAGCCGCGGGGGCAAGCACTATATTCTCCGGAAGTTTTTTTGCAGGTACAGAAGAAGCACCAGGCATGATAATTTTTAAAGATGGTAAAAGATATAAAAAATATGTTGGCAGCGCATCATATGAAAGCAATCATGAACGTAAAGAAAGCCAAGATGGCAAGGAAGTAAAGGAACGTTTAGATGTTTTTGTCGAAGGTGTTTCTAATCTAGTAGATTACAAAGGACCAGTTAGTGAAGTGATTAATGGTTTAGTGAAAGGCTTGAAGAGCGGCATAAGTTATTGCGGTGGAAAAAATATCTTAGAAATGCAGCAGAAAGCCGAATTCATACAGATAACCTCTAGCGGTTGGTTAGAGTCAGGAAGCAGAGGACAGAAGATAAGCGAATAGGTAATTTAAAAAATAATTTTTTCAAATGGTTGTTAGATGCAATATTACTCTAGTGGTTCAAAAGAATAATTTTCAAATAGAAATTCCTTGACTTCTTTGTAATTTGGCAATCCTATGATGATTATATGAGCTCTCTTTTCTGTCATGACAATTATCAAATAGACTCCATCTTTTTCAAAGCTGAAATAATCATTATCTTTCAACTCGCCTCTATAATGGTCATCAACCATCCAATTTTCATCAAATAATCTATAAGTTAATTTGTCAATGAATTTCCAGAGATTTGTAGTTACTTCTATTTGTGCATAAAATTCAGATTTATCTTCTTTAATTGAATATAATTTCTCCATGCACAAATAGAATAATTTGAAGGTTATTAAATTTACTGGACCCGTGTGGATACTGTCATCTTCGGTTATTTTTCTTGCAGAAAAGATACATAACGGCGCAGATGTTAGGTCTATTCTTTAGTAATTTGTTCTTTAGTGATCTTGTTTAACAACTGCGAGGTATCAGAAAATATTTGGCATTTTTTAGCAAAACAATCTTGAATATTATTGCTTTTAATCTGTAGAGAATTTAGTGGTAAATGTTTCCAAGCTAATGGGTAAGGAGTGTTAATCAAATGAAAATTACCAGTACTTAGAAAAACCATCAAATTGAAGAAGTCATAGTTTAATGATGAGCGATAGTTATTTGGCAGGTACTCTTCTCCTAAAATAACCTTGCTCCTTAAGACTGCCATTTCTGCAAGAGAAGTAGAAGAAGGCAGGGGGTGGTCAAAAATAGAGGCAGGAACTAATTTGAAATCTATATTGAGGCTTTCTTTCCAACCATCTTTATTAAATTTAAAAATAGTTGAATATAAGTCTCTTGTTTTAAGCAGATAGACATCATCTTCTTCAGATAAATAGGTTGCAAAAAGAAGTAGCGCAGCATGATCTTCTAAAAATTCTCCTTCTTGAATTTTATTATCTAAAGAACTGCGCTTTACTTTTCCTTCAAGATAATGTTTATTTAAGAGATTTTTAAAGAGCAGTTCTGATTTAGCTTTAGCAAAAGTATTATTCAAATAACGATAAGCCATCAAAAAAGCAATACCTAATAAAGCGTTCCAACTAGTTATTTTCTTTTTGTCAATAGTGGGTTGTTCTCTTTTTTTTCTAAAGCTAAGTAATTTATTTTCTATTTCTAGTAGAAAGGAGAGATCTTTTTTAATGAGATGTGATTTTCCTGCAAAATTTCCTTCTTCTGAGATTTCATATAAAGATTTGAATGAGGAAAATTCTTTTTCTGTTAGAATTTGCTTCAACTCTTTAAAAGACCACAAGTAAGTTAAACCTTCGTGATGGTTAGTATCGGCATCCAGAGATGAACAGTATAACCCATTCTCAAAAAAAGAGGTGTCCAAGCAAGAAATTATCTTTTCTGCAATAGTTTTGTAGGCTATATTTTTTGTTATCTTGTAGGCGGCACTATAAACCCATAAAAGCAAAGCCTGATCATAGAGCATTTTTTCAAAATGGGGAATTGTCCAATTCGAATCTACACAATAACGATAAAAACCACCCTGCAGATGGTCATGTAATCCTCTTTTAGCCATTATATCAAGTATAGATTTAATGATGGTGAGTATTTCTTTATCTTTCTTTAGCTCATAATAATGTAATAAAAGCAGCAGAGTATTATGTGGAGGGAACTGCATGCTTTCACTAAAACTAGAAGTATAAGAAATAAATGATTCTTTAAAAGAATTAAATAAATCTTGCTCTTTAATTGATTGAAATCTTGCAGGTGGTATTTTATAGTCAATAGATAGCTTCTTCATCTGCTCTTTATCATTACTCATTTCTTTTAATTGATGAATTAGATTTAGAAAAGATGGAAGTCCAGGCTGTGAAGTTGAAGGAAGATAGGTTAGGGCAAAAATTGGTTTAATATCTGAACTAAAAAATACATTTAATGGCCAGCCCCCTTGACCGCTTATTTGCTGGATAAAAGACATGCAATAAGAGTCAATATCCGGGCGTTGTTCTTTGTCAACCTTAATTGAAACAAAATATTGGTTTAAGAAATTAGCTATTTCTAGATTAGAAAATGAGTCCTTGGCCATCACATGGCACCAATGGCAGGCAGCGTATCCGATAGAGACAAAAATAATTTTATGGTTCTTTTTAGCGTACTCTAAAGTTTCTTCATTCCATTCCTGCCAATAGATGGGATTATCTTTGTGCTGCTGTAAGTAGGGTGAAGTGGAATGATCAAGATTATTACGCTGGAAGTTTAACATTTTAGAAGTGATGCGAGTTATCAAATTTAAATGCTTTAAATAAGTTGTGATGGAGTGTGTTTATAAATCAAAGAAAATTTTGATTAAAAAAGAGAATTGTCATGAAAGTATAACTTTCCAAACCAATTAAATTTGAAGATAAATTTATGAAGAAGTTAAATAATTATTAATCTATGGCAACTCCTCTCTGTTCTTATTTTGGTGATTGTGCAGGCTGTGCTTTTCAGCAAGTAGATTATAGTTTACAATTAGAGCGTAAAAAGCAAATTTTAGCTCGCGTTGTTAACAAAAAAACAGAAGAAATTAGAGTTTATTCTGCCGAGCCTTATCATTACCGCAATCGCCTAGAATTTTTGTTTGGAACTAGAGGGTTTGGGTTGAGAAATAAAGATGGAAAAATAATCCCCATTGACAGGTGTGTGATTGCAGAAAAAAATATTAATAATAATTTAACAGAGGTAAATGAATTTTTTGAAAAGTTTATTTTAAAAAGCATTTCTATAGTAGATGTGCTAAAAACTTTTCAAGGCTTAGTGATTAGAACTACAAGCCAAGGCTCTTCTTCCCTCTCTATAGTTATCAAGAGCGGTGCTCCAAAACAAGAATGGGCCATTGAAAAGATAAAAGAATTTAGTCTTTATAGCAGTTGTGAAAATGTATTGCTAACTATAACTGACAATGGAGAATTGTATTCTGCAGATTATTTAGTACTCAAAGGCCAAGATTATTTAGAAGAAGTATTAGTTGAAAAGAGGTTCCAATACCCCATCCAGGGATTTTTCCAAAACAACACAAAAATGGCCAAAGAGATACAAAAATATGTTAGATGGTTAATTTCCAATTATTCAAGCGATTCAAACAACTCTACTAAAAAAGCACAATTGCTAGATTTATACAGTGGAGTGGGTGGATTTGGAATTGTTAACGCGGATTTATTTCAGAAAGTTACTTTAATAGAAAGCTTTGCGCCAGCTATAGGTTATGCTAAAAAAAATATTGAGTTAAATAACGTAAAGAATACCGAAGGCTATGCTTTTGAAGTAAAAAAGATGCGAAGATTAAAGTTTCTAGAAGAACTTTATGTAATTACCGACCCCCCGCGAATAGGTATGGAAGAAGAGACAATAAATATCTTAAAGAGTCTAAAACCAAAAATAATTATTTATGTTTCCTGTAATGTGGAACAATTGAAAAAAGATTTGTTAAAATTTAAGAATTATACTATCAAGAGTGCTGCTTTGTTTGACTTATTTCCACAGACAAAGCATATGGAGACTGTAGTTGAGTTGGTGCTGTCAATCTAGAGCTGACGGCTGGTGAAAGTTGTAGTTGTTTTAGTAGATTTGAAACAAAACATTTAAATCTCTATAATACTTCTCTAGAACTAAATAGATCAATTAAATTAATGGAATAAACACAGAAATCCTAAAATCGCCTACCCACCGTTCGCTTCGCTCACTCCACAGCACATCAGAAACTTCGGTTTCTAGGGTTGCTTGACAGCAACAGCTGTGGGGCATTCGGCGATTTTTTGAACACGGATTTCTGGTTATTCCTCGCTAAACCGTTGCAAGTCAAGTCACTACGTTCGTGAGTTGCGTACCGCAACCAACTGGGTATTAGACCAAGCGAGGAATAAATAGATTAACTAAATTAATTAGATTAATCAATCATATTGATCAATAACAGTATAGGCGGTATAGGTTAAAAAAGAGGAATACATGAGTTTCAAAAGAGTTACTAGTATAGTACAATTAAAGTCTATAGCTAATACTATTAGAAAAGATATTATTAAAATGTTGTTGCAGGCCGGTTCTGGGCATTCTGCCGGTCCTTTAGGGATGGCCGACGTTTTTACAGCATTTTATTTCAATATTCTTAATCACAATCCTAAAAACCCAAGTTGGGAAGATAGAGATCGACTTATTCTTTCTAATGGGCATATTAACCCAGTAAGATATGCTACTATGGCCAATGCTGGTTACTTTCCTAAAGCAGAATTGATGACTCTAAGAAAATTAGGTTCACGTCTTCAAGGACATCCTGAAAGGACAAGACTGCCTGGTGTAGAAACTACATCCGGCCCTTTAGGTTCAGGATTGGCACAAGCTGCAGGATATGCCTATGCCGCTCGTATGGATGGAAGAAAATTTAGAGTTTATTGTTTCTGCTCTGATGGAGAACATGATGCAGGCAATCATTGGGAAGCAGTTCTTTTTTCTGGTAAAGAAAAATTATCTAATCTAACCGTTGTTATTGATAGAAACAATATACAAATAGATGGACATACAGAAGAGGTTATGCCCCTTGAGCCGCTTGAAGAGAAGTATAAAGCATTTAATTGGCATGTTTTACACATTGATGGACATAATATTAAAGAAATAATAGATGCGGTAAACCATGCTAAAGCCGTTTATGAGAAACCAACTGTCATTATTGCACACACTATCCCAGGAAAAGGTGTTTCTTTTATGGAAAATATACCCGAATGGCACGGAAAAGCTCCCAACGCCGAGGAAGCAAAAAAAGCTTTACATCAATTAAGAACTTTGAATGGAAAAATTAGAGGCGAGCATGAATGATTAAAAAAACAGCATTTCTTTCACCAAAAATATTAACAAAAGAGATTGAAGAAGTCCCTAATCGAAATGGATTTGGTCAAGGACTCCTAGAAGCAGGTAAAAAAGATAAAAGAGTAGTAGCTTTATGTGCTGACTTAACCGAGTCAACGAGAACAGAATATTTTAAAAAAGAGTTTCCTAGCCGCTTTATTGAGATTGGGGTAGCAGAACAACTTTTAGCTACAGCAGCAGCTGGAATGGCCAATTATGGCAAGATTCCATTTATAGCTTCTTATTCGGCGTTTTCTCCAGGACGAAATTGGGAGCAGATTAGAACCACTATTGCTTTAAACGATGTACCAGTAAAAATCATAGGTTCACATTCAGGAATTTCCGTTGGTCCGGATGGAGCAACTCACCAGCAACTAGAAGATTTAGCTCTGATGAGAACAATGCCCAATATGACAGTTATCGCCCCTTGTGATTCGATTGAAGCAAAAAAAGCCACATTGGCGGCAGCGCAGACGACACATCCCGTTTATATCCGGCTAGCTCGAGAAAAAACTCCTATTTTTACTACAGAAAATACGCCTTTTAAAATTGGAAAAGCAGAAGTATTATGGGAATCTAAAAAACCAATCGTAACTATAATAGGCTGTGGTCCTTTAGTTTATGAAGCTTTACTTGCTTCTCGCCAGCTAGAAAAATTAGGTATTGGTTCAATAGTAATTAATAACCATACTTTAAAACCAATAGATAAAACGACTATTATCAATGCGGCTAAGAAAACTAGAGCTGTAGTAACAATCGAAGAGCACCAGATTACAGGCGGGTTGGGTGGAGCGGTGGCCGAGGTTTTATCTCAGCATTATCCAGTGCCGATAAAATTTGTAGGTGTAAAAGATTGTTTTGGAGAGTCAGGAGAACCGCACGAATTATTAAAAAAGTTTGGTTGCACCAGTGCAGATGTAATAAAGTCTGTAAAAAAGGTTCTAAAAATGAAGAGAATATGAAGATACAAATCAGTGAGTCAAAAAGGAAAGCGGCACCACCGGTCAAAGACCGGTGGCATGCTCGCTTCGCTCGGCCGCTTTCCTTTGGACTCCCAGAATTTTCCCCGTGACTGGTGGCATTTTTCGCCACCGGTCCGAGACCGGTGGAAAATTCTGTGGATTATAAATCAAATGTGAATGGACTTAAGAAGTAAATTATATTGAAAATCAAATGAGAAAATTCAAAGTTTTTGTGGCTAGAAAAATACCCGATATTGGAATTGATATATTAAAAAAAGCAGGCGTGGAAGTAGAAGTCAATAACGATGCTGAAAAGGTTCTTTCCAAAAAAGAGTTAATTAAAAAAATAAAAAACAAAGATGCTTTATTGAGTTTATTAACTGACAATGTAGATGAAGAGGTTTTATTTAATTCGAATCTAAAAGTTGTAGCCAATTATGCAGTTGGTTTTAATAATATTGATTTAAATGCGGCGACAAAAAAAGGAATACTCGTCACTAACACTCCAGATGTTTTAACAGAAACAGTAGCCGAGCATACTTTAGCTTTAATGATGGCAGTGGCAAGAAGAATCGTAGAGGCAGATAAGTTTACTAAGCAAAATAAGTACAAAGCTTGGGGGCCTTTATTATTTTTAGGCCAAGATCTTAAATGGAAAACTTTAGGAATTGTTGGTTTAGGTCGAATTGGATTTGCAGTAGCTCACAAAGCAGTCAAAGGAATGGGAATGAAAGTAATTTATAATACTTTAAAACAAGACAAACTATTTGAAAAAGAGTACGATGCAAAGTTTGTCAAGTTGGAGAGATTACTAAAAGAATCAGATTTCATATCCATTCATGCGCCTTTAACACCGGAAACCAAGCATTTATTGAGCTTTAAACAGTTTAAGTTGATGAAAAATAATGCCATTTTAATAAATACCGCGCGAGGGCCAATAGTTGACGAAAAGGCTTTAGTTGAAGCTTTAAAAAATAAGAGAATTTCTGGCGCGGCTTTGGATGTTTTTGAGTGTGAACCGAATATAACATGCCATCCCGCATCCAAATGGCAATTGAAAAATTTTGATAATGTAATATTAACTCCCCATATCGCTTCTGCTTCAGTAGAGACTAGAAATAAGATGGCAGTACTTGCTGCCAAAAGTATAGTTGATGTAGCTAAAAATAAAATACCGCTTAATGTGATAAATAGAGATGTACTGAAAAAATGGCAAAAATAAAAGCAATTGGGTTTGATTTTGATGGTACTTTAATAATCAGCGAGAAAGATAAAGCAGAATTATTTGAAGAGATTTTCTATAAAATATATGGCTTAAAGAAAGGAGTAAAGAGAGTTTATCATAATTTATCTGGTAAAATAAATAGGCAAGAAAAAATTGAATTGTTGATTCAAAAGTTATTGAACAGAAAACCAACTAAACAGGAAATTAAAGAATTTAGCTATGCTTTTAGTAAAGGTTACGAATATAGGCTGTCTTCTTGCCCTCTAGTGCTCTGCACCGACATCTTAAAAGGACTAAAAAAGCAAGTAAAATTTATGTTCTTATTGTCATTGGAAAACCGCAATGTGGTAGTAGACGTAGCAAAGCATTGCGGCTTAGCAAAATATTTTCATGAGATCTTGGGAGGTCCAAAATCAAAAATTGATAATTTTAGACACATCATAAATAAGCACGGAATTAGACCAGAAGAAGCAGTTTACATTGGCGATTCAAAAAAAGATATTACTTTATCAAAAGAACTTAATTTTAAAGTGATAGGTATACAAAAGAATTTTTCTTATAGAAGTGCACTTAAGAAACTGGGGGCAGATTTCACAATTTCTAATTTGTGTGGAATTCCTTTGAGACATGTAACTCATGGACATATGTATCAAAGAAAAAGGTATAAGAAAAGTTTAGATTAAACAAAAATGTATTAGAATTAAATGTGAAAATCTACTTAGAATCCTAGTTTTTCGTTGACAAAAATTAGGGTAAGTTTACGATTGGGCATTATTTCTCTTTCAAAAAGTAAAATTTTTCCGATGGTTGAACCTGGATAACCAATACTTTTCATTCTTTTGTCTTCTAAAGGAAAACAATGCTCTTTTAAACGTTTAAAAGCTTTTTCTAAAGTAGGTACGATTTTTTGAGTTCCGACTATCCAAATAACGTTGTTGGAAGAAAAAGCATAGGATGGAAGTTGACTTCCAGAAGCGCTAGCAATCAAGATTTCTCCGGTTTCAACGACTGCATGAACACTGCCTATGAAATAATCAGCGGTAATGCTTTTTTGGCGAAGCAGAGCTTGTTTAGTTGGATTTTTTTCACCTAGGATTCTATCTTTAAGATTATTCCATTTATGGTTACTGCTTTTTAACAAATCAATAAAACCAATCTCTTCTAAAGTTGTAGAACCTCCAGTCATTAGTTCTGCACCAGCCGGTATTTTATTTTTGAGTAATTTGAGAGCTGCGTTTTTATTTGCAACTAGTTCGACACTTATACCTCTATTTTTGAGAGATTTTATGGTTTTTTCAACTACTTTCTTTGCTACTAATTGACTGAATTTAGATTTATTCATTTTAGATAATAATTATAGTTGGTTTATATAACTTATGTAGACACGGGAGAAGGCTAAATTTCTGGCAGATACTTTTTATGGTAGCTTTTGAGTATTGGAGGCAAAGCAGCAAACAACTTTTGGTCCAATGTTTCGCGGTTAATCAACTTGAGATGCGAATGATATCTATTATCTGGATAAAAAAAATTATGGTCCCCATCAACGAGGCATAAGTCTTCAACGCCCGTCTCTTCAGGACTCATAACAACATAATAACAAGGAGTTTCTTTAGTGTTGTCTGGATTAATACCATCCCAATAGATTATATCTCCTGGAAGAGGACTTCTTCTCTGTTCAGCAGCCATCTTGCTTATTTGTGAGAAGTATTATTTAAAAATTATGGATTAATAGACGTTACTTTTATACCTCTAAAGAGATTTTTGTTAATTGTTTAGACCAACAATATTTATATAGGTTTTAGCTTTTAAATAATCATGGTTGAGCAAAATATTGCTAGAATAGATTATAAAAGTAAAGAAGGGATTAATTATTTGCAATTATTAAACGGCTCGGAGCAAAAAGTATTAATTGTCCCCGGTATAGAGAGAGATTTAACTGATTCTAGCAGAAAAGTAGTTACTGATACTTTTAGAAATTCTTTAAATATTGGAAGAATAGTAAATATTGTTAGAAATGTAAGACAAGGTAATCCAGATTTGAGTGAATTAGATGCTTTTGTATATGATGCGGCGGATGTTGTTTATACGCAATGTTCTGATAAATTAACACATGAAATTGATGTCCGGGAGTGTAGAATGTTAATGCCTCGCTTAGGAACTTATCTTCTATCAGGTATATATGTGTTAAGAGAAGCAAATACACAGAGATTGTTAGAGATTAATCCGCAAGGAGCGCCAAGAGATCAGTGTTATGTTAAGTATAATTAATAGTTCAAGTAACCTGTAGGTAACTATATAGTGAACGACACTATTTGATTAATTACTTTTGTCGCTCACTAGTTTATTTCTTTTGTCTGACACTATATATTTAAAGAAACCTCTATTTTGTAAGCAATATGAAGTTTCTACCAACAAATCTTGAAGAAGCAAAAGAGTATTATTCTAGCTTCAGCCAGTTTGATGTTATTTTTGTCAGTGGAGATCCTTATTATGATCATCCTTTGAATGGCACGGCGTTATTAGCTCGGCTGTTAGAACGCAAAGGCTACAGAGTAGGAATTATCCCCCAACCTTATTCTGATGAAGAGTATAGGGCCTGTGGCCGGCCAAAGTATTTCTTTTGCCTCACTTCTGGGTTGTTAGATTCTATGCTGGCAAATTATACACCTATGTTACGTCCAAGAGAAGGAGTATTATTGCCGGAACGAGCTTTAATGGTTTACACACAAAAAGTTAAATTTCTTTTCCCAGGCATAATGACAGTTTTGGGAGGAGTAGAAGCCACAATCAGAAGATTTACTCATTTTGACTACAAAGACAACCAATTACGCAGAGGAATATTAAATGACACTAAAGCTGATGTTTTGTTCTTTGGCAATGCCGAGAGATCTTTATTAGAATTGTTAAAACGTTTAAAAGATCTTCAAGAAGGAGAGAATAGAGAAAGAGAGAATAGAGCAGATGAAAAAGAAATAGTGAAATTTGCAGATATAAAGAAAAATATTAATTTACAATCTATTGATGGAGCGGCCTATCGTGTTTCAAAAGAAGAGATTGAACCGGAAACCAGAAAACTGCCCAGCTATGAAGAATGCTTGACTGATAAAGCCAATTTTAGTTTATTAACTAGAACCCATTATCTTCTTCCAGAAAGCAGTTTTTTAGAACAATGTGGCCTAGGCTGGATTAAACATAATCGGCCGAGCCATCCTCTAACTGAAAAAGAAATGGATTATTTGTATGAAGTGGAATTTATAAGAAAATTACATCCAGCTACTAAGAATTTATTTTTTCAAGAAGAGATGGTGGAAAAATTAAGCAGTTCTATAGTTTTAGGTCGAGGCTGTTGGGGCAGCTGTAATTTTTGTATTATCCCTTTGGTTCAAGGAAAAGAAATAGCTAAACGCAGTAAAGAAAGTATACTTAAAGAAATGGAAAGGCTTTATGGGCAGGGTTTTAATAAGATCCAGGACTTGACCATAGCAACGTTAAACATGTATGGTTCATCCTGTGCATTATATAACGAAGAGCAGACAATTAGTTCGCCTTTGATTAATGGAGAGATTACTGTTTACAACAAAACAAAATATTGTAATCAACAATGTGTGGGTTGTCCGCAACGTGTTTTGAGAGATGATTTATTGCCTTTACTAGAAGAGGTAGAGAAACTACAAGAAAAACATACAGATTTACAGTTAGAGCTGCGCAGTGCTATACGTCATGATATTATTTTACAGCAAAAAGAGTTGTTCCGTAAAATTATGATGTTTACATCTAGATTAAAAATTGCTCCAGAACATATTTCTGAAACTGTTTTACAGCAGATGAATAAGGGCAAGAGAGCGGAGTTTGAAGAATTTTTAGTAGAATACAAAAAAATAAATGAAGAACAAGATACCCATAAGAATTTAGTACCTTATTTTGTCGCTGCTCATCCTGGCTGCGGGGTTGATGATATGAAGATTTTGCGCAAATTTTGTGATGAGAAAGATATTTTTGTCAATCTAACTCAAGTTTTTACGCCAACGCCAGGTACGGCTTCGACAGCAGCTTATTTTACAGAAACAGATACTTTTACTAAAAAGCCAGTTTATGTGGCTAGAACTTTTGTAGAAAAGAAACTGCAGAAGAATCTTTTGCTGGAGAATGAAGATTCTGAAGTTAGTGTGGATGATGAAAGTGGATAGTTAGGAATACTAATACTTTTGTAAAGTGTTCCACTATTTCATAGATTCTGAAAATGGATTAGATATTATTCTTTCTAAAATATGAGTTTTTCATCTGGGTTAGTTTCATTGGTGGCGTAGCCATATCAACGTAAACTTAGATTGGAATCCTCAAAAATAATAGATTTTTGAGACATAAAAAATGCTAAATATTTTTCGTGAACTCATGGTCAGAAAACTGCCCCGAGCAAAGCGAGCATGCCACTGGTGTTGAGCCCGCAGGAGATCACCAGTGGTGGGCGGTTTCTTTGATATTTAGTTATAATCTGAGCCACACCTAAATAGATACTTTTTTATATTATAAAATTATTAATTTCTTATGAAAAAATTGGCATTGTTTATTATAACACTTTTACTAATTAGTTGTTCATCTCCTGAAAAAAATATCCAAGACCAAGTTCCTGAAAATTCTGATTTAGTTGAAGAAGTCACACCACTTCCTAAAGCAGATTTAGAAAATAAAAGTAGTAAAGAAATCAGCAAAAAGGCTAATTCTGATCTTTTGCAAGGAACACTTTTCAAATGCAAGCCACTTGGCAAGCATCAATACTATCGTACTGATCGCAGTTTTGTTATAGATCCTACTGATTCAAATATAATGTATATCAATGTTGAACACAAAGGATTTTTTAAAAGTGTTGATGGCGGCAAAACTTGGGCTTTGAAAACTAAAGGTATTCCCACTTTTGGGCAAGAAGATAATCCTACAAAACCATGTTATACGGAGTATCCTGTAACGGTTATTGATCCTAAAAATCCTAAACATATTATTTTGGCATTAAGTGGCCCACCTTCATCTATTGATTCTGGTTATATCTTGGCGTTGGCAGGAGGACTGGCAGAATCTTTTGATGGTGCTGAAACTTGGCAGCAGAACACCAAAAGTTGGATGAATACCTACGTAACTGACGTTGCCATTGATCCAGGTGATTCAAACATATTCTATTATACTACTGCTGCTCTGCCTTCTTCTTATGACCACTTAAATCCAAATAAAATATTTGTAACAAAAGGGTTAGTCTATAAAACTAGCGATGGGGGTAATTCTTGGGAAGAATTGCCTACTGGATTTTTTGATAATTCTGCAGCTGTGGCAATCTACCTCAATCCTAAAAACACTCAAGAAATTTTAGTCCCAACCTATACTGATTCTAGGCAATCTCCAAATCAACCACACACTACTGAAGGGGTTAAGCAAATGGGGCTATTAAAATCTTCTAATGGGGGTAAAACCTGGTCAGCACTCCTATCTCTACCTGAAGGCTATGAAGGAGTTCGCGAAAGCGCAGTTTCTACAAATAACTTCAACCATATCTTTATAGAACCGTTCTATTCTGAGCAATACCCTCCCAAAAACTTTTACTCTAACGATGGTGGCAAAAACTTTAAGCTTTCATCTATTTACATGGATATTGCCAAATATGATCCACATGATAAAACCGGTAATCACTTATTAGGATATCAGAGAACCACTATCGGCCCTCAGATGCCAGCTATCTATGAAAGTAGTGATGCAGGAGCTACTTGGAAAAAAATATCAGATGCTCCTCAAGAAATTATTAATAATCGTGAATATTTAGAATCTATCAGCAACATTGTTTGGGACCCAAAAGAGAAAGAGATAGTATATCTAACCGGCGCTGGAGGCTATATCTGGAAATCTGTAGATTCTGGTAAGAATTGGAAGAGTATTTTAAACATAGAGAAATTGAAATGAGTAGATAGATTTGACGTATAACAATAGAGTAATAATATGATTGAATGTTTAAGATAGTCAAAATTAATAGTAATATACTATTGTAGCTTTATTTCTTAATTCTAATAAACAATATTCTACTCCTAATTAATCCAGACGCTAATCATATAACAATCTTTGAAGCTGCTTTTCTTATACGATTCATTATCGCTAAGCCTATTCCTTTTTCTTCTACTGAAGAAATTAAAATTAGGTCTATTTTTTCTTTATCGCATTGCCTAAACAGATTAAATAATTTCTTTGAGAAATTTTGTTTGTTTTTAGGATTGATTATCTTTACTTTTTTATTATATTTTTCATATTTTGTTCTGTAAGATTCTATTTTGGCGGTTGCAGATTTTTCAAATAGGATTATTTTTGCATTAGGAGAATAATGTTTGTATTTCATACCAGGAGATTTTACAACCACAGTAGTTTTATTAGATATTAAAGTCAGATTTGGTAAAGATTGTTTTAATTTCTCAAAACTAACTCCCCCTGGACGAAGTAAAACTGGCACTTTAGATGTTAAATCTACTACCGTAGACTCAACCCCTATTTCAGAATTAACAGATCTAATTATTCCTGCAATTTTTCCATTAAAATCCTCAAATACATGCTTAAAAGAAGTTCCAGAAGGTTTTCCAGAAATATTTGCAGAGGGAGCAGCGATAGGTACACTAGCAAGATTTATGATGGCCAGTGCAATTTTATTTTTTGGCATCCTTATTGCAACGGTATCTAAACCGCCAGTTACTTCCGGTGGAATAATTTTTTTCTTTTTTAAAACTATTGTTAAAGGGCCAGGCCAAAACTTTTGAATTAGTTTTTTTGTTTTATTTGTTACAACAGCAATTTCATGCAATTGTTCTTCTTTGGAGATATGAACTATCAGAGGATTATCAGAAGGTCTACCCTTTGCTTTAAATATTTTTTTGACAGCTTTGGGATCTAGGGCATTTGCTCCAAGCCCATAAACTGTTTCTGTGGGAAACGCGACCAATTCGCCGCATTTTATAAGTTGTGCTGCTTTTTTTAATTGCTTAGATGTAAAAACCTTTGTTATCATAAATTCTGTTAGTTTAAGTAATCTTATAAATTATTCGAAAGTGTGATTAAAAAGTTAAAGAAAATAACCCACTACTAGTAATCGCCCGTGGGGTCGTGGAAAATATTACGCTTGTTTACAAGAGTATAATCAGAAAAATGATAAATGATATTAAATCCACACTGGAGTTTTTGATAAGCCAATACCGAAAGCAATTTTATGTGTCTACAAGATAATGGAGTAGAAACCACAATTCATTCACTGTCATGCCTGGCACATTACTTTTTAGGAGCCATTATCAAAACAGCGTTTAATACTTAGAGCGTAAGCTTTCCACTTTTGGTGTTTCCGTTTTTTTTACTCTTTTTGACAAGTTAGTGTATAGATTAGACAAGGACCACACGGATTTTTTTGACAGTAAGAACCATCTCTTCCTCCCATTATTTGATAATATCTTTCTTCTGCTTCAGCCTGCATCCATGTAGGCGGATTTAAGTTCATCACCCTATCAAATTCAAGCTGTGCTAGTGATCGTAACTTTTTTGCTTGTAGGATAGATAGTTCATCATAAGTTGCTGGAACCTCAGGAAATATAAGGCCATAAATATTATCTGGGTGACTTTGAAAGCTATAATCATTAAGACCGGTCTTGCTAGTTATCTGTTGTTCAAATTTTTTACTTAGAGCTTCAGCTTCTCCCCCATGTCTGCGGAGATGGACTATATTAGAGAAAAAAGCAGCTCGTCGTTGCTCTTCACTTTCTGAAAGAATTTTTAATTCCTCTAAAGTTTTTTTAAAATCTTTATTTTCTCCGGTTTCTAGTTGATTCATCTGATGCAATAAGGCTCGTATTTCCTGATCTTCATAAAGGTCATTTGAAACCGCAACAATGATTTCATTATACTTCTGAGTAATAGTGTTTTGGTGAGCCAAATCACTTGCTAATCTATCCCTCTCTCTTGTAGTTTCAGATAGTTCTATTCGAATGTGTTCAATTTCACTTTGTAATTCATCTTTTCTATTTTCTAATCGTATTTTTTCTAAATCAGAAGCCCACCCTATATCTTCCTCAACTTGGCTGAGTCGATCCCTCTTGTTATCTAATTCCTCTTGTGTTATAGTTGCTTTATTACTCAAGCTTTGGTATTCTGCAGAATTCTGCAACTTTCCCTCAATTATCGCTTGTTCATTATTCTTTATGTAATCATAAGTGACATGGACAAACTCATGATCTAATATTTCTATAGGATTCTCTAAATCTCTTACGGATGTTTTCATAAAAGTAGAGGGATCAAAAATCCTTTCTCCAAGTTCTAACTTTAAACCACTCCCACCTTCTTTACCACCACTTGCCTGGGCCTTTGTGGAGAAATCTATTTTTGGGACGTATCTATCAATTTCGGGCTTATCTGAAAGCCACTGGTTGGTTAGTTGAGCCATATTCGCTGTAATTTCATTATAATATTTGTCTTCACTAAAGATAGTTTTGCCAACTTGAAATTTAATATCAGGATATTTTTGCCTAAGATCATCGACTGTCTTGACCATGTTTGGATCAATGAATTCTGAGACTTCTAATCCGAGATTATTTCCACTAAATATTTTTTTTTCTCTAAGAAAGACAAATCTATTTGATGAACTCGTTAGAAGAGTTTCTTTAATTGTCTCAGAATCTGAAGTTAGTTCAAAAGCAACACTGTTTCTCGAATCAAAACCACCTGAAAAGTCTTCACCAATTCCTTTCTCAAGAGGCCGCGGTAGAGTGACCCCCATCATCCCTTCTGCTATTCTTAATTTCATTCTACCGGTTTCAATTCTCGTTTCTCCACCGCCACCACTATGAACTATATCTGGAGTTTTTCCATCAATTTCACGGGAAGTAACTGCTAAATGATCCCCACCAGCAACAGTAATTGTCATTGTATCTTTTTCACTAGGAACTAAAATTGGCGGGTCGGTTGAATAATCTCTTTTAACCATCCAAAACAGTTTATTTCCTGGCTGAGGGTTAACATTAACCACACCATTTTGAGTAGAACTAATGTCTAAACTTGTATCTGTAATGGAAACGATGTTATGTTTGGTAGGGATCTAGGGAGCGATGGTAAATGAAAATGCGAGCCGCAGCGAGCCATAGATAATGAGCGACCGTCCCCCACCCGAGCACCGCAGCCCGCAGGCGAGGAGCGCAGAGTTTCCGAGTTGTCGAGTAGTAGGGGCTGCCAAGGTTTTAAAGTGAAAACACTCTAAATTTTTTGCTTCCTAATTTTCAATGATTTTGATTTTTGTCAATAGAAATGCTTATTATACAGCATTAAAGACAGTGGATAAAAACATTTTGGACACAACCAGCTGGGCAGAATATTTTACTGATGGCGTTCTTATTTCATTAACAAGAGTAAAAGAGAAGATTCTTTCTTTTTCTATTAAAAGAACTGGTCCACAAATAGCTTTAACTGAAAAACAGATGAAAATCATGGAAAAAGTAGTTGCTAATGGCAGAATTACCAGCGGAGAAATTCAAGAACTGTTTAAAATTAGCCGTCAAGCTGTCCATAAAGAACTCAAGAAAATGATTGAATTAGGCGTAATTGAGCCCAAAGGGGAAAATAAAGCTATTTATTACATCCCTAAAACTGGTTGACGGAACGGTTGACGCAAGAGTTGACGCAAAATGACCTACAAATTCAGCCCATCAAGTTTAAGTTTATTGAAAGATTGCCATAGATGTTTCTGGCTTAATTTTAATAAGAATATCAAACGCCCTGATACTATCTTTCCCTCCCTACCGTCAGGGATGGATAAAGTTCTCAAAGAACACTTTGACCAATTTATGAAGAAAGGAGAACTCCCTCCAGAACTTCTACAATTAAAAGGGGAAGTGAAGCTTTTTGATGATGAGGAATTGCTTAAAGTTTGGAGAAGCAACTTTAAAGGCATTCAATGGACAGACAAAAAAGGTAATCTTATTCATGGAGCAATTGATAATCTTCTTCAGAAAGGCAAGAAATTGATAGTTTTAGATTACAAAACTAGAGGCTTTCCATTAAAAGAAGATACGCATGAACATTATCGGGATCAAATGGATATTTACAATTTTCTGTTAAGGAAAAACGGTTACGAGACTGAGGATTATACCTATCTATTGTTTTATCATCCCAGCAAAGTCCATGAGAACGGTGATGTGGACTTTCATAAAGATTTGGTAAAGATTAAAGTTAATATCAAGAACGCTGAAAGTATTTTTAAGAAAGCAATTAAAGTTTTAGAAGCAGAGATGCCCGCCCCCTCTAAAGATTGTGGTTTCTGTAAGTGGATTGAAGTATGTAATTGTGAAATCGAGTAGTTTTCTCGCCCCCGATTAGTCGTCGTTACAGAATTCCCCCCCTCGTCGTTTAGTTAGTTAGGCAGTCCCGTCAAGAGAAGCATCTTTATTTCTCGTTTTATCCTAGAGAAAGGCAACACAAAATTGAACTTAATGTTTGTTAAGCTTCCCAGACTTTAGGTCTGGGTCGAGCGTTAGCGAGAAGTATTTTGGTGGGCTAGTTATTCCGTTAATACGACAAAGAGGCTAGTGTATGTGCACAGTTATGTTTCAGTTTTACTTTTCTTGTGCCCGTAACTTCTAATTTGGTCAATAATTAAGTCCAACATTTCAGCAATATAACTTTTGTTATCATTTTTATCAGCTTTCTCTATAGCTTGATAGTATGGTTCTCTCTTTTCGAATGGAATAAAGAACATAGGATAGCCTTTCTTCATTAAAATGAAATTCATTACAGCTCTAGAAGTTCTGCCATTCCCATCTTCAAATGGATGAATCCAAGCAATACGAGCGTGGATTATCGCGGCTAACTCAAACGGATGAAGCTTATTTTGATTTGCGTTATACCATTTAAACAGATTTAGTAAGTGTTTTTTTACTTCTTCATGTTTTGGTGGGAGATGATTTGAGCCGTGGATTTGAACATCAAAGAATCTAACTCGTCCACCATAAACTACGCCGGTATTTTTGGTTAAAATTCCGTTTACTTTTTCTAAAAAATGCTTGTTTAAATCTCCTTTGTAAGATTTAAGATACTCCAAGCATTCTCTTCCGTTAATAGCTTCGTTGTAATCTTCTGCTCTCACGCCGGAAGGAATAACTTTATCTTTGAGAATTAAAGCAGTTTGTCTAAGGGTTAGTCTATTTCCCTCGATAGCGTTAGTATGGTAAGTAAAGCGGATAACAAAATCTTCGTTTAACTTTTCTCTAACGCTTTTTGGGATTTGTTTGAGCCACTCTTTGTAGCTTTCTTTCAAGTCCTGCAGAGTCTCGGCATCGTGTTCGGAAAGGTAAGCATATTCTGATTTTTTAATGAATTGTTGTGAGTCTAGCTCTATTTTCTTAGTAGATTGGGCTAGTTCTTCTTTAGTGGGTTGTTTATCTCCCAAGTAAATGCGCACTTTCTTCCATTTATTCAAGCCTAAGCGGATGTTTTTAGTTAGGTAAAAGTATTCTTTCTTGTTGCGTTTGATGATTTCTACATAGGCCATATATTATGTATGGGCACATGATATTTAAATGTTTCGGTTAAATGTGGACATACAGGTTATTTTTTAATTTAACCTAATGCCCAATTCCACACTTTCGGAGCAGCCCAGATAATTACCATAACAATCACAAACAAGAGGAATAATGCTACTGCTACAATAGCAACTCTCTTTGTTTGCCTTACTACAAATTCTAAAAAAGATCCGCTTCTGCTCATTTTATGATGATGTCTCATGTTTTTCACCTCTTCAACCAATTATTGATATGGTTCTTTATACTTTTATTTGTTGCATATAAGAAGATTCCACCTAATCCAAGGATTATAGAAGCGACGTAAGCTGGGACTTCACCAATGAGTGATTTTATCACCAAGAAAACTACAACAATCATAATTACTGCAACGATAACCAATTTACCTAAATCAATTATATCTTCTGTAAGTTTTCTAGTATCCTTACTCATTTTAATACTCCAACTCCACAAACTTTCTTCCATCATACTGAGAGAATTCCTCTTTTATAATCTTTAAAGTTCCTTCAAATATGGCAATTCTATGCTTGGTAGTATCAATAGTAACTTCTTGTTTTGCTCTTTCTGAAGAAAGTTTGTGAAATATTCCATTCACATATCTAGTTTCACTTATCTTTTGTTTACCTTCTTCAAGAAGGGAGTAATATACCTTAATTTTACCTTCTGCTTTGTGAATATGGATTTTAAATGCTTGAAGCAACTCGTGATACTTCGAAACTGCTCGATTATATTCTTCTTTTGCTTGTCTCAATTCTCTTTCTTTTTCTTCTATTTTATCCATTAACTTTTTGAAACTAGATTTTGTTTGATATTCTGGATACTTATCTAAGTATTTCATCATGGAAGCAAATCTCATTTCGCTATCCGAATCAATCATTCTCTGTTTAATTTTTATGTTCTTTGCTTGTTGGTTCTTTGATACCTCTTTGTACATTTCAGTAGTCTCTTTATGCATAAATGCTTCAAAATCTTTCTCTTTATTCAATAAATTACCTAACGAATCATAAGCATTTTCTCTTTCTTTTTCGTGGGCGGAGATAGTTGCTTTTAGCCCCTGTGCTGAATTAAATGCTTTTTTTAAATCATCGTTCTGTTCCTGACAATAATGCACCATATTTACAACAGCAGCATTTGCGTTATCTAATTCTGTTTGGTACTTATTTCTAAGAAAAGCTGCGTTTCTTCTTCCAGTGATTAAACCCTTCTCCTCTGTTTGTTCAGTAGTGTCAAAAGGCATTCTTTCAAATCCCATTTTATTTCCTCCATTAGTATTGATTTTATTGTCGGAATCTTTTTTACCAACTAATTCCTTAACATTGATATGAATATATCTTTCAATTTCAAGTCTATTAGTGAAATCAAAAGCTCGACAGTCAATTAGTTTATACAAAATAGCGTTTTTATGACGCCCATGCATTTTTGCAATTTTTTCCACGGATAAACCATCTTTGAATTCTTTTAAAAGTTTATTTTTTTCATGTTCTTCCCAAGGTTTACCATTATTTTCTTCGCTATCTTCTTGAGGGAATCCAATCAAACCAATTTTAATTAGCCTATAAACAACAGCATCGTCATTCCTATCTAATTTACTTGCAATAGAAGTTATTTGCTCCCCTTTTATGAATAAGTCTCTTAATTGATTTAATTCATCTTTTGTCCAATTTCTTCCTGCATTTTGAAATCTAATAAATCGTCTCATTGGTTTCACTTAAAATACTCCTTATCTTTTAAGTTTTTAGGCTTAATTTCTGCTTCGAAAAAGAGTATCATCTGTTTAATCGCATCTTGCTTGGTTTTTAGATTTTTAACTAGTTTATAAATTTCCACGACTTTGTCCTCTTGTTCTGATAAATCAATTTGAATTTTAGTCATTTATATCCTCATGTATTGCCAAGATATAAGGTAATATTTAAATGTTTCGGTCGTTTCGTGCCTCTTTGTCGTTCAGTCCGTTTTTAGTTCATCGTGCCCACCAAAATATTAAGCTTAATGATGTTATGTTTGGTGGGGGTCTAGGGAGCGAGGGTAGAATTATGTCAATAGATAGTGAGCGACCGTCCCCCACCCGAGCACCGCAACCGCAGTGAGGAGCGCAGAGTTTTCAAGTTACCGTACGTGAGGCGTTGCTGTCAAAGTTTTATCTCATTGAGTTAAGGCAAAAACAAGTAGTGGTTTTCGTGAAGTTATGGGGGCTCTCTTGTTAGTACATTTCAGGTAGATACGTAAATTTGTACTCTTGTGTATATTGCATAAACGAGTAATCTCGGATTATGTCGCTAAATTTTAACCTCAAATCTCGAATATGTCCGTAAAATTCATCGTTATTTTGTACTTGGAATTCGCATTCAATATCAGCACCGCCAACTAATTCAGTCATATGCACGGTGTTTGGATGTTGGTGGATGTAGGTTAAAATGTTTTTTTTCTTTTCTGGAGTAAGATTTTGTAGGTTTAGATGTAGTTTAAAATAAGTGTACCCTAATTTATGGACATTAAGAAACGGCTTAAACCCGATGATGATACCAGTTTTAATTAATTTTTTAATGCGATAACGAACTACTATTTCTGTTGTTCCAATCTCTCTTGCTATATCAATGCTCTTCATTCTGGCATTTTTGAGTATTGTTTTAAGAATTTTATAATCGATTTTGTCTATGATTTCTGTTTTGTATTCTTTTTGATGATCAAATCCCATCAGTACGGGTTTAGTAATTTTCTGTTTTTTGTTGAGGAGATAGTCTCTATGGTAAGTCCATTCTTGTGTAACAATGGCGACATCGTATCTTTCAATGAAAGAACCGTATTTTAGAAGAAATTCATTAATCAAATCCCGGTACTCATAAACATTCTTGACAAAAATGCCAGTGTTTAAATCCCAAATGCCCTCCACTTTGGAGATCCAGCTTGCTCGCTCTTTCAGATAATCAATAATTTCTTTTTCTTTCTCTAAAGTTAGGTTTTGGAATTTTAAAAATGCTCTGTACCAATTGTAACCTAACTTCATAGAATTGATGAGCGTCATAAAATAATTGATATAGCCATTTTCAATAAGCCGGTTAATTCTGTATCTGGTCGAGTCTCTGGTTAAGCCTACTTTTTTAGCGATTTCTGAGTCGGTTTGTCTGGCATTAAGATCAAGCTCGTACAAAATCTTGCGGTCTTTAATGTCTAATTCATCCATTTTAACACATAAAAGATATTATTATTTAAATATTTATTGTTTTTGTGTAAAATAATAAAGAAAGCTTAATTAATAAGATAAAGTAAACAGGTAAGTAGTGATTGAAAATGGCAGAATACGAAATTACCCTAGCAGCAGAAGATCAAAGAAGATGGGACTTAATGTTAGTTGCTGAACCTGTAGAAGTAACAAGTCGTGTTAGAATCCACTCCGAAAGGTTAGTAGATGGATTTATTCCTCTCATAGAAAGACGCATGACTTATGATATTCCTGTTGTTAATACCCATGATACTTATGTGCCATCATGGACTTATGATGAGCCTAAACTTCAAGTCATTGGATTTGGCTGGGGAAACGAACAAGAAAGAAAAGAACGATTTCTGGAAGAAGTAAGAGCGGCTAAAGAATATGAACGTAAAATGAAAATTCTTTTTGATAGTATTGGGAAATATCTCAGTACAAGATTTGTAAATGTAGATAACATACCACAAATGTTTAAGCGTGATCCCTACGACTCACCTATGTTCAGGTTTGTTAAAGGGGGTTGCGCCCAGAGTTATGTTGCTTTAGAGGGGAAAATAAAAGAGATTCCTGAGGTAAATTTAAAGCATTTTGTTTATGCAGTTATGGCAGATCAAATTTCCTGCGATTTAAATGTACAGAATGAGGGTAATAAGGGACGAGCAAAGAGGAGAAAAGAATTAGAACGCTTGCTCGAAAAGAATGAAGGAATAATTAATACTATTGAACATGAATTAAAGCCATTTTCTGTGTGTGTACATGATTATTTACAATACTTTTTAGGGAGATTTGTGGGATTAAGCGAATATGATGAATTTGTTAATAGGTCTCGGTATAATCCATCACTACCTACGGAAGAATGGTTTAATGAACATAAGGGTCATTACTTAGACGAATATAGGATGGCAATTATTCCACATAGGCAACTTTTACTTCGCGGAGTTTCAACCGATGAGGAAAACCGTGCTTATCTACTAGAAACAGTAACACAGGTTGGGAATTTGCTTGAGAAGCGTGGATTCAAAATTGGAGTTAAAGATTAGAGAGAGCCCCCTATTTAGTTTTTTACATTAGTTTTGTTTTTGCCATCATAGAGTTTTACGTCAGAGACAGCAATGCCAGTAAGTAGAAAAATTCCGAAAGGAAGACCTCAATAAAGGTAACTTGAAAATTAAACATAACGATGTTAAGTCTGGGGGACTTTAGCGACCGAAAGTCAATCTCGTCTTTTCGCCGCAAGGCGAAACAATATCGAATAGTGAGGGAGCGTAGTCCCCCCGAGTAGCGCAGACCGCAGTCGAGCAACGCAGAGTTTTCTGTCGTTGTATGAGCAAAGATTGACGCTGGAGTGTGTTCCGTGTAGGCTCTAAAAGTCCTAGTAATTAACGTAAACATAATTTTTTGATGCTACAACATAGCCAGCAAAACCAATTAAAATATTATCAATGTCTTTATCAAGTTCGTGATGGAGATAGCTCCCAATTACATTTTCATGACTAAAATAGATATTAATAGTATTCTCGGTGAGGGCACTCATTAAGTCTCTAATTTCATTTGAAGTGGCTTTTGACAATGGAGATTCAGCAATCCATCTCTTGAAATATTCTCGTAATAATCTCAATTTACCACTGTTAATCGGTTTCCCATCTTCAAGTGTTTCTTTAAGTTCGGGATAATGTCCTTTCATATCTTTTATCTTCTCACCACTTCCAACAAGGGAATTATTTTGTCTTGGTACGGTTAGGCTAGTGTGAGAATTTCTTGAAAGATAGAAATAGGTTAAATCTGCAAATATTCTTGTTCTTTTACTATCCGAACGGTATAATCTTACATTTACACTATCATATATCTCTAAGAAATTTTTGAGGAATTTATTAAATTGCCAAACCTGAATCATGCCCATCATACTCAGGTTTCTTCCCAGCTCTTTTCTATAAGAGGATAAAAGAGGTTCAGGATGCCTGACAAGAATGTTCACACCTAAAGACTGATATTGTTGTAATTCTGCAAGAAGTTGTTTAAAGCTTTCTTGGGTCAGTGATTGTTGGCAAAGCTGAATTATTGTGATAATTAAATTCCGTTGTTCCTGAGATAGTTGCTCATGAAACCTCTTTTGATACGCTAACAAGAACCTCTCTAAACGGTTTATTCCTGCTTGAAGAATTTTAATGTCTTTTTCTTTATGGGAATTGTTCGAAAATCTTCTTCCAGATGTTTTCGTTAATGCGAGGAATTCGTGAACGCTCATGATAAGTTTTAAATAGAACTGTTTTTCTTATAAAGCTTATGCTGATTGTCATAGCTGGACTAATAGGGGCGGGGAAGTCCTCAATTGCAAGAGAAGTTTCTAAACGTCTTAATATTCCATTGTATAGTATTGATGATGATAAGAAGAGGATCTACAAGCAACATCCCCAATATGAATATTTTCTTAAAAACAATATTCCATTTCCTGATGAAACAAGAAGGAAGACGTTTGAGGCTTCATTAGGGGGATTATTAAAATTAGCAAAAAAGCATAAGCATGCGATTGTGGAGGAAACGTTTCATAAGAAAAGCTTACGAGATCCATTTTTTGAAGAAGCTAGGAAAATTTTTGGCGGCATGATTCTAACTTTAGTAACTGTTGATGATAAATTAGTAAAAGAACGTTTGGAGAAAAGAGAGAAAGAAGAAGAACACATGGTTGGTTATGGGATGTATCTGTCTTTCAAGAAACAATGGGAACCGTTTGAAAAAGTTGATTACCATTTTGTGAATGAAGGAGATTTTGAAGAGAATATGCTGAAATATGTTGAGTTTTTGAAGAAGAGGCTGAATCTTTAAAAGTGAATATCTTCTTTTCCAGTTTTTCTATCTTTAATAGGTGGTGTCTGTACTGAGAGAAAGAGAGTATCGCTTTCTGGTTTAAAGCCATGTTTTACATTTTGGCCAACAGTTATAACGTCACCCGGCTTGTACTGTTTTGCTTTTCCATTAAGAATAATTTTGCCCTCACCGAGAACCATGTAAAAAATCGCTGAGGAATTTTTATGAGAATGTGTAGGATAATCTTCTTCAGTTGATAATTCAACGAGTTCATAGGAGCTATCTCCAAAAATACCCAGACGATAAAGACTCATATTTTTAACCATATCGTGAGGTATTTGGTTAAGTAGTGATTTCTTCATATCATTAGTTGTTTTGTATTGGTATAAAAACATTTCTGGACTTTTAGAGCCGTAGGAATAAAGTTGGTGGTTACTGCTCACACGGAAGCGTCAATCATATAGTTCTTAAAGTTTAGCGATAGCGTAGAATCAAGTTACAACGACAGAAAATTAAACATAACCCTTGTTATACGCCCCGACGACTGAAAGGAGGAGAGCGCAGCGTGGTCAGAGCGAAGCGGAGAAGTATTTTCCCGCCGATATTAATTAGTTTTAGCAATTTCCCCTCAAGAAAGAATAATAATCACGCCCAACACCATTATTACAAACAAAATTATTTTTTTAATCAAATTTTTTGTTGTTATATCTTCTTTGAAGAATTTTGGGAAAAAGCGTCCAAGCGTAAGGGCATACAGTAAAACGACGATTGGCTGAAAAGAAGTGACAGCGCTTACAAGGGTGACCGATGTCAATGAAATTGCGAATGTAGACGCAGCCGATCCGCTAAAAGTTAAAAACTCTTCAAAGGCAAAAAGTTTGAAATTATTTTTAAATGTTTTAACCTGAGAAAAGATACCATTTCTTGTTTTTTTGATGAAAATTAATGGAAGCGCAAACATGAATGAAAATAAAGTTGCCCAAGTAAATCCAGTACCCCAACTCATAATGTTGAAAATATATTTGTAAATTACAACTTCAAAAGAAATTATGAGTGTACACAGAATCATCCAGAAGAAAGAATTGTTCAAACGAAACTTTTGTTTTCCGTTTAGCGTAAGTAAGGTTGCGCTTAAAATAACAACAAAAAACCCAATATACTGTGATATAGCTAAGATTTCACCAACAAGGAGAAAGGCAAGTAGAGGAACAAATATTTTACCTAGCGAAAAAAGAGAAACAACTATTGATGTATCATCATTTTGTAACGCCTTGTAATAAGGATACAAATATCCAATTCCAGTTAATCCCAAAATTATAAAGAAAGGAATTTGCGATGGCGTTATAAATGAAGGGAAATCCAATAAGAATATTATCGGTAAAAAAAGAATATTTGTGAAAGATGCAAAAAAGACAAGTGTTGTCGTTTTCTTGAATAAATTGTTGGTGAAATGATTATCAATTACATTTGCAAAACCGTGAAAAAATGGTTCAAGCAGTGCGAATATTATCCAGTACATATTTAGTAAATAAGTTGGGTGTGTTTATAATAATTTTGTTTAAAGGGGAAATTGCTATTCTTTGATTTACAATTGAGAAAAGGCGGGAAAATATTGCGTATAACGATGTTATGTCCTCGGGGCTTTAAGCGAGCCAGACTAACATTCGTCTATTAGATAACTGGCGAGCGTGCCCCGACGAGGAACTTAGCGACGAAGAGTTTTTTACGACCGTACATAGAAACACTGACACCGTAGTTTCTGCTTACAAATCAAAAAATAGAAAGTTACGCAAGTAAAGTTGAAAAAAGGGGCTTAATGCTTATTGATTATTTTTTTAATATTGTTTCTAAACGAGCAACTGTTTCTTGTGCTTGTTTACAATCCTCGTAAGGTTGTTCACCATGCTGCTTAACTTGGTAATCAGATGATGAGCAATGTCCTGTGTCAAGCATCACAGCAGTAATATCTTTTTCAAGACCAAGTAGTCTTTTTTTTTCTGTATTATCAGTAACAAGACCAGCAGCAACTCCCATAAAATGGCCTCCTCGTAAATAACTATCTTGCCAGGAGCCACCCTCCCTATGAAGTGGTTCATATTCAAAACGACCAGTTGAACCCTCTGGACCAACGTACCAACCAAGTGCAGTTAGTTCAAATAGTTTTGCTGCAAGTGGTTTGTTCCCACTTTTTAATGCTTTTTGAGCAGACTCTTCAAATGTCTCTCTTTCTCTTAAATTAAGAGCATTTTTTGGAAGATTACTTAGGATTTCACTGATTCTATTATAAGCATCACAAACAAGACTTCTTTTTCCAGCTATTTTCCAGTCGGCTCCAATACCATACATTTGACTAGCTTTTTGGTAGCAGGCAGCAGCTTCGTTAAAATCCCCATTGATCATATGTTCATAGCCACGTACAGCAGCCCAGTGCGACCAGAACTGGCTGTCATCCATGGGACAAGATTCAACTTTTATGGTTTTAACTGGTCCTTTAGGGGGTTGTTTAGCTAAGGCATCACCCGCTAAACCTAGTCCTAATATAGCAGTCAAAGCACTTAAAGTGAGTCTCGTAGTCATAATCTTTATTGATTAGTTAAGTGGTTTATATTGTTTATGGAAGTAGGGTATCTATTTGTTGAATAAGAGCATTAAGCCCCGTGATGATTTGTAAGCAGATATTTTAATTTTGTAGAGAATGAAGGTGTAGTTTCAGTTTACTTATCCTATTTTCTCATCTATACAAAGGTGTCAGTGTGTAAAGTTGTTAGATTATCCGTAAGGATTGTAAAGTTAAAGGTCGTAAAAAATTGGACATAATTCCTGTTAGTTTCTTTTCCCATACGTAGTGTGGGAAAATTTCGTCCGAAAAGTTTGTCCATCACCGTACGTTTTTAGTTGGCGCCCCTATCCCTATAAAACACCATCTGGAAAATAATTTATTATGTGGTCTTTAAGAAGTGGGAATGTGTCATAGTCTGTAATAATGTCACTAAAATTTGAACGAAGAGCCAGAAGTAAGTCTTGAAATTCTTCTGCATTTTTTGTTTCTACTTCTAATCCCACTTTCCATTTTCCGATGTGTTTAACGACGAATGTAACTTGTGGTAACATTTGGAGATAATAATAGAGTTCAGTTTCACGTTCTCTATCTAATTTATTTACTTGTAAAAAAAGCATGTTTGACTGATATCCAATGTTATGTAATTTTAGAAATGTTCTAAATCCCAAGATTACTTTTTGTTTGATTAGATTTTCAATTCTCTTTTTGATTGTATTCCTAGACACGCCCAACATTTTTCCTAATTGAGTGTTGTCAATTCTGCCATTGGTTGAGATGTTTTTGATTATTTTCTTATCAATAGAATCTAACTTTATTGATTTATTCTCACTCATTCTATGAAAGAACTCTTTTCTTGAAGAATTGTCAGGATCAAGATATGATCTTGAGTAATCATAAATATCTACGTAGACTAATGTTTCCATTTCTTTGACAAATTCGCCAAATTTGACGGATAATTCTTCAGATATAGTGTTAAATGCGACTGGACTTTCACAAGCAAAGTTAACGGCAATATCCCAGCGCCCTCCAACTTCCCCCAACCAAACAACGTTTTTATGTTCTTTAAGATAATTGATAAATTCCTCTTTTTGTTTTTTTGAAATATTAAGTAACCTAAATAATACCCTATACCAATTGTACCCTAAAACTCCACTGTCAAAGATTGTGAGTGTTCCAAAAATAATATCTCTAGCTTCAAGTTTCTTTAATCTAATATTGACTAATTGCCGAGAAACTTCTAGCTTTTTTGCTATCTCTGCTACTGGGATTCTTCCATCTCTATCTAAAGTTGATAAAATCTTTCTATCTAGCAGATCAATCTCTGTCATGAACACTAGAAAGCGTAAAATATTTATAAATGTTACGTTTTGTAATTAATTATCTTACTATTTTTGACATCTGTAATTAATTAAACGTATAAAAAGACATTTAGTTCTTAATTATGTGGTCATGGACTTTTTGTTTGCTTATTTAAACGCACTTTGTATAAATAAACCAACAATAATTTTACAAACGTAATTTTAATACCAAATAATTGACAAAAATAGAAATATTTATAAACAAAGGTAATTTATTACTTATATGATGGAAGCTGACGAAAAATTATTTGAGAAAAAGCTCTGTAATAATATGATTATCACTGGTGGCCATTTTATGATTTTAGAAAATGGTAAGCCTAACCTAAATGAGGGAACAATTAACTCTTTTGAAGCCGCTGTTAAAGCTTACAAAAAAGCTAAGGACAGAAATTTAAAAGTTGGCTTAGGAACCCTCATTAATAATATGGGTGGTGTTTGTGATACGAAGAAGAAAGTTTGTGTTGTAAACCCAGAGGAATTAAAAGAACATTTTGAACTTCCAGAAGAATATAATAAAGTATTAGAAAAATACAGTATTAAAAGAGAGGAAGTAAAAATTTATTGGGAAAAAAGTTTGCGAAACAGAGGTAAGAAAGAGCTTCATAAAAAGATTGATACTAAAGAAGATTATATTGAATATAAGGAAGGGGCATATTGGTTTGTTAATCCAAAAGATGGAAGAAGAATCACTCTTTCCAGACCAAACCCCAATGATAAATATGGGATTCCTGCCTGTCCCCTCATTATGGCCGCTTTTGCGTATCAAAAACAGAAAGATGGTTTCAACCATAGCCTAAACTTTTACTATATTGATTTAGACAATGAAGAAAACATTCCCAATTATTTCGCTATTGAAAAAGGTAGAGTTGTAGCTGAAGAATTTTATGATGATGTAGATATAATGAATGTTTATTTACTAAAAGATAGAATTGTTACTAGCTTTCAAATGGGGAAAAAATGAAAATTTATTTAGATAATGCAGCAACAACGAGGGTTGATCCACGAGTAAAGAAAGAAATAGATACATTTTTAGATAAAAATTATGCTAATCCCTCTTCTGTTCATGTTATGGGCTTTGAAGCAAAAAAAGCACTTGATGGGGCGAGAGAAAAAATTGCTAAAGCAATTGGAGCGAAGAGTAAAGAACTCATTTTTACTGGAAGTGGAACAGAAGCTAATAACTTTTGTCTAAAAGGTCTATTTTTCCAGCATTATCCAGAAAAAGATCACATTGTAACGACAGAGATAGAACACGATTGTGTCTTGAATGCCTGTAAGTGGCTTGAGAGCAAAGGAGCAAAAGTAACATATCTTAAAGTTGACCAAGAAGGCTTCATTGACCTAAAAGAACTTGAAGACGCAATTACAGATAAAACAGTTGTAGTTTCTATCATTCATGGAAATAATGAAATTGGGACTATCCAAGATTTGAAAAAAATAAGTGATGTTTGTAAAAAGAAAAATGTTTTATTCCATTCAGATGCATGTCAGAGTTTTACTAAAGTTCCAATAAATGTAGTTGAAGATGGAATTGGTTTAATGACAATCAATGCCCATAAAATCCATGGTCAGAAAGGCGTAGGTGGATTATATATTAAAGAAGGAATTAAGATTAATCCTCTGTTACACGGTGGAGGGCAGGAATTTGGTTTAAGGAGTTCTACAGAAAACATTCCAGGCATTGTTGGATTTGCCAAAGCAGTAGAGATTGCTTCTGCAAAAGATATCAAACAGATGGAAAAGTTACGTGATTATTTCATTAATAAGATCACGAAAGTTCAGAATGTTAGATTAAATGGGCCTAAAAAAGAAAACAGGCTTTGCAACAACATTAATTTATCATTTTTCATGCTTGAAGGAGAATTAGTAAGGGATAAATTAAGTAAGAAAGGTATTTGCGTTTCCACTGGTTCTGCTTGTTCTTCAAGTTCAACAGATGTTTCTCACGTGATGAAAGCCATTAATTGTCCTATGGAATATTTGCATGGAAATTTAAGATTATCACTCTCAAAATGGACAACAAAGGAAGAATTAGACAAAGCATTTAATGAAATTAAAAAGATTGTTGAAGAAAATAGTATGAATTTGGTACAATGAAGATAATCACAGAAAAAGAGGTTGAAAAAAGCATCAATTTAGAAGAAGCTTTCAAATTTATTGAGAAAAGTTATGCTGATTTCTCTGATGGAAAGACAGTTACCCCCGCAACAACTTCAATGGAAGTAAATGATGGCATGTTTTATTCGTTCCCATCTTTTATCAAAGGAAGAAAAGTTTTTATTTCCAAACAAGCAACAGATTTTAGAAATAACAAAAAATATGGTTTGCCAAGTGTTCATCCCTACATTCTCGTTTTTGATAGTAAAACAGGGATATTAGAATCAATTATTGAAGGCAGATATTTTGCAGCGATTAGAACATCTTTATCTTCTGCTGTTGGAATTAAGCATTTTTCAGAGAAGCCTGTGAAACTAGCAATTTTAGGAACAGGAGTACAAGGAAAAACCCATGCAATTGTTCTTTCATCTTTGTTTAAGAGTATCAAAGAGATTAGTGTTTATAGCCCAACAAAAAAACATCGCGAGAGCTGTGTTAAGGAATTAAAGAAAAAATTGAAAGTAAAATTATTATGTGCAGAAAGTTCTGAGGAAGCCGTTAAAGGTGCAGATATTATCATTTGTGCGACTACTTCTTCTAAGCCAGTTTTTGATAACAAAGATGTAAAGAATGATGTTTTAGTTGTTGGCGTAGGAGCAATGAAAAATGATCAAGAAATTCCTGCCGAAACAATGGGAGAAGCGCTTGTCGTTGTGGATGCTGAAAAAAATATTCCAATGTATGATGAAATAAAGATTGCTAAAGAGAAGAAATTTAGCGTGAATGTTGTTGGAGAGATGGGAGAAGTTATCAATAGAAAAAAATCAATGATTAAAGGGAGAAAAATTGTTTTTAAACATCATGGGCTTCCAGTTACTGATGCAGCTTTGGCTGAAAATATTTTAAGAAAAATAGGGGTTCTGCAATGATTTTTTTGCAGAATGTTAAAGATGCTCAGAAAAGAATAAATAAATATGTTAAAAAAACTCCTGTTGTTGAAATAAGAGATGGTATTTTTCTTAAACTAGAGAATAAGCAACCTATTGTTAAAGGTTTTAAGATCCGTGGAGCGGCTTCTTCTATGATTTTTACTAACAAGAAGAAAGTAATGACTTCTGCTTTAGGAACACATGGTTTTGCAGTAGGATATATTGGTAAAAAATTAGGAATTAAAACTATTTGCATGATGATTACAAACCCACCAAAAGATGCAGAAAAGAAAATGAAAATACTGGTTGATGAAGTTATGTATGGAACAGAAAAGTTTTCTGATACTGAGCAGATGGCTCTTAGATATGCAAAGAGAAATAATATTCATTTTGTTCATCCATACAATGATAAAGACGTTATTGCGGGACAGGGTACAATTGGTTTAGAATTATTAGATCAGATAAAAGATTTGGATGCTGTTTATGTTCCGATTGGTGGAGGGGGGTTAATATCTGGAATTGCTGTTGCTGTGAAGTCAATCAACCCAAAGATTAAAGTTATTGGTGTTCAGCCTCAGCAGATGCATGCGATGATTGATTCTGTTAAAAAGAAAAAAGTTGTTGCTGTATCTAGTAGAAAATCGGTAGCAGAGAAGTTAGCTGTTAATTTGAATCCTAAGACGATTACTTTTAAGATTGTTCAGAAATATGTTGATTATTTTATCATGCCTACTGAAGTTGAAGTGAAGAAGGCAATGAAAGAAATTAATTTGAAAACAGGGGAAGTTGTAGAAGGTGCAGGAGCGATAGCATATGCTGCTGCTTTGAAGGATAGGAGAAGAAAGAAAAATGTTGGGTGTGTAGTATCTGGTGGAAATATTAGTAAAGAGAATTTTAGAAAATCTACAGGTATTCAGTTATAGGTCAAACATGCTTTTACATCTAAAGGGCGCCAACGTTAAAGTTCATAGTTTATAGCGTAAGCGATTTCTAGTTTAGGTGATGGACAAATTGAAACTAACGGTGTTATGCACCAGAGTTCGAAGAACGAGGCGAGCACCAAAGGTGCGAAGAGTAAGGCGAATGGATTTACTTGCAATATCCTTTATTAATAACGCATTCCCAATAAAATATTCCATACTGCACAAAGTATAGCACCAATATCACTATAATTATTACTAATACCCAAAACCACCATTTTTTAAGGAGCTCAGTAATTTTCATATGGTATACATATTAGACTACTTTAAAAATTCATCGAAATCCTGAAGCCTTATTGTGCATAATGGTGTTATGCTCTGGTGGGTTTATCCCACCACAAGCACCGCAGTGCGCAGAGTAAAGAAAGAACTTTAGGGATAGATTACTGGACAAAACCGATACTTTTATAAATAATAACTACTATTTAGTTACATCATGATTAAACGATTAAGCATTGAGGAGAAAGCTAGAACCATGTTTGATGATTATGATAAAATGTGGTCTGAAAAATTAGACCGAATGTCTCCAGAAAAAAGAGCGGAAATCGAACAAGATTGGGCAACCCACCCAGAGTCACGAATGTCTCCAGAAAAATTTGAGGAAAAATATAGAAAAGCTCATGATTTTTTTGATGAATTAAGAAAAGGCGGTCACATTCATGATAAAAACGGGGTAGATATTATTGATTTGTATGTTGGTGAATTTGAACAAACTGGTAGATTTGACGATGTACAATATGCACCAATCGAAAATTTATCTGGGAGACTTGGATCGGGTTTATTTCTCCAAGGAATAATTCAGGACTTTTATTTTGTAAGAATGCTATTAAGGGGGGTCAAACCAGAAAGATTAGATACTGTTCTTCAAAAAGGGACGGATAGAGATGATAGAATAACTTACGCCACAATTTATGCTGCGAAGGCGCTAGAATATGGTGGGTTGCCCAAGTTAATATTGGGTTACGATGGAAGTTGTCTTGAAGAAGTCAAAGAGAGTATCCGAGACTATGAACATAGATTTATCGTTGAGCCAAAATCTGCATTGGTATGTGCTATACGAGTTCAAGAAGCGAAATGAGGTTTTGTCCAGAGTAGATTTTTAAGTTAAAGTTCTTTCTTTATTGAGCATAACACCATATAAGCGCAGATAGAAGATTTGTCGCTTATAGAGACTTAAAACCAGTAATTCTGAAGCTCATTATAGTAAACGACAAAAATAATGAATCAAAGTAACCTGTCGTTTACTATATAGTGAGCGACACTATTGCTTATTAACTTTTATCGCTCACTATTAATCTAAAAAGTATACTATTCTAACAGTTACTAAAATAAACCCACTAGACAACTAGTCTGTCCAGTGGTATCAACGTCTAAAACACTAAAATTATCGATTCTTAACCGTTCTATTAGAGCCACTTCCGCACTGGACAACCTCGGCTGAAACTTATATACTACTTCTTCTAAACTTTAAGCCATGATAAATAAAATAATGGTTTTAGATAAAGAGATTGAATTATACACCAGAAATAAAGAAGATTATATTTGCCTTACAGATATCGCCAGATACAAAGACCAACGTAGAAGTGATTATATTATTCAAAACTGGCTTAAAAATAGAAATGTTATAGAATTTTTAGGACTTTGGGAAAAAATTAACAACACAAATTTTAATCCCATAGAATTCGATGGGTTTAGAAAACAAGCAGGACTAAATAGCTTTGTTTTAACAGCAAAACAATGGACTGAAAAGACTAAAGCTATCGGAATTATCTCAAAATCAGGTCGCTATGGTGGAACATATGCGCATAAAGATATCGCTTTCGAGTTTGCTGCTTGGATCTCAGTAGAATTCAAACTTTATTTAATCAAAGAATTTCAACGCTTAAAAGCTGATGAAAGTAAGAGAGAGTCTTTAGAATGGGATATTAAGAAAGATTTGGCTAAGATTAATTATCATATCCACACAGATGCAATAAAAAAGCACCTTATTCCAGAAGCTATTTCTAGAAGTGAAGAAAAGCTGATTTATGCTAGTGAAGCTGATATTTTGAACTTAGCTTTATTTGGTCTTACTGCTAAAGAATGGAGGGATCAAAATCCAAGTCTAAGTGGAAATATTCGCGATTCAGCTGAAATTTCTCAATTAATTTGTCTGTCCAATTTAGAAAACTTAAACGCACTTTTGATTAAAGAAGGTTTGGAAAAATCTAAACGCTTAGAAAAGTTAAACCAATTGGCCATAGAACAAATGACTGTGTTGACTAACAGTAGGAATAAACTGCTAAACTAATTAACTAAAATATACTAACGGACAGAAATAACCGAATATTAATTGTTCTGTCCGTTATACACGCAGAAACCAGAGTTTCTGGTGTGCCAGAAATGTTTTTCCATTTCTGTGCATATACAAAGGACACAACTAATAAGTACGAATATTTGTGTCCTTTGGTATAATCCAAAACAGATATAACCATGCTCCTCGAACAATTACAAAAAGAAGCTCAAAGACGAGGCTTAAGCCCCCGAACTGTTAGTACGTACGCTTATTGTGTTCAGAAATTTCTGCGTAATTTTCATCACAAAGAATTGAAAGCCATAAATAAAGAAGATGTTAAACAGTATTTAGACCGTTTTTTAGATTGCCCAAACACACTTAATGTCAATCTTAATGCCATCAAGTTCTTTTTTGAACAGGTTTTGCATAGAAAGTTGACATTAAACATACAGTTCTCTAAAACTAGAAAAACTTTGCCGGAATTCTTAACTCAAGAAGAAACGGTCAATTTTCTTAGTACAATCACTAATCCAAAACACCGACTGATGATTGAATTGATGTACGGGGCGGGGTTGAGAGTTAGCGAGTTAGTTAATCTGAAAGTAAAAGATCTTGAATTGGAACATAATTACGGCTGGGTTCGGCAAGGTAAAGGTCGAAAAGATAGATTGTTTATTCTTCCTCTATTTTTAAAAGAAAAACTGATTAAATGGATTGAAGAACAAAAATTAAGTATCGATAGTTGGCTGTTCCCAGGCCTTTGTGCAGATCATTACTCTGTATCATCTATACAAGCCATAGTTAAACAAGCTAAAAAAGATGCTGGTTTGAAGAAAAACGTCCATCCCCATACTTTAAGACATTCTTTTGCCACACATTTGATTCAGAATGGCTATGCTGTTACGGAACTACAGCCATTATTGGGTCACAGCCGGTTAGAAACAACTATGATTTACGTGCATATGGCTTGTTCAAATATGCTGAATGTAAAAAGTCCGTTGGATGGATTGACTATGGGTATAAAAAATGGATAATCACTTAATTTTAAGTGAAGACGGTATTGAAAATAAAATACATCTCATTCGTGGTTTACAAGTGATGTTAGATAGTGATCTGGCAGAGTTATATGATATAGAAACAAAGGTATTAAATCAAGCAGTGAAGAGAAATTGTGAACGATTTCCAGCCGAATTTATGTTTCAACTAACTGATTTTGAATATCAATCTTTAAGGTCACAAATTGTGACCATAGAAGTTGGAAGAGGAATGCATAAAAAATATCTTCCTTATGCTTTCACAGAACAAGGCGTAGCTATGCTTTCCGGAGTGCTTAAAAGCTACACTGCCGTAAGAATAAGTATTCAAATAATAAACGCTTTTGTAGTTATGAGAAGATTTCTGGCTTCCAACGTCAAAATATTTCAAAGATTAGATATAGTTGAGAGAAAGCAAATAGGATATGATGCTAAGTTTGAAGAGCTCTTTGATGCCATTCAAAGCAAGGACCTAAGGCCTGAGAAAGGCATCTTCTTTGACGAACAAATCTTTGATGCTTACAATTTTGTTTCGGATTTAATTAGAAGTGCTAATCAATCTATCGTTCTGATTGACAATTATATTGACGATTCAGTTTTAACGCTTTTTAGTAAGAAAAATAGTGATGTAAAAGTCACAATATTCACTAAAGAAATCTCTAAACAATTAATGTTGGATTTGGTTAAATACAATTCGCAATATCTGCCAATCGAAGTAAAAGAATTTCAACAGTCCCACGATAGGTTTCTGATCATTGACGATAAAGAAGTTTATCATTTTGGCGCATCGTTAAAAGATTTAGGCAAGAAATGGTTTGCTTTCTCGAAGTTCGATAAAGAAGCGTTTAATTTGTTGGAAAAGTTGGGATTTAAGTGAAATAATAACTATTATGTGAAAAGTCCGTTGGATGGATTGCAAATAATTGGGGTGAAATCATGAGAAAACAAGAAGCTCTTAAAAGTGACACTATTACCTTTGATGAATTTATAGACCTTATTACTAATAATCGTGGAGAAGATATAAAAAAACAAATTAGAGTGATAGAATTTAAAAGTAAGCAGAAGAAAAATATAAAGATAGTTTAACCACAAATGCTTCGCAACTTTACTCCTCGTTTGTACCAGCAAACTATCTTAGGTACAGCGGCAGCTAAAAATACACTTGTAGTACTACCAACAGGATTAGGTAAAACGGCCATTGCATTTTTAATGACTGCGCAGCGTTTGCATCATTATCCTGATTCAAAAATACTTATGCTGGCGCCAACAAAACCACTTTGTGAACAGCATCAAGAAAGTTTTCGCCAGCACTTGGACGTTCCACCTGAAAAAATAGTCTTATTCACAGGAAGTGTTAATCCGCAAAAACGCGCAGCGATGTGGAAAGAAGCGCAAATAATCATAAGTACGCCACAAGGACTAGAAAATGACCTAATAAACAATAGAATAAACCTAAAAGAAACCAGTTTACTTATCCTCGATGAAGCGCATCATGCTACCGGCGATTATTCTTATGTTTGGGTGGCTCAGCAATATGAAAAGCTTTCTCCCCATTCTAGAATATTAGCTCTTACAGCTTCTCCTGGCGCGGATATGGAAAAAATAAGAGAAGTCTGCCAAAATCTGCATATTGAAAAGGTAGAAGTGAGAACCGAAAATGATTCTGATGTGAAGCCTTATATTCAAAGGTTAAATAAAAATTGGATTACGGTAAAATTTCCCGATGAATTTCTAAAAATACGCCAGCATTTGCTGGATTGTGCTAAGAGCAAGTTACAAGAAGCACAGAAAAATGGTTACTGTGGCAATATAAATATGACCAAAGGAGAACTGCTAGGTTTGCAGAGGGAATTGCAGGCAAAAATTTCTGGAGGAGAGAGAGAGTTTGAACTACTGCGCTCAGTTTCTTTAATCGCCGAAGCACTGAAAGTAGAGCATGGTTTAGAGTTATTAGAAACACAGGGATTGGAACAGCTTTATGCCTATCTTAAAAAATTACAGACGGAATCGCTGACCAGTAAAGTTAAAGCCGTACAAAATTTAGTGCGTGATTTAAACTTTAAATCTGCTTTTTATCTAGCTGAAGAGTTGAAAGAGAAAAAAATAGAACATCCTAAGTTGCAGAAGTTGAAAGAAATTTTATTGGAAGAATTGGCTAAGAAAAATACACAAGGAGAAAAAGCCAAAGCTATAGTCTTTACTCAGTTTCGCAGTTCTGCAGAACAAATTGTCAATAAATTAACTGAAGCGGGGATAAGTAATCACATTTTTGTAGGGCAAGCAAAGAAAAATGGCGTGGGTTTTTCACAAAAACAACAGAAAGAGATATTAGATAAATTTCGGGCGGGGGAGTTTCAAGTTTTAATTGCAACTTCGGTTGCGGAAGAAGGGCTAGATATTCCTAAAGTTGATAAAGTAATATTTTTTGAAGCAGTGCCTTCGGCTATCCGGTCCATTCAGCGTCGGGGTAGAACCGGAAGGTTAGAGCAAGGCGAAGTTGATATCTTAATAGCCACTGGAACTAGAGATGAAGCTTATCGCTGGAGTGCTCATCATAAAGAGAAAAGTATGTTTCGAAATTTAGAAACGATGAAAAAAGAGTTTGCTTTGTTGGATAAAAGCAGTGAATTAACTGTTAAAAAGGAAATCAGTGATCAACCTAAAGAGAACACATTAGATAAATATGTCTCACAAGATAAGCAACCATCAGAGAAACAGCAATCAGTTGTAGCTATATTAGCAGACCACCGTGAAAAAGATAATAAAGTAGTCAAAGAACTGATTGAATTGGGATTTTCTGTTAGAACTGAGCAATTAATTTCTGCCGATTATTTAATTTCCGGCAAAGTAGCTGTGGAATTGAAGAAAGTGCCGGACTTTGTAGCTTCTCTTCTTGACGGACGGTTATTAACTCAAGCTCGTGAATTGCGCCAAAACTTTGAGAAAGCAGTCTTAGTAATCGAAGGCGAGGAGGATATTTATACTGTACGAAAAGTCCATCCCAATGCCATCCGTGGAATGTTAGCGGCTTTGGTATTGGATTTCAGAATTCCGGTATTATATACTAAAAATCCTCAAGAAACGGCGGCTTTGATTGGGGTGATGGCTAAACGTGAGCAAGACACTAGTCGAGATTTTTCTTTACACGAACGCAAACCGCGTAGTTTGAAAGAACAGCAGGAGTTTTTAGTTTCCGCTTTTCCGGGGATTGGGGTTTTAACAGCAAGGAATTTATTAAATTACTTTGGCACGATTAAAAAACTAGTCAACGCTACTAAAGCTGAATTGGTAGCTTTAGATGGAGTAGGAGAGAAAACAGCAGAAAGGTTGATAGGGTTGTGGGAAGAGGAGTATGGGAAGGAGTGGGAAAGAAATGAGTAGAATGGGGATATATTCCATAAGAGATAATGGCCTAAGTAAATCTTATATAGGTTCTAAAAATACTACCTATTCATGGTTGCCATAATTACCGTTATAAATTTAACCAAAGAATTTAAAACAAAAAGAAAAGAAGCCGGTTTAAAAGGAAGTATCAAAAGTATTTTTTCTCCATCATATAAACTTACGAAAGCTGTAGATAATGTTTCTTTTACTATAAAAAAAGGAGAAGTTATTGGTTTTATTGGTCCAAATGGGGCTGGAAAAAGTACAACTATCAAGATGATGAGCGGAATTCTCTTTCCAACTAGAGGAAAAATGGAAATTTTTGGCTATGATCCACAAAAACAAAGAAAGACTCTTTCTTTTCATATCGGAACTGTATTTGGACAAAAACCACAGCTGTGGTACCATTTACCTGCCATAGACACATACAACCTCTTTTCAAAGATTTATGAATTAGATGAAAAAAGCTACCGGAGCCGATTGGATTATTTGGTAAAACTATTTGAAGTTGAAGAAATAATATTCCAACCAGTTAGAAAATTGTCTTTGGGACAGAGAATGCGTTGCGAAATCATAGCTTCTTTGCTACATAGCCCAAAAGTATTATTTTTAGACGAGCCCACCATAGGATTAGACCTCATTGCTAAAAAGAAAATACGTGAATTACTTAAAAAATTAAACGAAAAAGAAAAAGTTACCATTATTCTTACCTCGCACGATATGGAAGACGTAGAACAGATTTGCAATCGTTTGATTATTATCAATGAAGGAAAGATAGTTTATGATGGCTCAACAAAAGATATTCGTGAGAAATATCTAAAATATAAAGTAATTAAAGTTACACTGGAACGGCAAGTTGCTTCTTTAGGTTTAAATCTCTCAGGTGTGAAAACAATTGAAAATGAGAAATATACTAAAACTTTAGAAGTTGACACTTCTAAACAACCAGTACAGAAAGTCATCTCTCAAATTCTTTCTAAGCACAAGATATCAGATATGACGGTTCTAGATCCACCTATTGAAGAGATTATCGAACGCATTTTCAAAAAAGAACTATAATTGCACTAAATCTAAATTACTACAACTTTCGCCAAATCAATAAAAGACTGTGAATCTTTTAAATCAATAAATTACTATGGCCTTCATTAAATACATTGAAATAGGTAAAATTAGTATTTATAATAGTTTAACTTACTTATTGGATTTTTTCTCTGGCTCGCTATTCATCGGATTAATTATTTTTGTATTTATTCAGCTCTGGAGTGTAGTCTATGGATCGACAGGTGGTTTAATTGAAGGATACACTATCAACATGATGGTTTGGTATTTAGTTCTAACTGAAGCAATAGTGACCAGCCCAGGTAAAATCTTAGAAGAAATAGGGGATGAGATACAAACTGGAAATATTGCTCAAAATCTTAACAAACCTTACAATTATGTTGGCTTCAAATACGCTTCTTCTATGGCTCGAACTTGGTTAAGATTTTTAATTACGTTTGGCGTTGGTTCATTGGTGGCTTATATTTTTTTAGGGGGTTTAGAAGTTAAATTTTTGACCTTACCGATAGTTTTGGTTTCTGTTTTCTTAGCTTTAACTTTACACTTTTTGATTATGGTATTGCTGGGCATTTTGGTTTTTTGGTTAGAAGATGCCACTGCCACTTATTTTATCTATCAAAAAATAGTTTTCGTCTTAGGTGGAATGCTTATGCCATTAGAGATATTTCCCATCTGGCTAGGAAAAATAAGTGCCGCGCTACCGTTTAGTTATATTGCTTATCATCCTGCAAAACTATTTGTTAACTTTCAGTGGTCGAATGTAAGTGAGGTTTTACTAAAACAGTTGATGTGGATAATAATAATGATAGCTATAGTTACAATTGTTTATCAAATATGTATTAGAAAAATAAGTATCAATGGGGGTTAGATTATTTAGAGGTTAGATTATTTAGAGGTTAGGTCATTTGAAAAATCACTTGAGATTATTGATAGAATATGTAAAAATTTCCCTAGCTAGTGCTATGGAATACAAAACTAGTTTTATTACTCAAACCATAACTATGGCCATCAATGATACTGTTTGGATTATATTTTGGATAATATTTTTTAATAAATTTAACCAAGTAAATGGCTGGACTGTTCAAGATATGTTCATGCTTTATGCCGTAGTTACTTTTTCTTATGGTTTAGCTGGGGTTTTCTTTGGCAATAGAAATAAGATTGCTGAAGTTATAGCTGAAGGAAAACTAGATTTTTACTTAAGTCTGCCCAAAAATGAGTTATTTCATGTTTTGATAAGCAGATCTAGTTGGTTTAGTATGGGGGATATAGTTTTTGGTTTAATTATGGGTATAATCTCATTCAGTTGGTGGCAGTGGCCATTATTTTTTGTACTAAGTCTGATGTCTATGTCGATTATAATTAGTTTTGGAACTTTGGCAGGTTCACTAGCTTTCTTCATGGGTAATGCCGAAGAGAGTTCCAGAAATTTATATATGGGTTTAATTTCTTTTTCTACTTATCCGCTAGCAGTATTTCATGGCGCGGCTAGAATAATTCTTCTTACAATAATACCAGCTGGATTCGTTTCTGGTATACCAGTAGAACTGCTGAAGAATTTTAATTGGAAATGGTTTATATTAAGTTTTATATTTTCTTTGGTCTTTCTAACTATAAGTATTATTGTCTTTAAAATAGGGCTAAGAAAATACGAAAGTGGGAATAATATGAATGTAAGGGTTTAGGTTTTGGACGACTTTATTTTTTCTCCATCAAAACCATTAAATATCCCTCAATAATCCCCACATAGTTTAATAGTTCAACAGATTAGAGATATTATGATACTACTGAGGTGGCTAGAATGAAAATTAATTTTAAAAAAGAGTTAGGAAAAGATCAATTATTAGTCAATGGTTTATTTGCAGGTGAGAAGCATCTTTCTGTCAAACTTAATGAAGAGTTAAAAGAAGCAACCAAAAGAAAGACTTTTGATACTGAAAAATTTGGTTTACAATATTTTACCGTTCTAGATGGACAAAAAATGTTAGTTCTTAGTTTAGGTAAAAAATACGAGTTTACTTTAAACCATCTGCGCAGAGCTTTAGGTAAAGCAGTCAAATATACTAAAACGTTAAAGTTAGATACTTTTGCTACAGATTTAACGGAAAAATGCAGAAGTATAAGTTCATTTTCCAGCGAGGGAATTGGCCGCTGCACTGCCGAAGGTCTTATCCTCGGCAATTATGCTTTTAATAAATATCTCACTGGCGAGAGGAAAGATGAATTAAAACCGCTAGCCGAAGTTACAGTACAATGGTCTGGCGATTCTAATATAGAAAAAGGCTGGAAAACCGGCGCAGTAATTGCTGAATCTACCAATTATGTTCGCGATTTAGTCAATGAACCTGCTTCTTTAGTTACGCCTACTTTCTTAGAATTTGAAGCTAAAAAATTGAAGAATGTAAAAGTTAAAGTTATCAATAAAGAAGAAATGAAAAAATTAGGCATGAATGCTTTACTAGGAGTAAGTTTAGGCAGTGCACAACCACCAAAATTAATTATAATTGAATATAATGGCGGGAAAAAAGAAGAAAAACCAGTTGCCATTGTTGGCAAGGGCATTACTTTTGATGCTGGTGGTTTGAATTTAAAACCTACCAAATATATTGAAGATATGAAAATAGATATGTCCGGTGCAGGAGCAGTTTTAGGCACCATTAAAGTTGCTGTCGAATTAGGCATCAAGAAAAACATTATCGGAGTAATTCCTTCTTGTGAAAATTTAGTTGGCTGCTCTGCACAAAAACCAGGAGATATTGTTAAAGCCTATAACGGCAAGACTATCGAGATAGGTAATACTGATGCCGAAGGTCGATTAATTCTAGCCGATGCTTTAGCTTATGCTGAAGATATCTATAAACCAGAAGTTATGGTCGACTTAGCCACTCTAACTGGCGCTGTTGTCGTAGCTTTAGGTTATGAAGCAGCTGGTTTGATTACTAAAGATGATAGTCTTGCTCGAGAACTAGAGGAAGCCGGAAAGAAAAGTTATGACCTATTATGGAGATTGCCTTTCTTTGAAGAATATCAAGATGCTATGAACGGCAAGATTTCAGATTTGAATAATATCTCTACCAAAGGCAAGGGTTATGAAGCTGGTTCTATCACCGGAGCAGTATTCTTAAGCAATTTTGTAGAGAAAGCCAGATGGGCGCATTTAGATATTGCCGGTAGAGCTTGTGTTCCTCTGGAGACTGATTATCAACCCATGTATGCTACGGGAGCTGGAGTAAGGTTATTGTGTTATTGGTTGATGGGGTTGTAGAAAAAAATAATTTTTTCTCAATTTCAAATTATAATTTAAGAAGACTACTTAAAAGAAGACTGTCTAAAATACTTATAGTCCCTCTTGACAATATGAATTGGAGTGACCGGAACTTCTACAGTTAATTCTCCTTGATCACCAGGTTCATCTTTCAGATAATGTGAGCCTCTGATGTAGGCTTTAAAGTCTTCCCCTACTGGAAAATAGAACCCTTCGGCAATCTTTCGTTTGAGCATACGATTTAGTCTTCCAGTTAAAGTAAATAAATCATATTCTAATTTACCAGTTTCATTACTACGCCAGGCATCGCCGTCTTGGGTAAAACCTTTGAGATGGTCTGGAAGAACGTAACACGTAACTATTAAAGGTTGATTTTGTTCGTAGGAAAGAACACGATATTTACCTCGAGAATTTTGCCCCACTAATTCACTATAATTGTCAATAGTTAGTTCCTCTAAGTCGCCTGGTTTGAGGGATTTATTAGGCCACAACTGAACTGTGTCTCTCCATCTTCCCATAATAAATATTCAATGAACCATAATTATAAACATTTAGATATTTCAAAATATAAGTTTGAAAGACTAGTGAAAGATAAGTTTAATAAATAGTAATAATTCTGAGACTAAAATGGAAAAAGTTGTCATTATCGGTTCAGGTGTAGCTGGCTTAACCGCAGCAATATACGCAGCAAGAGCAGAATTAAAGCCACTAATTATTTCCGGTATGGAAGAAGGCGGACAACTTGCTACAACTACGGAAGTAGAAAATTTTCCTGGTTTTCCTGCTGGAGTTATGGGTCCGGAGTTTATGGCTAACTGTAAAAAACAAGCGGAAAGATTTGGCACCAGATTTATTTATGGGGCAGTAGAAAAAGTAGAAAAAATAAAAGAAGGAGTGAAATTAATAGTTAATTCTCAAGAGATTAAAGCAGAAGTGTTAATTATTGCAACAGGCGCATCTGCTAGGTGGTTGAACTTGCCTTCTGAACAAAAATATAAAGGTAGAGGCATTTCCTCATGTGCAACTTGTGATGCTGCATTTTATAAAAGTAAAGAAGTACTAGTAATTGGCGGCGGTGATGCAGCCATGGAAGAAGCTCTGTTTATGACTAGATTTACAGATAAAGTTACTTTAGTACACAGAGGTTCTGAATTTCGCGCCAGCAAGATTATGCAAGAACGTCTTAAAAAAAATAAGATTATTAAAATAATGTGGAATAAAGAAATAGTAGAATATTTAGGAGATGGAAGAAAAATAAATGCTGTGAAATTAAAAGATACAAAAAATAATAGCATTGAGGAAAAGAAATGTGATGGAGTCTTCTTAGCTATTGGTCACGTGCCAAATACTTCTTTCCTGAAAGGTTTTGTTGATTTGGATGAAAAGTGCTATTTGAAAGCAGATAGATTTATGCACACCTCCGTAGAAGGAGTCTTTGCCGCAGGAGATGTACAAGATTATCGTTATAGGCAAGCGATTAGCGCTGCAGGAACAGGGTGTATGGCAGCGATGGAAGCTGAGAAATATCTGGGTGAGAAATAATAATAGTATATTTTGAAGTTTTATGGCCTGTAATTTCATTAATAATTACAGATAGCCACATCTAAGAATATCTTTTAAATATTTTTTCCAGTTCTATCACGTTCATTTTAATTGAGATCAATGCCCCTTCAGCTCTATTGAAATTGAGGCGGGCTAAGTGCGCGAGCAAATCATCCGACTTATTGCTTATAGTCTTAGCTATAGCTTGAGCATGTATATTATCATCACGTTCTAAATCTTTCATTTTTTTCCTCCTTTCTGTGGTTTATTATTTTTTTATTATCATCAGAAAATAGTTCTAATATTTAAACTAGCACAACCACCTTCAAGTAAAAAATACCTTCGTTTTTATCTAAACAAGATATTTTGAGCTATAAATTAATTTTTTAAACCTATCTCTTTTACCTAAGAAAAGCATATAAACAATTCAAAAAAGACTACTTTACTTTTCAAATTAGATAGAATAATCTTTTTTTAAACACACATTTTTCCATTTAATCGGTATCAAACAACTCAAAAGAGGTAATTATGGCTAAAAGAATACAATCCCCTTCATCTATAAACACATTTAAGCAATGCATGAGAAAATACTATTACCAATATATTGAATGCCTCCCTACTCTTCCAAATATACACCAAGTGAGAGGTAATATTGCGCATTCTACTTTAGAAAATTTTTATACTATTGATGTATCTCAATTTAATGAAGAAAATTATACTCAAAAGTTTAGCTCTTCTTTACAGCAATTATTTTTACATCAATGGAAACAGTATTTACCGAAACTGCAATCTTTGCATCTCCACCCCGATCAAGAACGTTTTTACTTTGAAGAAACGATGTTGATGCTAATGAACTGGGGCAAGCATTTTTTAGAAGATTTGAAGCAATTGAGAACAAAAAAAAATATTTCGATTGCTGAAGCATTTTTATTGCTTACTCCCATTAGAGAGCAAGAAATGAGCTCACAAGAGTGGTCAGTACGTGGTTTTATCGATGCCATTCATCAATTTGATGATGAAGTGCATATTATTGATTATAAGACTAACAGTAGTTTTGAGATGAAAGATAGTATGGTCCTACAATTGGCCATCTATTCTCTTCTTTATTCTGAAAAACATGGCAAGATGCCAGATAAAGTGGGAATTTTCTTCTTAAGACAAAAACTAAAGATGATGAAAGTTGAAAAAGAACATTTAGAATTAGCCAAAAAAGAAATAGCAGCCATACATGAACACACTTCTAAAACCGAAGATAAGAAAGATTACAAATGTTCTCCTAGTCCTTTGTGCAAATGGTCTTCTGGACAGTGTGATTTCTATGAAACCTGCAAGCCTTTTGCTAAGGGATAAGATAAAATACAAAAGAAACCGAAGTAATTTTGGTAATTAAAATAAATTCCTAATGCAGCGCTGCCTGCATGCTCATTTGAATTATCTGCTGATAAATATCAACATGTTCTAAGACAAATGTTTCGACTAAAGCACCTAAGACTAAGAACACCAAACCAAATAGTAAAAGATATAGATTAAACCCAAAGACTTCCATAAAACGACTGGAAGCAAATTCTTCTAATAATACATCTTTAGAGATAATTGAACCAGAAATGGCAGCTAGGAAATAAGAAATTGCTTCTAGCATCATATGGGGAAAGACAATTAGCATAATTACGGCAAAAATAGCATATTGGCTCTTGCCAGAGAATTTGCCAGCAAATTCTGCAGTAATACCAAATATGCTTCCCCATACGGAAGCATTCCAAGTGATCAAAAATATAGCACCATCTCCTGTGAGTAAAGCAAGGATGAAACAAGCCATTAAGACTAAGAAATTGTTTTGTAAGAGACTGAAAAATAAACTGCCAGAAGCCACAGCTTGGCCACTTATAGCATTACCGCTAAAACCTTGACCGAAACGAATCTCTAATTGTTCTCTAAACAGCGTATTTGTTTGCAAGGAAGATAAAGCGATAGTAGCAATAGAATAAACAAGTAATATACCTAAAAACAAGTAAATATAAACACGAACTATTTCCAGATCATCACGCCAAACAATGCCAAAAGAGATATTCTTTTCCATTCCTTCTTTACGTTCCTCGATAGAGAATATTTTGTAGAGCTCTGGAAGCAAAAGCATAGAAGTAAAAGCTACAGCCACTAGAGCAGGATCTCCTGGGAATATTAAAGAAGCAACGATAATCCCGATTATAGAATAAACTATACCTAGAATAAAAGCATACATGCCTTTGCGTTCTAACCAATCTTCTGGAAAAATATGTTCTAGTACCATTTGACCTCTTTTTTATTAGGAGATTATCTTTGGCTTTATATAGTTTACTTTAGTTTGAGCTATGTAGAAAGTCCCGTTCGAGACATATTTTCGCTAATGCTTTAGTTAAAAAATAGATCCGATTTAGAAGAAATATGCTTCTTAATCCATTTGACAAATCGTAAAGCTCTCACTCTTCTTGACTTTTTCTACAGAGCTTTTAGTTTGAAATTTAAAAAATTAGTTTTAAATTAGTAAATAAAGCAAATTAAAGCAGATTGTATTTTTACGTTTACGGACTAGTTAGAAAAACGTTGGCAAATAAATTACCAAGAGGGGTGAATTAGACCATTGTAAATTAGACCATTAAAAATAAAGATTGACAGTTTCCAGGCATAACCTTTTTATAATGGTGCCCTATCCAAAAGCAACGGGTGATTTAATTATGGTTTCCACAACAATTATATTGGGAATAGCAGCAGTAGTAGTGGTTTTGTTAGTAGTCTATATTTATAACAGCTTGATTAGCCTGAGAATGCGGGTTAATAATGCTTGGTCGCAAATTGATGTGCAATTAAAGAGAAGGTATGATTTGATACCTAATTTAATTAATACAGTCAAAGGATATATGAAGCATGAGAAAAGCGTATTAGAAGAAGTTACTAAAGCTCGCGCGTCATTAGTTACAGGCACGATGGGACAAAAAGCTAAAGCTAGCAATCAAATCACTGATGCTTTAAAGTCTATTTTTGCTGTAGCAGAAAGCTATCCACAGCTTAAAGCTAATGAAAACTTTAAGATGTTACAAGAGGAATTGTCTGGCACTGAATCAAAGATTGCTTATGCTCGTCAGTTCTATAACGATTCAGTAATGGGCTATAATGAAGCTTTGCAAGTCTTTCCTAAGAATATCTTTGCCAAGCTGTTTGCTTTTGAAGCTCGTGAGTTCTTTGAAGCTGAAAAGAAAGAAAAAGAAACCGTAAAAGTGGAATTTTAGTGGAGTCTATCTTTTAATTTTATTTTTTATTTTAGTTGTTAAAAAGGTTTAATTATTAAAAATTATTAAATTTTAATTATAAAAATAGAAAAGACAAGAAATAGAAGAACTAAGAGAGGAAAAAATAAACATGAGCTTTTATGAAGAAATCGCTTCTAATAAACGACGTTCGGTTCTTTTAATTGGTTGTTTCTTTGTTTTTGTGGTGTTTCTAGGTTTATTTATTGGTGTAATATATGGCAATCGTTACTTCGGCTTAGGTTTAGCCCTAGTTATAGGGGTTATTTATTTCTTATTTAGTTATTATGGTGGTTCAAATGCGATTTTAACTATGACAAAAGCTAAAGAAGCCACAAAACCTCAATATACTCATTTGATTAATGTAGTAGAAGGGCTTTCTTTAGCTGCCGGTCTTTCTAAAGTGCCTAAAGTGTATGTAATTGAAGATTCTGCTTTGAATGCTTTTGCTACAGGTAGAGATCCAGAACATGCGGCCGTTACTGTAACCACAGGATTATTACATAAATTAAACCGCTTAGAATTAGAAGGAGTAATTGCCCACGAATTATCCCACATAAAAAATTATGATATTCGAGTGATGATGCTCACAGCCGTGATGGTAGGTTTGACCGTATTACTTTCTGACTTTATTTTACGCAGCTTCTTATGGGGAAGAAGAGACAATCGTGAAAGTAATCAATTAAGTTTAGTCTTTATACTAATTGGTCTGGCTTTAGCCATTCTTTCTCCATTGATTGGAGAATTGATAAAATTAGCCATCTCTCGTAAAAGAGAGTTTTTAGCCGATGCTTCGGGAGCATTGCTCACTCGTTATCCAAAAGGCTTAGCCGATGCTTTGCGTAAGATTAAAGAAGACCCAGACCCATTAGTAGATCATGCTAATAAAGCTACAGCGCATTTGTTTATTTCTACTCCATTTAGAAAAGAAAAAAGCAGTATGATGAAGAATTTGTTTAGTACACATCCGGATATAGATGAGAGGATAAAGAAGCTGGAAGGGATGTGAAAAATTTAAAGGAGTGGTTGTGTTTAATTTTCAAGTTACCTTTATTGACTTCTTTCTATAGGAAAATATTTACAATTAGGTGTTGCAGTCTTTCATGTTAAAACTCCGATAATAAAAATAATATTCATGAGAAAAACGAAACGGAGATTATCTCAATAACTTCAGACCAAACCAAAGTCTACACAACGCTTAAATATTATAACAAATTTTCTGCTAATATGCAAATACTAAAGAAATGGTGGTTCTGGGTAATTATTGTAATAATATTAGTTGGTTTCTTTTTTCCTAAAGGGGGATATCGTAGTGGTGGTCCTAATTGGGCTTGGGGATCATCGCCGGGAGATATGTGGTCAGACAAGGAATGTTCTTGTTTAGGATTTAAACTACAAACAAGAACTATGGATGGTCCAACATATTATACTTGCTTCTGATTTCAGCATTCTTGTAAATGTTTTGAAGGAAAATTTAATGAAGAAGGAAGAGCAGAAGTAAAAGAAGTTATTTGTAAATAGATAACTTAAACTCCCAAGAACTCACTAGCCGTCAGAATCTTCACTTTAGCAAATTCTTTCAACTTTAATAAATGCGGATCTCCACTAACTAGATACTGAACATTTCCCACAACAGCAGTTTCAAGTATTGCATTATCATCTGGATCGTCCACAATAACTTTTACCTTACCCGTAATTTCGACCATTGTCGCAATTTCCAGAATAATCGAAATAAATCTTGCTTTTTGCTCTTCAGTAAAATTGAATTTTGGATAATCCATCACTCTCCTTAATTCTTCAATTTGATTCGGAGAAGTCACTAACACCAATTCTCCATGGAGACACTTCTCAAAAATTACTTTTGGTTTTCCTTTCCATCCAAGAGCAGAAATGAGAATGTTTGTGTCTAGGAAGACCTTCGTCTTGCCCATTTCACAGCCTCATCGACATCTTCTGGAGCAACTTTCTGTTTTTGGAATTGCTTCTCTATTTCTTTAGATAGTTTTTGAAATTCGGCTTTTACATTAGGTATTTCAACTTTCTTAAACAAGATTCCGCCTTTTACCGCAAAGGGAACAAATCTATCTCCAGGAGTAAAGCCCTCATCAATTCTAATTTCTTGTGGAACGACTAATTGTCCTTTTGGACTCATTTTTACGAGATCAGTATCCATTTTCATACCTCCAACACGTGGTTAAACAGTTTAACTGTTAAACTATTTAAACTTTTCTACTGAATGTATACACGCATGCCAAAATACAAACCTTTAAATATAACTCAATATAACTAAATATAATATGGCCGAAGCTGAATGTGTTGCACGGAAATGGGGTAATTCTCTAGGTGTTGTTATCCCTACAGAAATAGTTCAAGATGAAGCTATTATTGAAAATGAAACTGTAACTGTAACTTTCCATAAAAAGCATAAAGTAAAAGAATTCTTCGGACTGCTCTCGGATTGGAAAAGACCTACTGATGAGATAAAAAAAGAAATGAAAAAAGGTTGGGAATGAGCGAATATTTTTTTGATAGTTATGCACTTATAGAGATAATCAAAGGGAATCCTAAATACTTTAAGTACAATGAAAAAGCTGTAGTTATTACTTGGCTTAACTTAGTGGAGGTTGTTTACTCTACTTTTTTGGACCATGGAGAAGAAAAAGCAAAAGATATTTACAACAAGTTTAAGGATTGTGTGGAAAACTTCGACTGGGCAATCACTTTAAAAGCACTAAAACTAAAACAAAAATATAAAAAAAGAAATCTTTCCTACGCTGACTGTTTAGGATATGCTTTTGCTGACGAACGTGGATTGCTATTTTTAACTGGAGATGAAGGATTCAAAGACCTCGATAATGTAGAGTTTGTGAAATGAATTAAAAGATAAATGTGCCTAAATAAATACACCTATGGATAGAAAACACCATCTAATCTACGGCGGAATTGCTCTTCTAATAGTTCTAATTTTTGCCGGAGTAGAAATCTGGCAGACCAATCAATTTACTTCTTCTCTTGCTGCAGAATCTAGCTCGCGCCAGCAACAGTTTAAACAAGAAGAATCGGCTCGTATTGTTCTTGAAAACAGACTAAATTTAGTCGAAAAAGCTCTGCCACAATTAGAACAGAATCTTCAGGAAAAAGAAACACAAATCGCTGGCTTAAGCGGACAATTAGAACAAGTAAAAGTAGAAAGCCAAATTAAATTGGATAAATTAACTCAAAAGATTACAACTTTAAAAGCCAATAATGCAGATTTTTCTGATGTAATTGAAAAAACAATTCCTGCTGTAGTCAGCATCCGAACAAATTCTGGTTCAGGAAGTGGTTTTTTTGTAGATGATCGTGGGTATATTCTAACAAACAATCATGTTATGGCTGGAGCAACGGCTGCAACCGTAGTTACTTCAGACGGCAGAGAACATGGGGTTTATTTAGTCGGCGCTTCTTCTAATAAAGATTTAGCGCTTTTAAGAATTGATGGAAGCAATTATAATTACTTATCTTTTGCAGATTCTAATAAAGTTTCCGTAGGAGAAAGGGTAATTGCCGTAGGCAATCCGGGTGGATTAGACTTTACCGTAACTCAGGGCATAATTAGCGCCGTAGACCGCATAGATCAAAGCGGCAATTCTTTCCTACAGATAGACGTGCCTATTAATCCTGGCAATTCTGGCGGTCCTTTAGTTAATTCTGATGGTGAAGTGGTTGGGGTTAATACTAAGAAGATTTCTTCTTTTGAGGGTATTGGTTTTGCTCTAGAATCAAACATTGCAGAGAGCTTTGCTGATGAAGTAATACAGAAAGATTTGGAAGCGCAGACTACAAAAAATTGAGATATATTTTTAATAATCAAATTTTCTTCAATGCAATACTCCAAAGATATTCAAAATTGTTCTTATAAGTTTTAGCAACTTCATTATTTTTGATCATTACCGCCGTTACAGGTGAACCCCAAGCTACAATAACTACTTTATTTCCATAAACAAAAGTATTGGTGGGGTTAAATTGTGTAGCTTCAAGATAGCGATAATTTGTCCAAGGAGCTAATTCTTTATTAAAGAGAAAAATATTTTTTCTTTTTAGAGTGATCACCCTCTCAGGAATTTTGTTGGTCTTTAGATCACGAAAGTATTGCTTCATAAAAACAGGTATGGCTTCTTGATATTTTTGATCGTCTATCCCAGTAATTAATACTTCTTTTCCTGTTTTAATGATGTCTTTCAAAAAATATTTTAACCCTTCATTTCCTTTAAAAACTTCTACGAATGTATCTTCTTTAGGTAAGTTCGATAAAGCTTCTAGTTCTGGCAAGATAGAATCAATTGCTTCTTCTTGTGATTTTAATTCATTCTTCTTATCTTCTAAATATTGCTTAATTTTCTCAGGGGGAGTTGCCTGAAAGAATTTCTTAGATCCCCTATAAACATTAGTTACCAGCCCTTTGCTCATCAATTGTTCAACTTTATCATAAACATGAACACGATAGATACCAGTTCTCTTGCCGATTTCATAGGCCGTGCTACTTCCGGAAGCTAGTAGGTCTAAGTAAATCTTGATCTCATTGTCAGTCAACCCTATTTTTTTGAGAGATGCGGTATTCATAAATAAGAAAACCTTCTCTAATTTTTAAATGTTTCGTACCATACTAGTGCGACAATAATTTAAGTACTTAATTGTTAATTTAACTACCATAAAGAAGTGAATTAATAACCAAAAATAAAAGTAAGATAAAAAACAAAGGAGATGAAACAAAATGACAAAAATAAAAAAAGAAATAAAAGAATATGATGCTAGAGTATATGGTCCTAGTGATTGTTCTGATAGTTACAAAATGGAACGATTTAGGAGAGAAATAGAATCTAAAGCTAATTACTTAGCAGGTAATATCACCGAAAGAATAGGACAAAGCGGTTTATACCTCATTAGAGCTGATGGATTTGATAATAATTTTCACGGAACTATTGAAAATTGCCTTAACTTTATAGATAGGGAGATTAGCGCAAATCCTCTTGAAGCACTTACTTTAGGTATCGAAGCTGAATATGGTTCATTTGGAAGTTTTAATAACAACCCTTTGGGAAGAGTTGATATTGACCTAAAAAATAGAACTGTAACCCACGATACAGAAAGATGTAAAGTAGGTATTGCAAATCACTCTTTGCGAGCTTGTGATGGCAATTGTAGTCTCTTTCAGTTGGGAGAAGAATTAGCCACCTATCATACAGAGAGGGTTAAAATAGCTATCGCAGGATATGCAAAACTAGATGAGATACTTAAAGGCGGCTCTAAATAATTAGTGGCTCTAAATATTTTTTTTCTTTTTTAATTTTAATGAATAGATTATCTAAACAAAAAATTAAACAAAAAACAAAAGAGGGAATAAAAATGACAAATATTCAAGCAACTTTACCACAAATATCTGGCACCTACAAAGTAGTGCAAGTTACAATAGATGACACTCTTCACGTAGGCTTTGCATTAGAAAAAGAGATGGGACATGCCTCCATTTTAACAAAAATACTAGAAAATAATGGCTATTGCACTAGACGTGATGATGGACGTTTGTACTTGTCTTCTCTAGATAGTTTTGTACCTGCTGAAGAACAAGAAAGAAAAGTGTACGAACTAGTTGCAGACAAATCAGCTGAAGGGGCTCTTTGGTCCACTAAAATTCCAGCTTTATCCGGAGATGGATATAGAGTACTAGGTATGGGAAAAGCGGAAGTAGATGCCGCTCAAAAAATGGTCCATTTTTATGGCACTAGTATGAGCTATAAAATAGGACTAGATAAAAATAGTATTGGACAATTGGAAGAAATTATGGGTGAGTGGAAACTTAGTTAGAGTTAAATAAAATAAATAAAAAAATAAAGAATCAACCACTCACTTCTTCCTATTTATCCCCAGCCATTTATGCAGCCAGCAAAAGCCCCAAAAACTTTCTACTAAAGCAATCCAGCCAATGACAGCAATTACAATATTCAACCAGCTCCAATAACTTGGTGCCCAAGGACCTAGCCACCAAAAAGCTAAGGCAAAGCGCAACACACGATCAACTGTATCTAAATTTTGTTGTACCATTTTATATACCTCTTTTTTTACTAAATTCTATTCTCTTTTTCTCTCCCTCTACCTCTCTCGTACTCCTCACAATTATATAAACTAACTTACAATTTTCCCAGCCTACTCACAACTCCCTCAATTTCTTCAACCCTTCTTTGAAAAATTCTTTTTTCTCCGGCAAAGCCTGCGGAGAACTGCCCCCATGCCAAGTAAATCTAGGACGCATTTGTAGAGGAAAAATTCTTTCGTTGGCATCATCAAATATAACAGCTGAACCTTTTACTCGAGGTAATTGATCAACTTCCCTCTCCAAGCCTTTTTGCATATAACTTTGTGTCAATTGCTGCAAGGCTTCAACGTCCATTCTAGCTGTTAGGCGATGTGCTAGAACTATATCAGATTGAGTCATTACATCGGTGTGTATTTTTCCTGGTTGCTGCGAAGCTAGAATTAATGAAATACCTGGCTGGCGGCCTTCTCTTAAGATAGTAATTAAAGCGTTGGTAGCGGCAGTTTTTTCGTCTTTCTTCAACAATTCATGAGCTTCATCTAAAGCGATCCAGACTAAAGGATCAGTCATTTTTTCTTCTTTTTTCTTAGTAAAATAATGCATAGAAGCATCGACTGTTTTAAACTCTTCAATACGACGAGAGAGCATACGCTGGTTAAATAATACACGACAAATTAGACCAACTACTAAAGCTTTTATTTCCCAACCTGAAGCCATAGTAGCATAGGGAGAAACATCTAAGACTGTTACTTGTCCAGAAGCCACTAGATCTTGTAGAGGTGTTCCAATCTTGGAAAAAACGCCCCAACCACTGGCTTTTTGTAATTGATTAATCAAGATGCTCTTTACTGTTTTATCATTCTCTTGGTCTTTTTGAATTACTTCAATTAAATAATTTAATTCGTAACTTTCTTTTTTTTCAGCTAGTTCTTGTACTATTTTTGTTAATAAAACACCTTCAGCAGAATTATTATTTAAAGAAAAAACCAAGCACCAATCTTCTGGTCCAACATCAATTGGGCGGATAGAAAAAGGAAAATCAGTTGGCAAACCTTCTTCTTGATACTGTTTGAAAAATCCAGCAGGGGTATAAATCTTTACATCTAAACCGCGAGGTTCTAAACCCCATTCTTTTAGCAAGTCAGCATCTTGGTAGTTGGGGTATTTCATAGTCCAATAAATACCCATAGTATCTAACAAGATGATAGAAAGATTTTGCCTAACTTCTTGAGGCAGATCAGCTAAACCTTCGGCGATGGCACCCATTGAGTAGGAATTATGTACGATAATGTCGTTAGCTACAAAATTGTGTGTTTCTGGCACCGTAAGATCATATACTTCAAATTCTCCTTCTAGATAATTCAAAGAGACTATTTCATCCCAAAAGATATCTGAACAAGCAAATTTTGAAAGTAAGTCTGATTCATCTGCTAAAGCTATTTGCAACAAAGTTTGTCGAGATGGTGCATAATGAATACGTTCACGCATAGCTTTGGGATGGGCATATCCTAACTTTCGACCAATTTCTGCCCAATTATCAGGACGATATAAATCCCAAATCTCTTTAGGAACAGTATCTACATTTGGATTTCTAATTATAGAAGGTGCTTCTTTCAAAGCCAGAGCTGCTCTTTCTTCTTTCTTTCCATAAAATCCAATCTCTTGCAAGAATTTAGATACATTTTCACCATAAATCTCTAACTCATTACTAAAAAATGTTTTCCTAATTATTTTCTTACGAATTCTACCTACTATTCCAAATCTTAATAACAGATGCTGAACTTGTGAAATTAATTCATTAGAAGAAGAACAATAACTTACAAACCAGGCTCCGGCATTTAAATAGATAGTTCCGTCGCAGGAAAAAATCCTGTTTAAAAAAATACTTAGCTGGTGCCTGGGCAGCTTGAATATTTCTGCAGGAATAAATTTGTTTAGGGACTTTGTGCCATATAAATTAAACGTTTCCAACCAATTTCTGATAGACGAATGATCAAATTTAGGACCATTAACAAATTGTCCTAAATCATTTATTTGACTTAATTCTTTTATTATCTTCTTTTTCTGACTCACTCTAAAACAATGATCTTTACTATGTTTATCCACTCTTAAATTGGAGTCAAATTCCTGAATGGACAAATTAAAATCATTATTTATTTTTTGATCAGAATTAGAAAATAAAACAAATCTATTGCCCAAATGCCCCTCTGCTAGTAAATAAGCCAGAAGTTTAACTTCGCATTCTTTCATAGCTTGATCTCCAAAAACTTCTAGTTTTCGAGGTGTGGCTATTCTAGAACCTAAATTAAGTTTCTCTGCCGGAACCCATCCTTTAACTGTTAAAAGAGGATGCTCGGGAGTAACTTTGATAGTTTTACCAGTTCTAAATTTAATCTCCAATAACTTATCAACCGAGCGCTTGTAAAAATCAGTTTTATTTTCTGTCTTAATCTTTAAATTTTCATCTAAAGTGAATATATTCTCTTGATTATTCTCTAAATCTTTAATTTTTACTTGTGAACCATCAGATAAAGTTATTAAAGAATCACCGTGGAGGCATTTCCCGCCTCCACGTTTGCCGACGATAAAAACCACGTGGGAGCCTGCAATGTCCATATAAACCGGATTAGAAAGAGAAGTTGTTTGTCCCATTTGAATATACTGCTTGCCTAAGAATATAGCTCCCGCTTTGCCGTACTTTTCTAAATCTTTTTTGCTTCTGCCAATGATAACTTCGTAGACCATTTTAGGGTAATTTATTTTTTGTATTTTTAAGGTTAAATGATAGTTTTATTTAAAATCAAGATTTAATCTTTCTCAACAATTTGTCATGATACTTTGAAAATATTAGTAATGAAATGATTGCTCCAATCAATGCTAAAAACATGTCCCATTGAGTGTCCCAGATATCTCCTTGTGTCGCTAAAAAAGCATCACCAGTTCCTGGCGAAGTGGTAATTGCCGCCAGCCACTCAAATAATTCATAAGATGCGCTCAGCGCCAAAACCATACAAACTACCAAAAAGAAAAGCATCTTGCCGCGTTCTAATTTTGTTTTGCGCAGCAAAAACTCCCTTAAAATAATTGCAGGAAAAAAGCCTTGAGCAAGATGTCCGAGACGATCATAATAATTTCTACTTAATCCAAAATAATCTCTTATCCAATTAAAGAAAGGATTTTCTGCATAAGTATAGTGGCCACCAACAATTAAAATAATAGAATGCAAAACTACAAAAATATAGACTAAATTGGTAAATTTAAACTTAGGATAAATTAGAGCCAAGATAGTAACACCAATTAACGCTGGAACAACTTCTAAAAACCAGACCAAATAGTCTTTAGGATTAATTGCCGACCATATTAAAAAAGAGCCAACTATCGAGCCCAACACAATTAGTAAATTTTTTTGTTTCATTTATCTGCCCTATACTTGCCCATACTTTTTTTCTATAGTTGTCTCTATACTTGACTATATGCTTTTCCAATTGAACTCAGTAATTTAATTTTGTCTTCAACAACTTGTTGAATGGTGGCTCGTGCTGGAGCCAATATATGCCTCGGATCAAAATCTTGCGGTTTTTCTTTGATGAATTTTCTAACACCGGCGTCAAAAGCTATTCTTAAATCAGTATCAGTATTAACTTTACAAATTCCATGTTTAACTGCTAATTTTAATTGCGCGTTTGAAACACCACAAACATGACCGAGTTTTGCCCCATAATGTTCTGCTTGTTTGACCATGGCTAATGGAACTGTAGATGCGCCATGCAAAACAAGTGGAATTTTTACTCTATTTTTTATTTCTGTTAATAGCTCAATATTAAGATTTGATTTTTCAGAGAATTTGTAAGCCCCATGTGAAGTGCCTATAGCGACAGCTAGAAAATCACAGCCAGTTTTCTTTACAAATTCTTGCGCTGATAGAGGATTTGTGTAAATTATGTTTCTAGAAATTATATTTTCTTCTGCTCCACCTATGGTGCCAAGCTCTGCTTCGACAGAAACTCCTTTTTGATGCGCCCAGCTTACTACTTTTTTAGTCAGTTTAATATTTTCTTCAAAACTTAAATGTGAGCCATCAAACATAACTGAAGAATAACCCAAATCAATAGCTTTCTTGATTAATTTCAAATCTCGCCCATGATCAAGATGCAGGGCAATGGGAATTTTATTTAACTTGGAAGCAGTATTTGCCAAACAAACTAAATATTCCATTCCGGCATAATCTATGGCGCCAGCAGAAGTAGCTAAAATTATAGGTGAGTTTAACTTTACTGCTGCGCTGATTATTGCCTGCATAGTTTCGAGATTATTGGTATTAAAATGTCCAACGGCGTAATGGCCTTTTTGGGCTCTTTGCAATAAATATTTAGTTTTGGCGAGCATTTTTATATCTCTCAACTATTGCGTTATACATCTATATTTTTAATGATGACTTTAATCTTAGATCTCTTCATTAGATTTAAAGCCTGTTTCTCATTTAATAAGCCTTTCTTGGCCCCATAATGTTGAATTACAGAAGATGAATTTACTTGTCCTAGGCGTAAAGCATCTTCAAACTTATAATTTTTAATAAGTCCATAAAGCAAGCCAGAAGTAAAAGCATCTCCTGCACCAGTGGTATGAACAATAGGCACATCCGGCGGGATTAAAGAGTATATTTTATTTTCATGCCAAGCCACCATTTTCTTTGGTCCGTCAGTAATTACTATAGTTTTAGGTCCGAGAGACTTAGCTTTTTGTAATAAAGAAAAAGACTCTTTCTCTTTAGTGTTTAAGAGTGATTGCATTTCTTCTTTATTTAGAACCAAAATAGTAGTAGCTCGAAGTACTGGGGCTAAATAGTTACGGCCTTTTTGCGCCAGATAAAGAGATGGATTAAAAAGAAGATTTATCTTTTTGTGCTGAGCTTGTCTTGCAATTTCTTTGGCCGTAGAAAAAGAATGCCCCATTAAGCTGGCTAAATAAATCCACTTAACGCGAAAATTCTGTTTGTGGTGGGAACAAAGTGATATTTCAGTAGAAGCGCCTTTGTGCACCAATATTAGACGGTCTTTTTCTTTAGTAGAAGAAATAATAGTTGCAGTATCCGTATTTTTTTTACTGCGACAAGAACAGACATTTAGAATATGGTTTTGTTTTAGTTCTTTAAGAATAAGTTCGGCATTGTGATCATCGCCTAGCTTTGTTAGAATCTTTACTTTCAAACCCAATTTAGCCAGAGCACAAGCAGAATTAGTAGCTCCACCGCCAGTATGCGTTTTGGTAGATTTAACTAAAACTTTATCCCCCAATTTTAAAGAACTAAATGGCTGCCCCATAGTCAGCATATTATCTACTGTAGCTGAGCCTACACACAAAACATCGGATTTAAACATTATTACCTCTTTTAAGTTTAAGATAACTTCTTTTAAGGTTAATAAAACATTAAGGTTTAAAATGGTTGCGTTAATCTGTCAAAAAGGAAAGCGGCACCACCGGTCAAAGACCGGTGGCATGCTCGCTTCGCTCGGCCGCTTTCCTTTGGACTCCCAGAATTTTCCCCGTGACTGGTGGCATTTTTCGCCACCGGTCCGAGACCGGTGGAAAATTCTGTGGATTATAGTAAGATGGTGCTTTATAGGGGGATAATTTTTAAAAAGAGAGCCACTTCTTCCTCAAAATAAATTATACAAACATAAAAATGGCCAAAGGTTTTATTCCAATCGAAGAAATGTTTTCCCAACTTAGAAAAGTACAGTCTTTTAAAAGTGAAAGAATTTCTACTTGGGTTGATAAAGTAGGATTTTTGCATATCTTTCTAGTTTGGACTTTCATAGTGGCTTCTTTTGGTGGGATGTACTATTTTTTTAGTGGCAAAACCTCACATTTGCTTTATTCTTCTAGTAAAATACCAGTAGAAAGTTTATTGGACCATATTTATTTTAGCTTTGTCACAGCTACAACAACTGGCTTTGGAGATATAATCCCGCAAGGTTTCTTTAAAATAATCGCCATTGTAGAAGTAACATTTGGATTGCTATTGCTGGCTTTTGTGACTTCTAAGTTAGTCTCATTAAAACAAGACTTCATCTTAGAAGAGATTTATGAAATATCATTTCAAGAGAAGATTAATGGTTTACGTTCCTCCTTACTGCTTTTTAGGCAGCATCTAAATCGCAGTATTGAAAATGTTGAGAGCGGGGCTTTCCATAGTCGTGAATTGCATGAGATATATAGCTATCTTTCTTCATTTGAAGATACGCTTAATGAAATTAGCTCTACTATAGAAAAAAGTATGAAAAGCAGCTTCACTAAAAACATTAGAAAGTTAGATTTAGAATTGATATTTAATGGCATCACTCAATCATTTCATAAGCTGCAGGAATTGGTAAAGATTCTTAACGTTAAAAGAGTAGAATGGAAAAGTGAGCTAACTATCGATTTAATCAAGCGTTGTTTGCTTATCAATATGCTTCTTTTTAAGCAAGTGCAGGAAACAAAAAGCCTCTCAAAGGTAAGTCTTTTGGAATTACAGAAAAAGAATGAGAAAGAGACACAACTGCTCAAAGAATTAGTGAAGTTGAATGTAGAAGAGAAAAGTGAATAAAGTTAAATATTTGCTAACAACTTTTCTCTCATGAATTGAGTCATATCCTGGCCAGTACTATAAGATAATAATTGATTTAATTCACCCATACATACTGAATTCTGTAATGCATCATCTGGACAAGTATTTAATAAGTACTCTCTATCGGGATTTGCTAATTTATAAAAAAAATCGGTTGAAATTAATCCCTCTTGCTCTAAATGTTTAAATATACATCTTCCCAAAGCATGAGACTTAATTGAAGAACATCCTGGCTCTAAATTTTCATAAATCCCTACCAAGTTCCAAGTTCTAAAGCCGTTAAATATAGCCATAGCGTCAGTCATTCCTTCTCTTAGAAATGAAGGGTAAGTATCCAGGCCAAGCTCTGTTTGTAACATATGCCCATATTCATGGGCAATTGTTCCAAAAAAAATCTCGCCATTAGTATTATCAAACAGTTTCTTTCCACCGTAATATGCATAAAAAATATGCTGCTCTCCAGAACTTCCTCCAGCAGAATCTCCCATGTCAAAAGTATTAGGATACCCCACTAAATAATAGGGTTGGATAGGTAATCCTACTAATTCACTTTGGGCTTGAGCTATTTCATCTAACTTAGTTGATATTTCTGTAGTGAATTGATCTTCCGGAGTGACAAACATATAAGAAACCCCATTGTCCCCTTCATATCGTTCTAAAGAGTAATCTAAGATTGTTTCTTCATTAGGATTTAAGATATGATAACTGTTAGTAAAATAATTGCCAGGGATTATAGTCTCATCAGAAGGTTTTGTTGAGATTAATACTTTAAGAGAATTAGTTCCATTAACCTTATACCCTATAATTGCACCATCTGGATCATTTTCAGTTTTTTCGGATCCCTCTAATATCCCGTACCAAAAGGCAGTTATTTTCTTTCCATGTAGAAAAACTGAAAATGTAGATTCAACTTCAGCTGCTAATCCCAATATTGAAACTGTGGGGGTTTGTTTAAGATTACAATCATCACATAAATCCAATTCTGGATAGACAAAATTATTTAAATAGTATAAAACCATTGGTTCAACCATTAATCCAGAAATTTCATCCAGCAATAGAGTTCCTTCTTCATAACAAGCTCCATCGTTACATAGCCAATCACAAGTTACTGGGTTAGTTGATCTTAAATTTCCATCTTCACAATAATATTCAATCAGAACTTCGTTTGAGGAACGTAGTTGATCATCAGCGCATTTATCTTGAAAACAAGTACTTCCATAACAAGTAGTTCCTTGCATAAAATAATTCTGTCCATTATCTGAATCAGTACATGGTGAAACACAATTCCCATTTTGACAAATTGTCCCGAGTGTACAAGCATTTCCACAAGTACCGCAGTTGTTATTGTCTGTTAGTGTATTTATACAAATATTTCCATTACAAACGCTTTGACCTGTTGGACAAACTGTATCGCCAACGCAAGCTCCGGTTGTAGCGTCACAAGTTCTGCTGCATTGTTTCCAACAATAGATTAAATTAGTACCCTCACATCCATAATCGTTTGATCTCCACTTTCCTACTGCAAATTGACACCCCTCCACATAAGGGCCTCCTCGTGATGTACGCAGTCCTGACTTCCAAGTCCTACTTATTCTTCCATCTGCTCCGGCAGTGCAAGATAAACTATTTAATTTGTAACAATTATAACTTGCCCCCAAGGTTACAGTTCTTTTAGCTAAATCCATAAATGAAGCCGTATTTAATGATCTGCCAGTATAAGAGCGCCCAGCCAAAGCATCACCATCATCAAATAGCTCTAAATCACTCTCTGTTTCTTTGTTTACACAACCAATAGTTAAAACCAATAAAAATATGATTATAATTAAGAGGAGACTATTTTTCATAATTAATAACTTATGAGATGGTATTGGTATTTAAAGTTTTAGTTAATGATGAGGACAATAATAATAATAATAATAACCATTATAATAATTATAATTTGATAGTTAGATAATAAGTAATAGTCTAATCAACTGTTTTAACTTCAACCTTATTTGAACCTGTCAAAATCGGCAGGGGGCCACCAGTCAAATGCACAGAAATCGGTTATTTCTGGCACACCAGAAACACGCAGTGTTTCTTAGTGGACCAGTGGCACAAAAATGGATAGTTCGCTCGGAGGGATAGCTTTCCCTCCGGCGTGCCAAAGGGAAGGATATCCCTTTGT
>Ga0209541_10000089_pt1 | contig 156368 bp, 152 predicted proteins | sample RifCSPlowO2_01_FD_184027 | JGI IMG/M metagenome (GOLD analysis project Ga0209541, IMG submission 184027) | Groundwater microbial communities from Rifle, Colorado - Rifle CSP2_plank lowO2_0.1 (SPAdes) (version 2) | ecosystem: Environmental > Aquatic > Deep subsurface > Groundwater | place...
TTCACCTAGGTCACAAGTCGCTGAAGTCAAATCCCAACCGGCTAAGGCGGTTTCAGAAACAGTATAGGCGCCAGGAACAACTTCTTGGTTATTTGGCGTAGCAGCATCGGTTAGAGAAAAGCCAGAGTAACCAGCACCAGTAGTCGTGAAAGTAAAGCTCTGGGGATCGCCTGAAGGGTCAGTTACTTTGTCAACAATAATATGTCCACGTTTAGTATTGGTGAAGGTACAGGTTACATCTTCGCCCGGATCAACGATAAAGGTAGCAACACCAGTGCCAATCACGCCAGAACTGTCAGAATCATCACAAGTAATATTAGTTAAGTCCCAACCCGAAGGTACTGTTTCAGTAGAAGAGTAAGTACCAGGGACAACTTCAGCGGTTGAAGTACCATTGTCAGTTAAAGTGCCGCTGACATCACCAGTGAAAGTGAAGGTAGCTTGGTCACCATCGGGTAAAGTTTGTTTCTCGATAGTAATATGTCCACGTTTAGTGTTGGTAAAGACACAAGTTACGGTTTCACCGGCCTGTAAAGAGATACTTGATGGATCACTTTGATCAGAACAGACGGCGGAAGTGAGATCCCAACCAGCTGGAACATTTTCCCAAACTGAGTAGGTACCCGGATCTAAATCACCAGAGTTATCAGTCTGGCCGTCAGAAAGGTCAGCATCTAAATCACCGTAACTTAAGTCAAAGTCAAAAACTTGCTGGTCACCATCAGGCAGAGTTTGTTTTTCAACAATAATATTGGCGTCTTTTTGGTTGCTGAAAGTACAAGTCACGGTTTCACCCGGGCCAACATCAAGACTTCCTGGTGTTTCACCTAGGTCACAAGTCGCTGAAGTCAAATCCCAACCGGCTAAGGCGGTTTCAGAAACAGTATAGGCGCCAGGAACAACTTCTTGGTTATTTGGCGTAGCAGCATCGGTTAGAGAAAAGCCAGTGTAACCTGTACCGGTAGTAGTAAAGGCAAAGCTCTGGGGATCGCCTGAAGGGTCAGTGACTTTGTCTACGATGATATGTCCACGTTTAACATTGGTTAACAGACAATACTGGGTTTCTCCAGCCGCAACAACGACATTTTGACAGGTGTCCCCTGTCTTGTCCCAACCAGCTGGAACGGTTTCGGCGACTGAATAAGTGCCAGGCGTAACTTCGTAATCTTTGTCTAATGCATCAGTTACTGTGCCAGCGCCGCCACCAGTGATTGTACCCGTGCCAGAAGCACTAATGGTAAAGACGGTTGGGTCGGCTGTTGGATTGGTAGTTTTTTGAACTATTAAATGTCCTTTTTTAGTATTAGTAAACGTACAAGTCACTGTTTCACCGGCAGAAACAACAATGGCGTTAACTGGACTGCCGTCAGAACAAGTGGCTGAAGTTTGATTCCAGCCAGCTGGTACAGTTTCGGAAACTGAATAAGTACCGGCGGTTACAACTGAATCTCGGCTATTTGGTAGAGTACCGTCAGCATCATCATCTAAATCAAAACTGGCAGGATTGCTATTGCCAAAATTATTAGTGAAAGTAAAATTTTGTGGATCATTAGGGACAGCGTCTTTGACAATAACAATATGCCCTGTCTCTAAAGTATTAGTAAACGTACATTTAACCGTTTCGCCAGGATCTAATTCGAAAGTGGCCGTGCGTGTACCAATATTAAGTGTTGAAGGGGTTACCGAAGCGCCATCATCACAGATAATGCCAGTCAGAGCAAAAGTTGGCGCCGGATTTGTTTCAGTTGAGGTATATTGGCCGGGAACAAGATTGGAAACAGTAATTTGTCCACCATCAGAAATTGTTCCAGATGCACTACCAGTAAAAGTAAAACTGCCGGCTGTTTGGTCAGGATCTGTTTGTTTTTCAACAATAATCGTTCCACGTTTGGTATTGGTGTAAGTACAAGTAACTGATTCGCTTGCCGCTAAGTCTATAGTCGCCGTTCCGGTACCAAGGTTAACGGTCGTGTTGCTAGTTGGATCGACACAGTTTAAATTCGTTAAATCAAAACCGGCCTGAGCTACTTCTGTCACCGTATAGGTACCTGGAGCTAAACTGGTAAAGGTCTGTGTATTTGGCAATATCCCATCGGCATCATCATCTAAATCGAAAGTTGATGGGGTTAAACCGCCTGTTGTTGAATAGCTAAAATTTTGGGGATCATCTGGCACAGTGTCTTTAATGATTGTAATAGTTGCATCATTAGGAACAAGTATATCAGCACCTTTAATCTGGTTGTCCAAACTACCACCGCTACCATCAAATTTTACGCTTTTGATGTGGTAAGGTCCGCCACTAATCTGTGACGAGCCCAAGCCAGGACCCCAATTACTTCCTGTATTATTATTGGCCCCAGTAAGTGCTAGGTGGCCGCCAAAATACAGAAGATAATTACACCCACTACCCGTGCTGCAGCCACTCGATGTAAAAGTGATGTCAACTGTCACGTCCGTATCTCCTGTATCGGAATCAGCTGTCGCCGGTGAGTGCGTGAGGGTAATTGACGGGGAGCTAAAAGCACTGCTGTTTGGTGCATAGACGGTAATCTTGCGAGAACTAGCTCCACCATTTGCAGTTTCGTAATTAGATTCCTTTGTGGCCTGACTGGTTCCGGTCCCTGGAGCAGGTGCACTATCTTTACTATTGAATGGGTCAGGGGGTATTGTAATCTGCGCCGTCGGGGTGTTAACACTTGGATTAAGCGAATTACAGGCCGTGGTATCAGCACCACCAAGATTGGCACATGGGTTAAGCGTTTCTGGCGGAGTATTTCCTTGAATTGTAGGGGCTGTCGGATTGACGGTCGTCAGAAAATCATAGGCATGAATACCAGCCTTTGTGTATTGGTAAGTAAAGGTTATATGATGAGTTCCGTCGGCAATCTCTGTATCTCTAAATAGAAGTCTTTGAGGTACGGTCATTCCTTCAAAGTACACAGAATTGCTAGATTGCACAATTGAACCGATCCAGACGCAATTGCCGAGTGTCGGATTATTGTTTGAACACTGCGAAAAATCAGTTCCGGCCGGGCCGCTGGGAGGAGGTGCATCCGTAAACGTCGTCTGTGCCAATTGGTTGCCTGAAGTATCACTTGCCGTCACTGTATACAGGGGGCGGAAAATGCTATCAAGAGTATAAAAGCTAGTAAAAGACCCCTGGTCATCGGCAATAACACTTTGAGTTGTCTCAGTATAAGTTTCCTCTTCTTGTGTACCGCCAAAAATCTTTAGAAAAATATTTTGTAAAGCTTGAAAAAATCGGCCAAAGATTGTTGCCGTTTCACCAGGATAGTAATCCGCCTTGTCCGTGGAAAGTTCTGGCGATAATACTGGTTCAACAACAGGTTCTGTGTATTCAACACCAGCAACTTGCGGTTCAATAACTGGCTCTTCGACGATTGGTTCTTCAACCACAGGTTCTTCAACCACAGGTTCCTCGATAATTGGTTCTTCAACTACTGTTGGTTCAACAGCTGGAGTTTCTTCAACTACTGGCTCTTCGACAACAACTGGCTCTAGATCTGGCGTTGGTTCGACAATAACTGGTTCTGGTGCTGGCTCTTCAGTTATTGCGGTATCACTTGTAGAAGTTTGCTCAACTGACACTTGAGTTTGATCGGTTGTATCCCCGGTTGTATCCGCTACAGTCACGGTTGATGTATCAACTGAATTATCAACTGTGACTTGAGTTTCATCAGCCATTGCGGGAAAAACCAAACTTAAACTGATTAGTGTTGTAAATACTAAAGCAAAGGACAATAATCTCCCTCCGGTTTTTAGTCGTCTTTGTACCTTAATCATATGATTTTAAATTTTAATTTAGTAATATTATTATTATTTAGTATATTAATAGTTATTATTTTAATTAAAAAATTCATTCGACCTTCGAATACCAACTAAAATGGTTGGTGTTTACTAATCATAACTGTCGATGGTTAAGCTGTCAATAGTCCCTTGTGGATGTTTTTTTTCGCTTTGTTGCCTAAATATACAAAAAATCTCTACCTTAAATAAATAGTAGAGACTGCAGCTACTTCAATTCTAATTTCTTGGCAACAAAAACAAAAATGCTCAGGGAAACAGTGGATACAACTGTTTGAGGAATTTTTCATAATTTAGGCAAAATAAAAACCAATTCTTTAACCACCCTCATTTCACCCCCTATAATTTTGAAATGCGTGAAAATTAAATGGTTAAATTAATTAGCTTATTTTTGTATTTTTATTTTAGAAATAGTAGATATACATTAACAAATAATTTCCAGTCGTGCAAGTCTTTTTTTGCTAGTTATCCACATTATTTTTAAAAAATAAAAATAAACGTTTGTCAACCAGTGTTATTGCGATCCGCCAGTAGGCGGAGAAGCAATCTCGCTGACCTGCCTGCCAGCAGGCATAGATCGCCACGGTCGCCTACGGCGACCTCGCGATGACAGGCAAAAATAGGCTTACTCTACTTCTAATCCCCCAGCAGTATAGTAATTTGAAGCATTCCAAAGCAGCCAGCCATAACCATTAGCATCATAAGTGGCTTGTTTTTGCAATCTAATCATTTCTGGGGTATAAACCGCGCCTAGGTCAAAATCTTGCAGCCAGGGCCTTAATTTAGCTCTAGAAGAGCCGTTATTAAGGGTTTCTTCGGCCCGAATCAGACTTCGGTAGACAACTTCATAAGGATGTTCAGCTGGGTTAGTATAACCCTCAAAACCGCTAGGATAGTGCGAGGGATAAACCATTGGGGAAATATAATCAAAGTTTGGCGCCGCGTCTTCAAAACGCTGGCCAATATTTAAGCCATCAGACCGCCATAAAACCATGCCAAATAGGTCAGCCGAGGTTAAAACCGGATAAAAGGCCAAAGTATCGTTAAGATACTTATAGAATTCAGCCATTGTCTTGGCTTTGCCTTCATAACTGGCGTTGTCCAGGTTGGCATAGACAATTTCTTTAATATTACCATCAGAAGGAAAACGAATGTAATCAAAGTTAACTTCGTCAAAGTCTAATTTAGCTGCCTCTTTGGCTAAATCTAAATTATAATCCCAGACTAGTTTATTAGTGGGGTCTACCCAAGCTAAACCCTTCCAATCTCGCCAAAGCCCGCCTGATTTGGATTTCAAGGCAATTTCCGGCTTCATTTGGGCTAAATAAGGATCTTGGAAAACAACAATTCGGGCAATGGTATAAATCCCCTGCCCTTTAAGCTCTTTAAGCCAATCTTTCAGATCCGGGATTCTAATTTGCTCTGAACCGACTTCATCAGCTAAAGTAATATCCGTATCAAAAAAAATCCGGCCAGAGGAGTCTTTGATGTCAATAACAACACTATTTAGCTCTGTATTTTTAACCAAGTCAATTAATTCATTTCTTCTAGCCTTCCAACCAGCAGTATAAGCAGTCATGTAAATGCCTTTGTTTTCAATTTTTACTGGCCTGATTAAAATCTGGTAAGTTGACTGGCCGGAATTAATTGAATAAGACAAGAATAAACTGAAAATTAAAGTCAATATTGTGGCAATTCCTGAAATAAACATGGATTAATTTTAGCAGAAACAAGTCAAGAAATATAGCTATCCATTGACAATGGCGTCCTCCCCGCACTCACCTGCGGGTTCGTGCGGAGGGTAAACTGTCGCCTATCTGAACTCCGGTGTCTGGAGACCAGGCTTTAGCCTGCTCGCCTCGTGGCGAAGCGGGCTGACAAGCTAAAGCTTGTTCTCCACCATCCTCTTCGTTGGAGATCAGGACTCCGAGAGAACTAACATCTATAAGTAATACTATAACAAGAATTTAGCTATCTCTAAGTAAAACACCCTCCTTTAGAGGGTGAATTGCTTATTTTACAGTAAAATCATAATTCCTGCCAACTGCCTAAGGCCGTACCAATTTGTTCCCCGCCGCCACCGGGAACAGTGAATGAATCCAGCATGGGATTATAGGCTACGGTGCTGTTTGGTTCAAGGTAAAGGGATTGGGCCGCGGCCGCATTTAAAAAACCGTTGTTTTTGACTTTCAAAGTACCATGTAAGGCGGCAAAAACAATGGAGTCAGAATTATTAGAAGCATAAATGGCTGGTATTGGTCCAACATTTGAACTCATAGAAACAACTAAAACAAAACTACTTTGATTGCAGACAAAAGTGACTGGATCGCATTGGCCGGAAATATTAAAGTTTTCCCCAACATCAACAATGCTATCAGTAATAATAACTACGCTACCGCCTTCAATTGGCCCGCCTTGATCTTCTGGTGCAATTGAAATTCTACCGTTGTTTTTTAAAATAACTTGACCTGTCACCCAAAGATTACCTGTTAAAGTCAAAGTAACGCCATTATCAATATAAATATCAGCGTCAATTTTCTGTAAGCCTAAAGTAATATCATTCATAACACAATACGTATCAACATATAAAGGATTGCCAAATTCATCACTCGGACAAACATCTGGATTTGGCTCTATCACGGGGTTAGCCGCATCTGTAATTTCAGTTTTCCAGTCATTAATAATCGTGTCATTTAATGGCAAGGGTTTATTAGGTGGATTAGGTGCACCTGGAAAACAATTGCTGTTGGGACAGACCGAGCCATTAACTTTAGTTATTCCATCAATTGTTTGATAATAAGCATTACCACTAATAATTGAGCGGTTAATGGTGTTGGCCCGGACCTCGCCGTTTATTTTGATGCAATCTAAAAGATTATTGTCCGCGGCCCAGACATTGCCATCGATGTAGGGTTTGGAAGATTCTCCACCCGGGCAGGCACTGGTAGGTATAATACTGCCATTTGAATAAACTCCGCCTTCAATTTCACTGTTGTTGTCCAAATGAATACCATCGGTGCCGCCTTGAACGGCATAATCAAAGCCGCCGGCAAAAGAATTAGTATTAGCAATTATCTGAACAATTCTAACTTTTCCGGTTGGGCTAGTAGCTTTGGACTGAATAATTCTTTGAAAAGGATTATCTGGATTAGACGATACTGTAATTTCAATTGTAATCCCATCAATTTCAAGAATCCGATTTCCCGGGATAGGATCCTGAATTAATCGATATAGCGCCTCGTTTAAACCAGCTTCAGCTGCATAGAAAGTTTTTTCTAGAGAGCTACCAGTGTTAGAAATTTTTAATTCACCCAAAGCCAAGTTAGCTAGGGTAGCAACTATAGCTAAACTGATAACTGAAACTCCGAGCAAACTCAGGGTAGCAACTATACCTTGTTCGTTTTTAATTATTTGTTTGAGTATTTTTTTCATAAACTAATATTGCAATTGGCGTAGAGCTACTGCTGAAGAAAAATTGACTTGGGAAGGATTATTAGGGTTTTTTGATTCTGCAGTTAAGCTAATATTAATGATGTTATTTGCGGTTGACTCAAAAGTTAGTTGAGTAATTTTTATTGCATCATTAGAGATTGGAAAATCATTTGATCCATCGTTGTAATAAACTACGTGAGTATTAGAATCTAAGTAGAAACTAACGTTGATATTATCTTGATTCTTTAATATTAACTGTTCCGGAGCAACAGAGATAACTTCTTTAGCTGTTTTTATTTCCTGGGTTATTCTAGTCAAGATAAATCTTGTACTTTGTTGAACTTCTCGATCTTCAACTGCTCTAATACCTGTTTTTATAACATTAACTGTAAAAGCTGTAAAAATAATAGTCACTACTGCGGTTAAAGATAAATAAATTAATAATTCAATTAATGTAAACCCAGCACCATTTCTGGATTGGCTGGGAAGAAGAAAAACTGATTCACCATTTTGGTAATGGTGCTGGGTGAAGCCTTTGTTTGAATCAGCATTTTTCATATCTATAAATTTTGCCAAGCTGTTAAAATGGTTGAAAGATCTACCTGGTGTTGATCATCTCTTTGTTTCCACCAGACTTTGGCGGTAATGATTTTAGTATTCGGATCTACGGTACCGCTTGAAGCAATATCACCATTGATATCTCGAAAAGCATTTTTAATAGTAATCTTACGGGAAAAGGTGGGGTCTAAATCAATAACTGCGCTACTAGGATCAGGGCTTAAAGCTTCCAGTACCCAGTTGCTGCCTGATTTATATAAACGAAAAGTTTCTATTCCAATTAAGTCTGATCCGGCCGGATAAGCGGTCCAACAACTATCATAGCCTGAAAACGGTGTGCACGATTGACCATCGCTAGGGCGTACGCAAGTACTACAACCTGCTACTGCACATTGACAGGCAAACAAATCATTTCTTTTATCATTAATAATCTCCAAGGATTCTTGGGCATAGCTAAAAGCTCTGGTGCGAAGTTCAGCCGCTTTATTTATTTTGTAAAGAGAATTCAAAAGATTACCAATGCTAGTGATAATTATGGCACTTAGCCCCAAAACAACAACCACTTCTATTACTCCGAATCCTTTTTGATTTTTAATCATAGATTACAAAATTGATATGCTGCCAGTAGATTCAATTTTAATTGTTCTTTGGTTGCCATTACTCGCGGTAATTACAATCAGCTGATCATTGGTGGTGCCGTCGAGTCGATTGAAAATTATTTCAGAACCCACGCCATTAGTTATTTGAATGCCATTATTTATATGGTAAGGCTTAGTGTAGGTTGGTGAGCTCCACTGGTTGCCAAATAAAACATAGTCTTTATTATAAAAATAAACACCATGATTTGTACCATCTTGGGAAGTAATTGCCCGATTCTGGGCCAACCTTAAAGCATTTACTATTTCATAGCTATAATTTTTTAGGGCAATATTTTCACGGACTGAATTATATAGAGGTAAGCCAATACCAAAAAGAACAAAGACAATTGTCATTACTACCAAGACTTCCAGTAAAGTAAATCCAACACCACTTTTATTAATGGCTAGACCAATTCTTTTTTTTAATTCTCGTTTAGCATTACCGTGTTGTTTCAAATTTTTTTCTCTGACTCTCGCCAACTCTTCTGTTTTGTAAGCCTCATAGTATTGTAATTTCCAGGGCATATACTTTTTAGTTGATATCTCATGTCCATTATTATGCTCTCTCAACCTTCTTTCTAAATTAGAGGTTGAACCAATATACATTTGATCATTTTTATTACCAATTAAAACGTAAACGTAATACATAAAAGTGGTGCTGGGTTTATTTTAATCAATTGTTTCAACAAATTTCCAAATTGGCGTAAGAATCGAGACTGCGACAAAAGCAACGCCACAACCAATCAATAGCAGCAGCACTGGTTCTATAATTGAAGACAGGTTATTTAAAGTATTAAGCACTGATTTTTCATAAAATTTAGCTATCCGATCATACATATGATCAAGTTTCCCTGTTTTTTCGCCCACTTCAATCATTCTGGTTGCAATTGGTGGGAAGAGTTTTAGATTTCCCTTTAAAATTTCAGTTAGCGGAATACCTCTTCTAACAAGACCTACCCCCGGAGCAACAGCCACTTTATAATGACTATTTTTACATACATCAGATGCTAACTCTAAGGCTTCATCAATCACAATACCACTTTTTAATAAAGCACTCATGGCTCGAGTAAAACGAGCTAAATTAAATTCAATAACGATATGTTTAATTATTGGGGTATTGAGTAATATTGTTTCTCCAATCCATTTTCCTTTTTTAGTTTTTGTTAAACGATATCCAGCTAAGAATAAAATTATTATTGTTGAGATAACGAATAATAAATTATTAGCTAAAAAATTACTTATAAAAATTAAAATCTTGGTTGGTAGCGGCAGCTCTACACTATATTCCAATAAAATTCCAGTAACTGTAGGGACAACAAAAGCCATCATTAAACTTACGATAATTATTGCAGCAATAGTGATAATAAGCGGGTAAATCATTGCTCCTCTTGCTTTAGTTATTAATTCGTAGTCTCTTTCCTGCTGTTCTAAAAGATGATTCAAAGAATCTTCTAAAGTGCCGCTTTTTTCACCGACTTTAACCAAATTAATAAAGAAATTAGAAAAATACTTTTTGTGTTGTGATAAGGCGTAATGAAAAGTTTGGCCTTTGCGAATTTTATTGTGAATGTCCTCAATAATTTCTCTAAATTTATGATTTGTAGTTTGTTCAGCCGCAATCTTAGTTGCCTCGTCTATTGAGATACCAGATTCCAAAACTGTTAATAAGTGCTTGGTGAAAAAAATTTTATCTAATAAACTAATAGTTGTAATTTTATTTAAATTACCTAGATAAAATTTTTTCTCTTTTGTGGTACTAATAATTAAGAGTCCCTTCTTCTCTAAATCGCGAATAGCTCGTTTACGACTAAAAGATTTGATACTACCTTTTATGTATGAGCCTCTTTCTTCTAAAGCTGTATAATTAAAATTACTCATTTATTCTTGAGTTACTCTTAAAACTTCATCAATAGTTGTCCGGCCAGAAAAAACTTTTAAAAGGCCGTCTTCAGCCATTGTCAAGGTCCCTTGTCCTAGTGCTATTTTTTTGACAGTCTGCTCTAAATAATCTTTTAAAATCGCCTTCCTTAGTTCATCGCCAACTTTAACAACTTCATAAATACCTATCCTGCCCTGAAAACCAGTATGGTTACACTTTGGACAACCCTTTGGCCGATAAAATATCACGTCTTCAAAGTTTGTATGGCTAGGCAATAAATTAAGTTTTTTAAGTTTATTGAATGTTTTTTTGAGGTCGAAAAAATTATTATAATCCCCAATAAACTTTTCTGGCGAGCGAATAGCACTGCGACAGTTTAAACATAACTTTCTAACCAATCGCTGGGCAATTATTATATTAGTAACCGAAGCAATAAGATAGGGCTGGATTCCCATTTCGACAAATCTTTGAATGGCTAAAAAAGCATTATTAGTGTGGAGGGTAGATAAAACTAAGTGACCAGTCATTGCAGCGTTAATCGCAATGTCGGCAGTTTCAGCGTCTCTAATTTCGCCAACCATAATCACATCTGGATCTTGACGAATAAATGATTTCAAACCATTGGCGAAAGTAAGGCCTGTTTTGGGATTAATTTGCGTCTGATTAATCCCTTCAATTCCATATTCAATCGGGTCTTCGATGGTGCAAATATTAATCTTGTCACTATTTAACATTTGAAGTAATGAATACAAAGTAGTAGTTTTTCCAGAGCCAGTCGGCCCAGTTACTAAAATCATTCCTTGTGCCGCCTTAATTTCATTTTTTAGCAAGTGGAAATCTCTGCGATTTAAGCCTAGTTTCACTAAAGTAAATTGTTTTTTTTCTGGCTCTAACAACCTCAAGGCAGCTTTTGGGCCGTGAAGAGTTGGCATAACGGATACTCGAATTGCTATTTCCCTGTCACCATAAGTAAATTGGCAGCGACCATCCTGGGGAATTCGGTGCTCATCTATTTTTAAATTTGAAATAATTTTAATTCTGGCTGCTAGAGATGGCAGAATTTCTTTGGGCAATTCTAGAATAGTATGGAGAATCCCATCAATCCTAAAGCGAATATTAACTTTCTTGGCTTGGGGCTCGATATGGATATCGGAAGCATTTCGACTTAAGGCTTGCTCAATAATGCTGTTAACCATTTTAATTATTGGCAAGTACTGGGCCATTCTCTCTGCCGGTTCTTCGCTATCTATAGCTTCTTTAACGCCGTCTTCAATAATTTTGGCAAATTCTTCACTAATTTCACTTTTATATCGCTGTAAAGCCAGCTTTATTTCTCGAGGAGTTGTGATAAATATTTTTGGTTCTAGACCAGTTTTTTTTCTGATAAACTCTATTATCTGTTTATTTTCAGGTGAAACAGTAGCTATATAAATTACATTTTTTACTTTTTTAAAAATAATAACCGAGTACTGCTCGGCAACTTCTTTAGGTATTAAATTCAAAATTATCGGAGAGACTCTTTTCTCTTTTAAGGCAACAATGGGAAGATTAAAAAATTCCGAAAGAACTTTCAGGATCTCTTCGTGGGGTAAAGTAATATCTTCCAGCAACACTTCACTTAAGTAACGATTCTCTCTCTTTACTTTTTTAGTCAGGGTTTTGAGCTGTTGTTTAGTCAAAATCCCTTCCTGCTTAATTTGTCTTATGAGCTTATTTGACCCATTAATGTGTTTGAACATAGGTAAGGTTATAATTGAAGGTAATATCTAATTTAACAAAATTATTTCACATTTGTCAAGCACAGGTATACCTCAATACCCCAAGTATTAAAGTATACCACGATGACAGTCAAACCATGAAAGACAAGGCCCCAGATTAAAATCTGGGGCTAAATTTACGAAGTCCCGACTAGCGTCGGGACTAGTTAACCCAATTTATTGGGTTTTGCTATTTTAGCCATGAGTTCTTGACCCGTCTTCGTGACGGGTTTAACTCATGGCGATTCTACTTAGCGTCACCTATTCTCATCAATCATTTTTTGAACTAAAACAATTTCTTTAAACATTCTTTTGCTGTGTTCAACGGCAATTTCAGCCGCAATTTCGTTGGGCATCACTTTTTTGAAATTATCATAACCTAATTTTTTGGCTTGGCTAATTATTTCATCAGCCACCGTCTTTTTATCCTTAATCATTTTTTCCAGTGGTTCTAAGAGCCATTCAACATTTTTGCCTTCAAGGATTTTAACTAACCAAAGTAATCGTTTGCAGTAATACCACATAACTTCGCTTTCCAGCCCCTTGTAGGCCGAAAGTTTCTGCAGCTCATTAATGACATAGGTATCAGGTGGAATATAAATAGTTTTTTTTTCGAATTTAAATGGTTCATTAATAGCAATGTCAGAGCATTCGACATTAATATAATCTTCCTGGATTGCCTGCAAAACACTTTTGATTACTACTGAAACTGAAGTCATAATCAATAAATGGTTGATATCCATTCCTCGCTGCTCGATAGTGCCATGAGAATTGATTCTGATTGGCGTCCAGTTGGTGTCCAAGACGGAGTGATATTTAGGCATTTCGCTTTCCTTGACTCCGCCTGCCTGTAAAATCTTAAGCCAGCCATCATAGCGTAGATTGATTGAATTAATTATGTCAGTACCGGTGTGCTCATAGGTGGGTAAAGCGCCGAATTTTGGCTGGGTGGCATACAAACCATCAGGATAATTTAAAACATCGCCACCTCGCCAAATGAGCAATCGGCAATCCTTAGCCAACTGACGACCGCGGAAAAACGGCGAAGACTGCATGAAAGTGGTCAAGGCCGGATCAGCAGCCACCAAAAAATTATAAGCATTAACTAAACTTTGTTTGTTTTTGGAATTAATTAATTTCTTTAAAGCTAATTTCTTCTGGCTAAAGACTCCCCAAGGTAAAGCATGATGAAAATGAAAGCCAGTGCAACTGCCGGCCATTCTATATCTTTTTTTGCCAAAAAGAATTTCCTCGGCTCGATATTTAGGGACATTACTTCTAATTTTGATAGCGGCTTTACCAGGATAAGTAGCTAACGGGCAAATCATGAGATTTTGCTCATCAGCGGTGTAGAGTAATAATTTTAAATTATCAATCAAAGCTTCAATCGTACTGGTAGTTTCGGTGCTAGGATAACTGCCAACTTCAATTATATTTTCTGAACACTCTGGAATAATTTCTGAATTAGGGTTTCTTTTTTTCTCTTCAATCTTTTTCAATAACAAATCTGCTTCATTAACCATTTGACCATTTTTATTTAAAATAAAAAACTCAACCTCAAACCCCAAGGTTGATTTTTTTAGCAAGGATTTACACTTTTTAAGAGTTTTAGCAGTAGTAGTTTTCTTTTTATTTTCTGTCATTTTTTGGCCAGGACTAACTTTTTCCTGACTTGATTTAGCTTTTGATTTAGCCATAAAATTAACAACAAAATACATTATATCATAATAAATAAAAGAATACAACCATTCTTTTTTCTATAAAAAAATTGAAAAGACACGAATTTTTTCGTGCCTCTTGTTAATTGATTTAGGAATTTACTGCCAAAACTACCTGCCCTGAATAAAATCAGAACTTTTTTTCGAAAAAAATCCCAGCCCTAATTGGCTGCGGGACCAGGATTAGCGGAACCCTGCCCTAGCGGGGCAAGCCAGTTTACTCCGCCTCCGGCGGAGAGTCCGCTGTCCTACTTCACCCCGCCAAATTTATGGCTTCTCCTCAAAACTGCGGGACCAGGAATCGAACCTAGATTAGCGGAGCCAGAGTCCGCTGTCCTACCATTAGACGATCCCGCAGTTTTGAGGAGAAATTCTTTAAAGGCATTGTCACCTTTCCAACTTCTAATCTGTTTTTATCTTTTTCTTGCTTCTGCCATCGTGCTATAACTTTCTACGTACAATAATTGCCAAGGCCGGTTAAATCTAGTTGAAAATACATCACCTTGATTATGCCTTCTTAATCTATCTTCTGGATTAATATTGGTAATTCCAACGTAGTATCTATTGATCCTGTTTTTTAGTAAATACAAATATGCCATAGATTTGGCGAGGCAAGTTAAACCGTGTCCGCCGAATCCCGATACCGTCGGGAGAAGGCGGACGATCCCGCAATAATAGGAATAAATTCTACTTAACTAATTGCCCGCCGAAATTTTTTAAAATATCATTAACAGCTTGGTCTGAATTGTGTTCAGCTAGAGTTTGAATTTCTGTTTTATTATCTGGCAACTCTTTGACCATTATGGTTTGAACTTTAAGGGGATAACCAAAAATATCCTGCAAAACCTTTTCGAGGGTTTGACGATTTTTTAAATCATTAATTCTTTGCTGGTGAAATTTGTATTTAAAGCAGATTTCTAACGTTCCGTCAGTCTTCATTGCTGTTGGCTGATGACTGCGTAGAGTTGAAGCCAAACTATAATTATGTTTTTTAATACAAAGTAAAACTTCTTCCCATTTATCTTTGACTTGTTCTAAAGTTAGTTTGATTTTGCTCAGTTGCTTTTTTGGTTTTTCAATTTTTACTTCGGCATCCCCTTCTTTAACTGTTGGTTTACTAATTTTTTGGTTATCACGTGTAGAACTAGTAGTTGTAAAATCAGTGCCGGTGTTGCCTCCCTCTCTATTTTTTGAGCAGATCTTTATTACCGCTATCTCTAAAGGCAGCTGATTAATTTCGGCTGACTTTAATTCCTGTTTAACTTTAATAAAAATATCAATCATTTCAGTTAGATCAGATAAATTAATGTTTTTACTAATAGTTGAGATCTTCTCTTCTAGGTCTTTATTTAGGCCGCTAGTGAATTCGTTTAGCTGGCTGCCAATTTTAATTAAAAGAATCTTTCGTAAAACTTCAATCAAATCATCAGTAAATCTTTGCAAATCTACTCCCTCCTGAACCAAACGATTAATTAAGGTAATTGATTCGCTGGCGTTTGATTTAATTAAGTGCTCGATTAATTGCAAAACTAAATCAAAATGAGAAGCTGGAATAACGAGTTCTGATTGCTCGGCTGTTATTTTCTTGTCAGACAACGAAAGAATTTGCCCTAGCAGAGATTCGGCATCGCGGATACAGCCTTCGGCATGACGAACAATATTTTCTAAGACGATGTCGTCAACTTTTTTATTCTCTTGCTCAACAATATGACTGAGGCGTTGAAGTAAATCTTTATTTGACACCTTTCTAAAATCGAAACGTTGGCAGCGGGAAATAATAGTTTGTGGTACTTTATGAATCTCGGTTGTTGCTAATATAAACATGGCATGACTTGGTGGTTCTTCTAATGTTTTTAACAAAGCATTGAAAGCGGAAATAGAAAGCATGTGCACTTCATCAATAATGAAAACTTTGAATTTCCGACTGGTCGGCGTAAAACGTGAGTTAGCAATAATATTTTCCCTGACATTATCAACACCGGTATGAGAAGCCGCATCAATTTCAACTACATCCAATGACCGACTATCTTTAATCTCTAGACACGAATTGCAAGTGTTGCAAGGTTCACTTTGACCGTCTTTTCGATTTAAGCAGTTAATAGCTTTGGCTAAAAGCCGAGCCATGGTTGTTTTACCTAAACCCCGGGGACCAGAAAATAAATAAGCATGAGCTACTTTATTAGTTTCTAGCTCATTTTGAATGGTTGTCTTGATATGATTTTGCCCGACTACTTCCTTGAAAGTTTGCGGGCGATATTTTCGGTAAAGGGTGATAGCCATAGCTTAAAAATTGTAACCTATTTTTAGAAAAATGACAAATATCAAAGCTCAAATGTTTAATCAAAAAAGCAAGAAAACAAGAAATATTTCTTGTTTTCTTGCTTTTTTGAAATTAAAACAAGTTCAACTATTTAGTTTTAATAATATTTTCCACTGCGGCCCAAGCGCTTTTAGAATTCTTTGGTACTAAAATTACTACTTCGTCGCCGGGCTGGCCGTGAAAATAGGTAACAGCTGCTGTCAAAAGCCGCCACCGTTTGCCATCAGCCATCGCAAACCAGTCGCTGGTTGATTCGTTTTTGACCAGCATCGCCACTAATTGTTGTCTTTCAATTGGACCAATTTGTTTATAAATAAAAGAACCATCCTTAGTAATGGTCAACTTTAATATATCACCTTCAATTAACTTTGATTTTGAAGCGTAATTAGCTGGTACATTATATTCTTGACCATCTGCGCCGACCATCTTTTCACCATTGAAAACGCCTTCAATAATTTTTTCCTGCCCATTAGTATTTACCACAAAACCTTCGCTCGCTTCTTTAGCTCGAGATAAACTTTCGAGTAAAACGTCATCATCAACATCCTCATTAGTTATCAACTCCAAGGTTTTTTTGATGTTTGCCTGTGTATTTTCTAAAACTTCCTTAACTAAAGCTAGATGTCTGCTTTTCTCTTTTTTTTCAATTTCCGAATCTTTTGTTTTATCTTTTTTAGACATTTTGTTTTTAGATTTTATTTTCCCTGTCTAATGCTCAAGCCTTTAGACTTGAAAGGTTTATTTTAATTTCTATCTTTGATAAAGATAAACGGCTGTTGTTTTTGTATTTGGTTTATCTATTTTTGTCGGCGTCCAGCCTGGAATGCTAAACGCATATGAAACAATTCGGCAACCAGATTTTGTTTCTTTTTCTAATTTTGGTTTTAGTTTTTCCATGGCTCTCGGGGTCAAAAAAGCACAAATTACATCAGCTTGGCTAAAATCCTGAAAGAAAAAATTGGCATATTTTAGCTTCGCTTTACCCCTTAAACCACTTGCTAATATTTTAATATATCCCAAAATATATGGCAAGACGGCAAACTCAAACCCTGTCGACTGGGCCCCAAATTCTCTGACGGCAATAATTATTATCCGTCCGTCCCCTGCCCCTAGGTCATAAACAACTTCACCCGGTTTAATATTGGCTAACCTCATCATTCGAATGACGTCTTTTTTCCATAACGGCACCCAGGGAGCAGCGGAAAGCCCGGCTAAAGCAAAAGTGCCCAAAATCAACATCAGCAAAACAATAAAGATTAGCCAAAAAATAAAAATGGTAATCGAAAAATCCATAGGGCTATAAAGATCTTTCTACTGGCGGAATAATCTCGTTAGCTTTGCTCAAACCTAGTCTACTACGTTTGATAATTTCTGCTTCGACTTTCGGGCGATCAACACCATATTTCCATCTAGAAAATTCCTTTATATCATCAACAATTTTTTGATTACCTTCGATCGGCGGAAAAGTATGGATATTAAAAGCCTTGGTCGGCTGATTATCAACTAATAATCTGACGTAAGCATTAAATCTCTCAATGTTCATCAGGTCGTAAGCGTCGACTACTGGTGCTAATTGTTTAGCCATAAATTCTGCATCTTCCACCCCAATTCTAAAGGAGATTAAAGTGCCGACATTACCAAAAATAGCATCCTTGATTTTTTCACCGTAACTTTTTCCTTCAACGCCGACCCCTTCAGTCAATTGACCAATGTATTGATGGGCTAAGATCAGATTAAGCTTATATTTACGAGCCTCGGCTAAAATTGTAGCAACACTGTCGGTAATAAAATTTTGAAACTCATCAATATACAAATAGAAATCTCGGCGTTGAGCTTCTGATAAATCACCTCTTGATAAAGCAGCCATTTGCAATTTAGCCACAATGATTAAGCCTAAAAGATTACTATTAATCTCACCAATTTTTCCTTTATTTAAATTAACTAATAAGATTTTACTGTTATCCATTACCTCGCGAAAATCAAAACTAGAGCGCGGCTGACCGATGATATTACGAATCATTGCGTTTTCAATAAACCGGCCGACTTTTGAAATTATATAACCAAGCATTTCGGATTTATGAAAGTCAGAAGTCTTAGCCATCTCCTGCTCCCAAAACGATCTCACCATCGGATCAGTTACTTTAGCTAATTTATATTTCTGAAAATCTTTATCAGTTAGAATCCTTGGCACTTCAGCAATCGTGCCAGGATTATCTTTATCAGCCATCAAAGTCAGGATCGCATTACGCATATTATGTTCAAACATTGGTCCGATCATGGCTGGATCAGTAACTAACTTATAAAAAATAGAGATCATTTCCTGAATGGCAAAGTCCTGTTGTTCAATTGTGTCAGCTTCCAACATATTTAGACCAATCGGGCGCTCGGTGTCAGCTGGATTAAAATAGATCACTTCATCAATGCGCTCTTTCGGCATTGCCGCTAAAACGTTTTCAACCAAGCTACCATGAGGATCAATCACACAAACCCCTTTGCCGTTACGAATATCCTGGATGGCGAGATTTGCCATTAGAACTGATTTACCAGTGCCTGTCATACCAATAGTATAAGTATGACGACGACGGTCGTCTGTTTGCAGATAAACGTTGGTTTTGACCCCCCGATAAATATTTTCACCCAGTAATAGTCCCTCTGGTGGCAAATCGACCGGGGGCGGCATCTTCTTGGCTAAAAGCCATCTGATGTTAGGGGTATCTAAAAATGGAGTCGGAAAATGAAAAATGGTAGCCAACTCCTCAACATTAAACAAAACTTTCTGATTCTCCCGGTAATTTCGATAAATAAAATCAATCGCTAGCTTCTTTGCCCCTTCCTTGACTATCTTAAAACTGTTACCATATTGATAAAAATTAAACTGACTGAAAGAATCAGCCACGTTTCTTAAATAATTCTGGGCTTCAACCTTTGTTTGAGCTGAGACAATAATTCTAATATTGCAATCAAGGCCAGCTTTAGCTGTTTTCTCCTCAATGCCTTTGATAACCTCCTGCTGCATTGGAGAAGGGGTTTTGGGTATTCTATTTTTTTCTTCCTTAATTTCTTCTTTGGTTTTTGTTGAAAATAACTCACTAACCTTAACGAGATTAAATTTACCGCTATCAGCTAAAGCCTCTTCCACTGTTTTACCTTCTTGCATTTTTTTAGCCACTGCTGTTCCGCGATAATGCCATTTTCTTTTGGCCGAACTGGCAATAATTTGAATAGCAATGCCATCTTCTTTTTTAACTTTGCTTAAAGAATTAGCTAAGATATTCAATGGATCAGTATTTAATCGTCGGTAAGTACTGATTGGAAAAATATATTCACGGGTAAATTTTAAATAGGCAGCTAAGACTTCACCCTGCGGCGAAAAAATATTATAATCCTGAACTTCCGCGATGTTAGCTTCAGGATATTGAGCTAACACCTGCTGTTCCATGTATTCTCTCAAATAATTCGGTACGGCAATATAAAAAGAAATTAGTCCATGATTTGAAACAATTTCTAAAGAAAAATGATCATTGCGGCCGAAAAGCCACGCTTTCAGACCTCGCTGGGCCCTCATGCCGCCAAGAGTACTTAACCAACTTTCAGCATTCGCAATCTGGCTTCTGATGACTTCAATTGTCTCTTCCCGAGCCTCCACATCTGATGACTCTTTAGGAACAGTAATTAGCAGAATCGTTTTTTGAAAGGCTTTCGGCACTAAACTAGCCCGACGGAGAAATAAACGGATTAAAAAAACCAAGATAATTAATAAAATTATCAGGGCTAAAACATCAAAAACAATAAAAAAGTAAGACTCACTAATAAATGATTGCAGGCTAAAAGTTGGGTAACTTGGTCTTTGGACACCAAAAGTGGCTTGGAAAAGAGTCATTTACTTTTTTAATTTTATTATTTGATTAGTTTTTATTTTCGCTTCCTGACGGATGAAAAATCGATTGACACCGGGGATAACTTTTAACCACTCCACAATTAATTTAAAAATTTCTCTGGCTTTAACTTTGGTTTTTTGCAAAACTTTCTCAATTTTTCTGGCCGTCTCTTCGCCCTTAACCTTAAACTTCTGTTGAACCGCTGGCTCTAATTTAAAATAGACTCCTTCTAAATCCTGCTCCAAGACACTTTCAATTTCAATCAGGAGTTGGCTTTTAGGCTCAGGGATGGCTGAAGGCACTTTAGTTGCTAGGGAAGAAACTGGTTTTGGTGGCGCTGATTGTTCTTTTTTCTCAATTTCTCTTAGAACTTCTCTTTTGAGATCTTCTTTCTCTTTTTCAGAAAATCGCTCTTGCTCAGGAGTAGTTTCAGAAGTCTTGCGAATTTCAGGCTCTAAATTGGCCTTTTCTTGATTTATTTCGCTGGTTTTTTTAGAAAATTGAGGATTCATAATATTCTTAATTATACCATAAATTTGTTTTTTGTAATAAATCTCACCCATTTACTAAATTGCACGAGAATAAACTTACTAGCAGCACGAAAAGGTACAAAATAAAATATTCCCCTGAAATTATAAATATGTTATTATAGAATTATATGAACCCTAAAACAAACTATGAGCAGTAAACAAAAAATTGAATTCAAAAATTTCAGCTGGATTAATATTGCCAATCCGAGCAAAAAAGACATCGATCAGCTGGGTCAAGAATATAAATTCCACCCCCTAGATTTAGCTGACTGTCTTTCGCTAAGCCACCGCAGTAAGGTTGATGTCTATCCTAAATACACTTTTATTGTTCTTCTCTTCCCTATTTACCAGCAAAATACCAGGGAAATTGCTGCCGCTGAACTAGATATTTTCATTAGCTCCGGCTATCTAATTACTATCCATGATAATAAATTAGATGTATTTAATAATTTTTTTGAGTTGTTCAAGATAACTTCCAGCTTCAGAGAACAATATACTGATAAATCGCCGGAAAAATTGCTCTATGAGATTTTAAACAAACTTTTCCTTTATGTCTTCCCGATGGCTGATCACCTGAGCCGTGACTGCGATCGAATAGAAAAAGCGATTTTTTCCGGCCGCGAGAAAAAAATGATTTCTGAAATTTTAATCATTAGGCGTAATATCACTGATTTTCGTAAAGTAGTGCAGGTTCATAAAAACGTCATGAAAAAAATAATTACTAACTTCAAAGAAAGTTCGCTTTACGTGATGGATAAAACTGATGCTTATTTTGAAAGTTTAGTTGATTACACTAAAGAAATGTGGGACGCCCTTGAAAACTTGAAAGAAAGAATCGAGGCATTACAACAAACAAATGAGTCGCAAATCTCTTTCAAACTTTCCTACATTATGAGGATTCTAACTGTTATTTCAGTAATTACTTTTCCAGTTACCCTTTTAGCAACTATTTTTGGAATGAATACTACTAACGCTATGCCATTTATCGATACTCCTTTTGGTTTTTGGAATGTTATCGGACTAATGATTTTAATAATTATTGGAATGTTAATAACATTCAAAAAGAAAGGTTGGATTTAAGCTCTTAAAACCTTTCAAGTTTTGTGTTTTAGAATATCTTTGATCTCTCTAATAGTTTCTACTGTTACTAATTTTTTTCTGAGTTCATTGGCACCATCAAAGCCTCGGACGTACCAACAAAGGTGTTTGCGCATTTCAATAATTCCATGGCTACCCTTTGACTTATAAGCAATTTTAGCGTGTTGGAGCGCTATTTTTTTTATATCTTCAGTTCCGATTTTATGATACTTCCCATTCCTCAAATAATCTTTAATTTCTTGAAACAGCCAAGGTCGGCCGTAAAGTCCTCTAGCTAAACCGAGGCCATCAACTCCGGTTTTATCCAGCATTTGTTTGGCTTCTTCAGGCGTATTAATCCCGCCGTTGCCTATAACAATGCCGGAAAAATTCTGTTTAACTTGCCTAATCATTTCAAAATCAATAGGGCCAGAAAATGAGTCTTTAAAGGTTCGACCATGAACCATAATAGCTGCAATCGGCAAATCCTTAATCGCCTTTAAAAAATCTAAGGCAGTTACCTTTTCAATCCCAGCCCTGATTTTTACTGAAACCGGCAACTTAGTATTTTCAATTGTCGTTGCTATTAATTCACGGCATTTTTCCAAATCTTTCATTAATGTTACGCCTCCGCCATGCGCCACGACTTTCCGCGCCGGACAACCAAAGTTAATATCAATGCCATCAAAACCTGCTTTTTCAATCATTTTTACGGCTTTGATAAACATCTCCGGCCGCTTACCAAAAAGTTGAGCGACAATTGGCTTTTCCGATTTATCAAACTTCAACATCTCTAAAGTCTTTTTAGAATTATAAGCAATGGCATCAGCTGAAATCATTTCAGTATAAGTAACATCAGCACCAAAAGTTTTACAGAGTTGCCTAAAGGCGGAGTCAGAAATCCCCGCCATGGGGGCGAGGGCTAATATCGGTTCATTCCCGCCAACGGCTGGTCCACCTTTGGCGGATATTTTCTGCCAAAAATTACTTTTCATGAATTTTTCTATAAACAAAGTCGGCTAAAGCAGTGGCTGAATTTGGTTTGCCGATTTTTCTGCACACTTCCTTCATTTTAATCAACTTTTCTGGTCTAGCAAGTAAACCGTTAACAACGGTGATAATATCGGAAAAATTATTAGCTTTGACTGCCGCGCCTTGGCTAATTAAAAAATTGACATTATCTTCTTCCTGACCAGGAATTACTTTATTTATTACTAACGGTAAACCCTTAGCTAAGCACTCGGAGACCGTTAAGCCGCCGGCTTTAGAAAAAATCAAATCAGAGACAGTCATTAGCTCTTCCATAAAATTAACAAAGCCAAAAATTCTTATATTATGATCTTGGTGTAAACTTGACTCTTCCAGCGCTTCTTTTAAATCCTTGTCGCGACCAGCAACGATCAAAAGTTGAATTTTACCGCGATTTTGATGATGAATACCATCAATAATTTTTTTCAGGTTTATAAAATTGAATTGACCGCCAACAATCAATAAAGTAAATAAATTCGGGTTTAAATTTAATTTTTTAACTAATTTTTCTCTGTCGAGAGTTTCAGCAAATTTAAGTTCAATTGGAATACCAGTCACAATAATTTTATTCAGGTCAACATCATAAGTATTGAGACACTTTTTTACTTCTTCAGTGGCTACAAAATAATAGTTGACTTCTTTATCCACCCAAAAACTGTGACAGCCAAAATCAGTAACTACTATTGAAGAATTAATATCAATTACATCTTTTCGTTTGGAGGCTGAGATCAAAATCATCGGTAGCGGATGAGTCGAGACAATAAAATCCGGATTAAATTTTTTAACAAAAGGAATAAATCTGCCTTCAATTGCTAATTGCGATAAAACCATAGGTAACTTTTGGCGCGACTTATTATTATAACTTTTATAAAGCCAGCCCCAAAGTTCTGGCTTTTTAGCGCTGACATAATCATAACCATCGACAAAAATCTTTTTATAAAGCTTATTAGCGTAATCAATCACGTCTACATTTTGAATCTCAACTGCTGGATATTTAGCTTTAAAGGCTTGCTCAATTGCCCGAGCCGCCATCACGTGGCCCATTCCGCCGGTGGCATAAACAATTAAAACTTTTTTTGACATTATTTTTTCTTTTTAATTATAAATCTTTCTTGTTCATCTTTTATTTCATATCCTTTATTTTCAATTTCCTGGCGAATTTGATCCGCTTTCTGCCAATCTTTATTTTTGCGAGCCTCTTGCCTCTGATTAGCTAGTTTGGTAATTTCAAGTGGAATTTTTTCTTTTTTGGCTTCTTTTAAACCAAGGCCCAAAACCCAATCAAATTTTAATAGAGTCTGCTTTTTAGCCGATGTTGGTAATTCAGAATCTTTAATCAAATCCCAAACCACGGCTAAAGCTTTGGGCATATTTAAATCGTCATTGATTGCTTTTAAAAATTTCTCTTCATATTCAGCACAGCCGATTCTCGGCTTATCATAATCAGCTACTATATCCCATAAATTTTGCAGTGCGTTTTGGGCTGACTGTAGGCTTTCAAAAGAAAAAGTCAGTTTTTGCCGATAATGAGTTTGCAAATTCAAATAGCGATAAGCTAATGGATCAAAACCTTCATCAATTAAAATCTGCAAAGTGATAAAAGTTCCAGCGGACTTTGCCATTTTGCCTTTATCTAAAATCAAGAACTCACCATGAACCCAATAATTAACTGATTTCTTACTTGTTGCCCCTTCATTCTGAGCGATTTCATTGGTATGATGAACGGGAATATGATCAATACCGCCGCAATGAATGTCAAAATGTTCGCCCAGATATTTCATTGACATGGCTGAACATTCAATGTGCCAGCCCGGAAAACCTTTGCCCCAGGGTGAATTCCACTGCATCACATGATTTTTATTTTCACCAACTGCCTTAATCCATAAAGCAAAATCACTTAGGCTTTTTTTACTACCCATCTCTACCCGAATACCGGCTTTCAACTCAATATTACAAAGAGCGGCTAATTCTCCGTAGTTTTTGAACTTAGTTGTATCAAAGTAGACACCATCGTCAGTTTCATAAGTATAGCCATTTTTATCAATTTTCTTTATCAGTTCTATCATTTCTTTGACATGATCAGTGGCTTTAGTCCATTTATCAGGTTCTAAAATATTAAGGAGTTTAATATCACGTTTGAAAGCCTCGGTATATTTATCAGCTAATTTAAGTAAACTTCTTTCGCTTGGTTCTAATCCTTCTCGCCTCAGCGCTTTCATCATTTTATCTTCACCCTCGTCAGCGTCAGAAACTAAATGACCGACATCAGTAATATTTTCAATATGTTTTTCTTTATAATCATTATAAAGAAAAACTCGCTTTAGAATATCCTCGAAAATATAAGTTCTTAGGTTTCCGATGTGGGCGTAATCATAAACAGTCGGGCCGCAGGTATAAAGCCCGACTCTTCCTTTTTTAATCGGTTTAAACTCTTCCTTTTGATGGGTTAAAGTATTGTATAAAAAAATCTTTGCCATATCTCGTTAGAAATTGATAATTTTGCCCTTAATTAGAAATATATCTAGATAAATTTCTAACGGGGCATAACTTAATTTTAACAAATATTGACTTTTTGACAAGATCAATAAGAAAAGTCTTGGTTTAGAAATATCTTTAAGAAAAAAACAAAAGCGATACCGTCTTAATCTCGTAGATTATGACGATATCGCATCATGGCGTTGATTCGAAAGTGTTGACAATATGCTTCCAGCGGTAAGCACTGACAGTAAGAGAAATTGTACATAAGAAAACCGAAAGCCAACCAAGAAAATGTCCTATACCCCACCAGCCCGGCCAAACCGGCAAGAAAACCCCGATCGATACAGCGATCATGGCTATTTTACCAAACACATTGGCCGGCACCTCCCGTTGGTTTCTGCGCCGATAATTGATATAGGCTATCAGGATAGTCAGTAACGTACCACTAACGCCAACAGCTACCAGCCATTGGTCCGACCAGTATTCTATAATGGCTAATGGCATCAGGGAAACCCTGTCAGCCAGCCGGTCTAATAATGCCCCTTTTAAAGAAAGCTCTTTTCTGACTCGAGCAACCGGGCCATCAAGAAAGTCGGAAAGATAAACTGCTAGTAGCATCACTATTAAGTAGAAATTGAATTGATAGCCATACTCCAAAGCAATAAAAGGAATGGCCAAGCCGAGAATCACCCGAAAAATAGTCAGGCAGTTAGCGGTCAGTGGCCTCGGGACGACCCTGCTGATTATTGGATCAATTGTTTCTTCCTTTTTCTGCCTGAGAGTATCGAAGAGTCTAAAAGATCTTTCGCAAAACGACGCTACTGATTCGGCCAGATGGGTTAACCGTGTATTCACCTTTTCCACCTCCTCTCTATATTAATGTGCTACGGCAATGTTACTAGAAAAAAATATTATTGTCAAGGTTATAGCTATACCCCGATGTCAAGCATCGGGGCCTGTTGCGAAGGCGAATCAAGACAGACTATAAAGAATAATCTTAGTAAAATGAATCACCGCTATCGTAAAGCCAACAAAAATTCCAATATAAAGAAAGTTTTTATTGGCTGAGTCTTTTTTGAGTAATTTTGAGGAAAAATATAATAATAAAAAACCGACCAAAAAAGCCAGCAAATTATGGATTAAAAAACCAAAATAAAGCCAAGTTTTAAATAAAAAGAAATCATATAATAATAAGACGATATTGATCAAAAAAGTCAGTGGAATAATATAATATTTTTTTTCTAGCAACATGGTAATCTACCAAAAATAAGTCTTAAAACATGAACTAAGGTAATACTTAAGAATAAATTAGAAATTATTAGATAAAATGAAAAATTACCATCGCTCTTTAGCGCTATGATAGCTCCATCAAGAGTTAGGTAAACTCCACCTAGGATTATTACTATGTCGAATAAAAGTTCATATGTTTCAGAATAATATCCTTGCTGGAGTAAAACTGTGTTTAATAAAAAAAATGAAGCTAGAATTAAAGCTCCTAAAATATTTCTTAATTTTTTTCCCCCTAGTATTAAACTAAACCCAGGGCTCATATTGTCGGGTTAGCAATTCCTTAGCTTTTTCTGGCTCAGCCATAATTTCTTTTACCGCACGCTCCGTTCTCACTCCTTGAGAACCCTTAATTAATATTAAATCGCCCTCTGATATTTTTTGCTGGAGAAATCTACCGGCCTCAACACTATCTTTAAAATTAAAACAATTATCTTTATTCATTCCTCTTTCGATTGCTCCACGGATGATATCTCTCGACATCTCTCCAACCGTAATTAAATAATCAATTTTATACTCGACGACTGCTTCGCCAACTTCTTGATGGCCTTGCTCAGTATAACTACCTAACTCAAACATATCGCCCAAAACGGCAAACTTCTTATGACCCGTGCCTAAGTTAATTTTACCCAGTTGATATAAGGCTTTTTTGGCGGCTAGAGGTGAAGAATTGTAAGTGTCGTCAATTATTAAGGTATTTTTAATTCCCTTGATGATATGCATTCTGCCTTTCGGCGGTTCAAAATTTTTCAAACTATTAATGATAGTATGCAAATTTAAATCAAACACTAACCCAACGCTTATTGCTGCTAAAGCAGTATAAACCAGGTGTTCACCTAAAATTTTTGGTAATAGAACCGGCACTGTTTTACCTTCATAAATCAATTTGAAACTAATACCTTGAATGGTTGAAATGTCTTTATAATTAACATCGTGACTAATAGCAATTTCTCGACCCCTGACGTCAGATCCTTCTAACAAACCAAAAGTGATCACTTTAGCCTTAGTTTTTTCTGACATTGGGTAAACTAATTTGTCATCGTGATTCAAAATGGCATAACCGTCTTTTGGTAAGCTTCTTATTAATTCCGCTTTTTCTTTGGCAATTCTTTCCATTGTCTCAAAAAATTCTAAATGAACTGGCGCCACCGCCGTAACAACTCCGACTTTAAGCAACACAAAGTCGGTTAAATATTTGATATCGCCAGAATGGTCTGCACCCATTTCCATCACTAAAATCTGGGGATATTTTTTATCCTTAATAATAATCAAACTGATAGCTTTTAAAAAAACTACTAACCACTTAAAAATAGACTTACCGCCAGTCTCTGCCCCAATTATTGTTAGGGGGATGCCAATTTCATTATTGTAATTTTTTTGGTTTTGGCGGACATTGTAGGTCGAGGAAAGCACCGAATAAATTGCCGCTTTGGTTGAGGTCTTACCGACTGAACCAGTAACAGCGACTACTTCTGGTTTGTATTTATTTAAAATCACTAAGGCTAAAACCCTTAAAATTTTCTCCAATAATTTTCTGAAAATATTTTTCATAACTTTCGTGGATCTTGACTATTTTTCCAAAAAATAATTCTAGCTAAGGGATAAATTAAATCCTTTAAAAAAGATGGGCTATAAAATCTGCCTAAAAAATTAATCGGATTTTCTGCCTTAACAATTTTATTAATAAACATCTTTCGGTTTACTCGATTAAATAACTTAAAGATTAGTCGATTAACAACTGAGGTTCTGAGTCTAGGTAATATCTCTCTTCGAAACAGATCATAATAATTTTCTTTTTTAATAATGCTTCGAGCGGCTAGATAACCTGTAAGCAGAGCATAACGCATACCAAACCCCCATAAATAATCTTGAACTCCACCTGCTTCACCAATATAGATTTTTTTATCAGGAGGAATTTTTCCGAGGAAAAAATTTCCGGTTCCACCAAATTGTTTCACTTCCTCCATTCCAAATCTTTTATATTTTTTGCATAATTTCAAAGTTCTCTCGCGATATAAACTAGAATCTTTGTAATTTCTGAAAATGCAACTGGCAATCACACCATAGTTATTGCAAACCAAAAAATATGAGTAACCATCTATCGCATAATAGTCATCCAAAATCAATACTGCCTGATCTTCTATATTAGTTTTAAAAATATAACCAGTGACCACTCCGTCAACATTTGAACCTTGTTTAAAAGGACCACTGGCTACAATATCAACATCTTGGGGTTTTACCGCCTGATTATAAAAAATTGTTATATTTTTATAGGCTGAAACTTGATTTTGCAAACCATAATCCAAACAGCCTTTTCCTATCCCCCTTTTCACTAAATAAAAGGCTGGGGTTGGCAAAACAATCTCTTTTTGGAAACCACCTGGACCCCAAAGAGAAACATTTCTAAATCCTCTATAATCAAAATTAGTTTTGATGTTTACTTCTCCTAGAAAATCCAAGGCATCTTGTCCAAAACTCCAGTTTTCAATACCCTGCAAATCACCATGAAATCTTTTGCCTGAGATTTCATTTTTTTCGTAAACCTCTACCTTATAACCAGCTTTGGCTAGATTTATAGCAGCAGTTAGACCTGATATTCCCGCCCCGGCAATTTTTATAGTTTTTGAATATTTCATGAATTAATAATCAGGTGGTATCTGATAATAGTTTAGCAAAAATTCGGCGATTTGGCTAAAAAGAAAAGTAACTGTATCAGAAGCAAATCCCGGCCCGGTTTTATTTTTATCAAGTTTAGTTAACATCACAAATCTAGGGTTGGAAACTGGTCCGAAACCAACAAAGGTGTGGATTGTTTCGTTGCTGTAGCCGCCCCGAGGTGAGGGCACGGAAGCGGTGCCGGTTTTTCCGGCAATATAATAACCATCCACCCGCGCTTTTTTATCATAACTCCGCTCAACGGTGGAAGTTAACATGGCGGTCAACAATGTGGCTGTTTTAGGCGCAATAACTTGTCTAACTGCTTGCGGCTCAGTTTTTATTATCTCACCATTAGACTTAATTATTTCAGAAACAATATAAGGCTTAACTAATTTACCTTGATTAGCAATGGCACTGAAAGCGGTAATAAGCTGCAATGGTGTCACAGTAATTCCTTGACCGAAAGAGGCAGTCAAGTAATAAACATCACCCCTTTTTCTCAATGGACTAATATCGCCAGCTACTTCTTTATCCAAGGTAAGGCCAGTTGGCTGACCAAAGCCAAAGGCTTCGACAAATTCTCTAAAGTTATCTTTGCCAATTTTTTCCGCGGCAAACATTGCTCCAGTGTTTAAGGATAGTTCTAAAACCTCGGTCATTGTCTTGATGCCATGGGCTTGATTGTCAAAGTTTCTAATCGTAAAAGGACCAACTTTAACTTCACCAGTATCTTCATAAGTGGTATCAGGCTCAATCTCACCTAATTCCAAAGCAGCCGCCATGGTAATTGGTTTAAAAACTGAACCCGGCTCATAATCATAAAAGATTGCCGGATTATTTAAATAATTTATATCCTCTACTTCATTGTAGTATTCTGGATTAAAGTCCGGCAAAGAACACATCGCGATAATGGCGCCGGTCTTTGGTTCCATAATAATAACACTGCCTTTTTCCGACTGAAAATAGTCAAAAAACTCTTTTAGTTTCTGACAAGCGAAAAATTGAACCTGGCGGTCAATTGTTAAAACTAAGTCGACTCCGTCTTCCGCTGACTGAATTGAACGCGGACCAATAGTCACTAATGAGCCTAAGGCATCTTTAACTGATTTAAGTAAACCAGATTTACCTGACAATTCTTGATTAAAATACCCCTCTAGTCCATACTGCCCTACCCTCTCATCACTTTGGAAACCAACAAAGCCAAAAATATGGCCGCCGATACTTTTTTCTGGATAGTAGCGATAAGTTTCGGGTAGAAAACCAATACCCTCTAAACCCAGACTCTCAATTTGCTCCACTTGCTCCGGGCTTACTTTATGTTTAATTGGCTCGTAAGGATCATCGTTCTGGGCTAGCTTCGGCAGCAATGCTTTCCATTCCTCTTCTTCAAGACCTAAAATGGGTGTAATTTTATCAATGACCGTATTAGGACTTTTAATTTTAATTGGCTCGGCGTAAACCAAATAGTAATCTTTGTTGGTTACCAGGGGGTATAAATCGCCTCCTTCGTGAACATAGATTGAACCTCGCTGCGGAAATAAATCTCGATAAATTTCGTGTTTTTCTGTAGCTAATAGCGAATAAAAAGAATTTTGGAGAATTTGGAGAGTAAAAAGTCGACCAATGATAATTAAACCAAATAAAAAAATGACTACAGTTAAAATCGTAATTCGGCTTTCCTTCTCAATACCATTATCAGTAAATCTTTTAGCCACACTTACCATAGTCACTTATATTGTATATTTAATTTTAACGATTTGCAAATACAACCGGCGTAGGCATCAGATACTCGACTTTACCGACATCTACCATATTTAACTGGCTAACCTTATTTTTGACATTATCCATTGACTGTAATTCAAGAACTTGCAATTCCATGGTTTTACTTTCTTTTTCAAGTTGAGTAACTTTTGTCTCTAACTCTCTGATTTGATAACCTTTGGTGGCCAGAGTATTGATCTGAATCAAATAAGAAATACCTATAAAAACTACTAAACCAAGCACTATTATATTCAAGACTCTAATATCGATTTTCATCCTTTTTCTTTTGCTTTTAATTTTTCTAATTGGGTTTTTTGTGAGACAAAAAAATTTAGACATATTTTTGTTTTTATATTTATTTTTGTATTATCCTGAATTTATCGAGGGATTAAATTTTTTCCGCCACTCTTAACTTTGCACTACGACCTCTAGGATTAAGGGCTAATTCTTCACCTGTTGGAACAATAGGCTTTTTAGTAATTATTTTTAAAGTTTTTTTGTGACCGCACTGACATTGAGGGATTTCTGGTGGGCAAAGGCAATCACGAAATTCATGACGAAAAAATTGTTTAACTATTCTGTCTTCAAGCGAATGATAACTAATGATTGCCAGACGGCCGCCTTTATTCAACAATTCTACTGCCTGAGGCAAAACATTTTTTAAATTTTCCAGCTCTTGATTGACAGTAATTCTTAATGCCTGAAAAATTTTTGTGGCTGGATTAATTTTCGATTTACCGCGATAATATTGCTTGTAAATACCATTAATTACTGCAACCAACTGACTCGGCGAGGAAAAAGGATGCTTTGGCCGTATCTCGATAATTTTCTTGGAGATAGGCCTTGCTAATTTTTCTTCACCGAAGTTTTTAAATATTTCATATAAATCTTTCTGCGACCAAGTATTTAAAATTTCAGCGGCAGTCAAATCTAATTCCGGCCCAAACCGCATGTCCAGTTCACCATCAGCTAAAAAACTAAATCCCCGTCCTTGATCTTGGAGCTGACCACTAGATAACCCCAGGTCAAGCAGAATACCGTCAACTTTATTAAACTTGTATACATTTGCTATTTGTTTTAAATTCTTAAAATTTCCTTGAACTAATATTAGATTTTTTTTGTTTTTCACCCCTTCGGCAGTTGCTTCAATCGCTCTAGGGTCTAAGTCTATTCCTAACACTTTACCATCAGATAAAATTCTTTCCAAAATTAATTTAGTATGTCCCCCGCCGCCAAGAGTTCCATCAATAAATTTCTGGCCTGGTTTTGGTTTTAAATAATGAATTACTTCCTGTAGCAATACTGGCTCGTGCGAGTAGATCATACACCTAGTTCACCCAAAGCCTCAGCTATATCGCCACTTTTTGTTTCGGTTCCCTGTTTGTATTTATTCCACTTAGCCTCATCCCAAATTTCTAATCTATTATACAGGCCAGCAATTACTGTCTTTTTTTTCATACCAGCGTATTTTCTCAGATAATCTGGCAATAGTATCCGGCCTTGCTTATCCGCTTCGACATCCATTGCTCCAGCTAGCATTAAACGAGCAAAAGCCCGACTATTAGCTTTCGAGATTGGCAAAGCTGCTAATTTATCAGCTAACTTTTGCCATTCTTCCTTGGGGTATAGAAAAAGGCAGTCGTCTAGGCCTTTAGTAACTACTGCCCCTTTATTTAAATCTTTACGAAATTTAGTTGGTATTGCCAACCTACCCTTTTGATCAATATTGTGCTGATATTCGCCGATAAACATAGTTTTTCCTTAAATTACATTTGGGATAAAAGTTGTCCACAATTTCACTTAGTTATCCCCATTTTTATCCACTTATCACCACTCTATTATTATTTTACTCCACTTCATTACACCTGTCAACACTTCACAATATAATAAAAGAATGGCTTATTAGACCATTCTTCAGCTAAAATTTGGCACTTATGTCAAGTTTATCTTATATTATGTGGATAACCACATTGCTAAAATTTATCCCCTGTGATAATTTCTAAGTATGTATCACCTTGTTACTAAAAAGACTAAGAAGACTACCAGACTATTAATGGTCTAGGAAATTTCTAGTTGGGTAACAAGAGTAATAAGCATAGAATCTGCCTGGACCAGGCAGATTTTGTTTCTTTGACAAAAAAGGAGGAAAAGTCATGGATGTAAAGTCAATGCCGCTTGTTGTTCAGAAGTACGGAGGAACTTCAGTTGAAGATCCAGAAAAAATCATGGCAGTTGCTAACCACATCAAAAAAACAGCTGATTCAAAGCATGTGGTTGTGGTTGTTTCCGCCATGGGTCAAAGCACTGATGAAATAATCGAGCTGATGGAAGCAGTCAATCCTGATTGCCCTGAGCGGGAAATGGCCCAGGCTCTTCATACCGGAGAAATTCTTTCAGCAGCATTACTGGCCGCTGCATTGAAAAAAATCGGCTGTCAGGCTCGCTCAATGACCAGTCACCAAATGAGGCTTGTTGCTAGTGGCGAGCATACTAAGGGCCGGATTATCGAAATTCAAGGTATTGAGGAAACAAAAAAAATCCTCAGTCAAGGTGAAATTCTGGTTTGTGCTGGCTTTCAAGGTATTAGTTCGGATCAAGAAATCATCACTCTTGGGAGAGGCGGATCTGATACTACCGCAGTTGCCCTGGCTTATACTCTGGGTGCAGAAAGCTGCGAGATTTATACTGACGTTGACGGAGTCTATGCCCTTGATCCGCGAGTGGTGTTAACAGCCAAAAGATTTGATTTTATTACTTTTGGCGAAATGCTTCAGATGTCAGCGGCTGGGGCTGGTGTTCTAATGGATCGCGCTGTCACCTTGGCTCGGGACCTCAATGTCCCCTTGCGAGTCTTGATTAGTCCAAGTAAAGGAGAAACTACTGGTGGTAGTTTAGTCAGCTACAGAGATCCAAGTGAGAGTCACATTGAAACTAATTCCGTCAGTCGTTTAGGTTTAGCAATCCGAAAAAAGGTTGTCATTATCACTGTTTTCGAATTGGTTGATAAACCAGGAGTTGCGGCTGATATTTTTGAGGCAGTTTCTGACTTCGTTATTGGTGATGCCATTCAGGGCCAAAGCCAAAAAAAGGCCACTATTTATTTTTGGGTTGACATCAAAGACATTGAAGCAGTCAAAAACCGACTGCAAGACAAATACCAAATCGAGATTGGTTCTGGCCGAGTTTGTTTAACTCTAGTTGGTTCAGCGCTGAAAGAAGGCAAAGGTTATCTGGCTCGTCTAACTCGAGCTTTGGCCGACGCCGAAGTCAACATCGAGATGATCTCTACTTCTGGCACCAGTATCTTACTGATTATTGCTGAAGAAAAACTCCAGCAGGCCGCAATGGCAGTTGCCCAGAAATTCGATCTTTGTTCCTAATTTTTGTTACTGAGAAAAACTTAGGAAATCAAAAAGAGCAGTCCTGCTGCTCTTTTTCTTATATTTAACCTCTAAAAAAATTAAATTCCTAGCTTTTTCTTGATTCTGGCTACTACCTGATTTAATTCAGTTTTAGCTTTTACTAAATATTCATAATTCCCAATCGCAGCGACCTGCTCAAATGAACCCTGCTCACCCAGGTTAGACAAAATAATAACCGGTATTCCTTTTGTTTCTTTTTTATTAACAATCTCGCTTAAAACCGTAATACCATCAATATCCGGCAATAAAATATCCAGCAGGATTAAATCGGGCTTACTTTTCGCCAAATAATCTAGAGCCTGTTGTCCTGTTTCAGCTGAAATTGGCTCAAAACCTTCTTGAGTCAGTTTCTTTTTCATTAAATTTAATAAGTCTAAATCATCTTCAACTAGTAATACTTTTTTCTTGGCCATAATTGATTAAATATTTTTATGACTAATCACTTTATTATTTTTATCAAAAAAGAATCTCTTTTTAATCGGCCGGCCGGCCAAAGCCTCAGGATACCAATACTTATCGTCGTCCCACATCTGGTCGTATGGTATTTGATCTAATTTAAACCACTGAGGTAAACATTCATCTGATTCCTTAGGTTCACCGCTAAATTCCCGGGCTAAATAAATATAGCATCTTTGATTATTTTGAGACAAGGACCAGATAAATTCAATATAACCTAAGTGCTGTGGATTTATTATTTGAACGCCTATTTCTTCTTTTACCTCTCTTATTACTGATTCTTTAATATCCTCACCATTTTTTACTTTCCCGCCTGGTCCATTCCATTTGCCAGCCCCAAACCCCCGTTTTTTCATTATCAATAAAACTTCAGAGTTACTATTTATTATATAACATAAGGTAGTATTATTTTTAATTGGATAATCCATCAGCGAGAAACAATTAATTTAGTACCAATTGGCGTCCAGTCGTAAAGTAGTTTAGCTGGCCCGATGCCTAAACGGATGCAACCATGGGACACTGGAACTCCTAGATGATTAGTTCCTTCTTTGGTGCCATCAGGCCATTCTGGCAATTCATGAATAGCATACACCCCATTGAAAGACATCCACCAAGGCATCCAAAGCCCAGCCATTTCTGACCAGGCCCGCTCACTTTTCTTTTCAATAGTGAATTCGCCACTTGGGGTGGGAGTAACAGCTTTACCGCTTGAAACAGTAAATTCATTAATTTTAACTGGACCTAAAAAATATCTTAAACGCTGAGCGGTAAGATTTACCTCTATTCGCTTCTCTAATTTTACTGCCTCTTTATTGGCTGGGTCATAGCCATTAGTAAACTCCAGACCATCTGAATGTCCATCTTCATCAGAATCTGAATTTCTTAAATCTGTTTTCAGGGCCAACTCATAACCATCGTTTAAACCATCTCGATCCTGATCATAGTCGATTAATCTAGCTTTATTAGTAAAATGTGGCGAATAACCATTAATTAACTCCGTTCTGTCGTCATAACCATCGCCATCGCTATCTGCGCTCTCTCGGCTAGTATAATAAAAATATAATTCTTGAGAGTCATTCAGACCGTCGTTATCCGTATCCATTAAATCAAAATCATTACTCAAACAATCGCAAACCGCTTTAGCGCCAATTGGAAACAATAAAATAATTAATAATATACTAAAAAATATTTTCATTTCTTTTTTCTTCTAGCCTGCCTTGAGCGGCGTCGAATGGTTATATTAGGTTTTTTACCGTAGAACGGCTCGATAATATCTACGGCCTCAGTCTTTCTTAATTTGCTTAAACCTTTTTTAGTTAAATCATGTTCATTTTTAAATTCATTCAGCTTCAATCCAATCACTGGAATTTTCAATGCCCAACTTAAAGTGTTAGCAGTTACAACCCCAATTCTCAAAGCGGTGAATGGCCCAGGACCAGAAACAACAAAAATGGCTTTTAAACTTTCGAATTGGCAAGCTTGTTTCTTTAATAATCCATCTATTTCGGGTAATAATTTTTCAGCTTGTTGATACTGGGCAGTAAATTCTTTTTGGGCGATTAATCTACTTTTATTGGCTAAACCAATAAAGACCTTCTTTGCATCAGTTGTGTTAATAATCAGGATCATAATTAACTACATTTTTCGATTTCGAGTTTTGGCAAAAACATCTGGCCTTGAATAACTTTTATATTTGAATAAACCACAAAATCAAAAAACAAGGCTTTATTGTAAATTGAAATGCAAGCCTTGCCTTTCTCTACCAACCCATCATTTTTTATAATGAATTTATTACTCATTTATTTATCTAATTTGTCTACGATGACAATTTTTTTGCCTTCCAAAATATCATACAAAAACCGATCAGTAATATCCTGGCGATATTTGAATTCCTGCAAACTCATTACTGTATAATTAATCTCGTGGCTCAATTCCTTCTGAAAACCCTTAACTATGCCGGCTAACTTCTTATGGTTAATTGAGCCAACCAAAAGCATGTCAGTTGAAAAACTATCCATCCCAACAAAGATTCCGGTTAAGACAAAAAGTTTAACTTTTGCCATCCTCTCAATCTGCCGAACGAAATCTTTCTCAACCATCAATTGAGCCTTGAGAAATAACCCCTTAAGCTCCGGGTACAGAATAAAATCAATATTAATTAAAAAGTATTTTTTACTACCTCGCCGCTTCTTCTTCTTTTGCTCTTTTTTCTTGCCTTTTACTTCTACGGGGGTTAATATCACTGATTTGATTATCCCTAGCTTTTCTAAATTATTAATCTCGCGTCTAATTGAATTAAGTTGGGTTTTTAATTTTCTAGTCAACTCCCTTAAGTAATAGGGTTGGTCAGGGTTATTTAAAAATAACTGCAGTAATTTAACTCTAGTTTTTGAACCAAATAAGTGTTCAAGCATATTAAGATGATAATTGAACTAGGGTTTTAAAAGTCTGTTGCCACTAATCCCTGATTTTAGTATAATATAAACATTGACTAATGGCAAATTATGGATTATTTTGCGGCTAAAATTAACCAGTTGGTAATTGATAACCAAAGAGTAAAGAAATCTTTTATTAGATCATTTATCTCAAAAACCTCCGTCCAATTGGGAAAAAATAGGGGTAGGTTGTTTGGTTTAATTGAAATTAATTCAACCGAACAAAAAGTATCAGATTTGACTAACTTAATTATTGAAGAAGTCAAAGATAATTATTATTCCGCTGAAAAAAACGCAGACGATGATTCTGGAGTTGAGGGTTTGTTTGAAACTGCTCTGCAAAAAACAAATTTAGCTATTGCTGCTTTTTTGGAGAACGAACGTATAATTTTAGACCTCGAAAAAGTCAATATTACTATCGGCGTCATAGCTAATCGAGAACTCTATTTTACTCAAGTCGGCAATATAAACATTTTTTTATTCCAGCATCTCACCAGAAAAGAATTTAGAATAATTGACATACTAGAAGTTACTAAAACTCCTATTGCTGCCCCCAATCCCCTAAAAATGTTCTCCCAAGTAATTGCTGGCAGAATCGGGCCGCGTAATGTACTATTTTTAGCAACTAACAACCTCCTTGACTATTTTTCTTTAGAGAAAATAAAAAATATTATTATTAATAATCAAACTATAACTGATGGTATCGATGAATTAAAGGAATTAATCAAAAATTTAAATGTCGAAAATAATTTCGGCGTTATTGTCTCGGAAATAGAGAGGGTTTCAATTTCACCAGTGATAGAACCACGGATTCAAAAATTTGATTATCAAAAAGCCGCCTCTCAGGATTCAATTCGAGAATTAATTAGAACGGAAAAAGAAACTGAAAAATTATTGACTCCTTCCATCCTGCCAGAAATTAAAAAATACACTAAAGTTTTCCGGCAAGCCTTTCAAACTTACTTAATAAAAATAAAAAATACGTCGTTGCCAAAATCAAAGAGAATTTCTATACCAAAAATACCAAAACTGCCTAGACTAAATATTAAAAGCCGAATTGGCAGAAACATAAAAACTATACAGACATTTTCCAGCCCGATAAAACGAAGGGTTGAAAATATAAATCTTTCTAAACTATCTTCAAGCTGGCAAAGGATTAGCTATCCAATCAGACTCGGAATTAAAAAGATTTGGAGTTCATTCTCGCGTTTACCTGTTTCAAGTAGAATCTTTTTGATTATCTCTATTATCTTGGGTATCCTATTCTTGCAAAGCATAGTTTGGCTAGGGATAAAAAACCAAAGGGAAAAAATAGTTGAGGAATTCAACCAAGCCATTTTAAACGCAGAATCAAAGAAAAACGAAGCTGAAGCTAGTCTAATCTATCGCGACGAGAATCAAGCCAGAAGACTGCTCTTGGCGGCTAAAAACACTATTTTAGCCTTAGATCCAAAATCAAAAGAGCAAGAAGAAAAAATTCAATCGCTAGGAAACGAGATTGAATCTAGTTTGGAAAAACTTCGTCATACTGTTAATATCGACGAGCCGGTTTTAGTGGCTAATTTCCAAAATCTAGACGCCCAAGCCAAAATTGCTAAATTAGCAGTGCTGACCAATAATACTTTGTATACTCAGAACTACCGCAATCAGTCAATTTACAAAGCTAATCTTACGAGCCGAATTATCTCTGGTGTTTACTCGGAAACAGTTAGCACCGGCAATTTCAACGCTGGAATAAAAGTAAATGATAACGAACTAATATTTATAAATGAAGCGCGAAAGGCATTTTTGTTAAACCCAAGAGACGATTCTATCCAAGAGATTAATTTTGATTTAACCCAGCCAGCCGATATCACTAATGTTTCCATTTACAATAATCGTCTTTATATATTAGATAAAAACAATAACCAAATCTACCGCTACTCAAAAGTAGTCGGCGGCTATGGCAATATTCAAGAGTGGGTTAATGATAATACAATAGATCTAAGCAATTCAGTAAGTTTAGTAGTAGATGGCTTAGTTTATGTTCTTAAAAATAATGGCGAAATAATTAAATTAGAGCAGGGTAAAAAAACAGATTTTGAAATAACTACAGTTGACCCAATTATACAGTCACCAACTAAAATTAAAACAAACACTGACTCCAGCTATCTTTATGTTTTAGATCCGCCCAGTGGCAGGCTAATAGTTTTAGATAAAGATGGTAAATTAATTAATCAATATACTTCAAAAAAGTTTGACGATCTAAAAGACTTTGTTGTTGACGAAGTGGAAAAAAAAATTTATTTATTAAACGGCAGCTCAATTTTTGGAATCCCAGCTAGCCACTTAGAATGATGAAAAAGGCCCGGTGTCATTGCATTTTCTGCTCGACCGGGCCAGCCCAACTTGTGCCTTGGGTGTCTTCGCAGGAATCTTCGCTACTCACTAGGCTAATCGCCCAAAAGATAGGCCACCCGTGGCCTTCGACTCGTCAGGATTCTAGTCCATCCTTGGAACAATCCCGTAATTTCCCTACTGGGCCAATTTAGGAAAAAGTCGAACGTTACAACCCATCAAAAGGGCAACTAGTTGCTGGTAGCAAAGGTGTAATCATCTTAATCCTGTGAATTTTCCCTGTCAAGAGATCTAGCCCAATTATCTATAACAATATAAAATAAACAAAAAAACCGTAGATCCTGAATCAAGTTCATGATGACATACGGTTTTTTGTTAGGAAAATTTTATTTCAAAGTAACTTGAGCGCCAGCTGCTTCTAGTTTCTTTTTCATTACCTCAGCTTCTTCTTTTTTAACTCCTTCTTTAACAACCTTTGGTGCTCCATCAACTAAATCCTTGGCTTCTTTTAGGCCAAGCTCGGTGACTTCTCTGACTGCCTTAATAACGCCAATCTTATTATCTCCAGTAGCAGTTAATTCAACCGTGAATTCAGACTTTTCTTCTGCAGCGCCTTCAGCACCAGCTGCTCCGGCAACAGCAACAGCAGCTACTGGGGCAGCGGCTGAAACGCCAAATTTGTCCTCAAGAATTTTGACTAACTCAGCCAAATCCAAAACGGACATTTTTTCAATTTCAGAAACTATTGATTTAAATTTTTCAGGAACTGTGACGTCTTTTTTTTCTTCTTTAGTTTTCTCTTGTTTTTTTTCTTCAGTCATAATATTTTTTCCCTATAAGTCTCGAGTTTATCGAGAGGTTAAAATTATTTTTAAATTAATTATCCTTTAATTTCTTTAATGGCACTCAATACTCCTACTAAATTACGTAGATTACCGGCCAAAACATTAACAAAGCCTGAGACTGGTGCAGCCATTGAACCAACGACTTTAGCGAGTAATTCTTGTCTGGATGGCAATTTAGACAGCTCTAAAACTTTGCTAACATCAATGAATCTATACTCTAAAATTCCGCCAATTGGTTTTAAAGCCTCGTGTTTTTTGGAAAATTCTCCGATAATCTTTGCTGACACCACTTCATCCTCGTAGCCAAAAACACTAGCCACCCCTTTATCAAAAGTCTTAGGATCAATACTCTCAATGCCGGCTTCATTTAAAGCCAGCTTCATTAATGTTTTTTTAGCCACAATGTAATCAATACCTTTTTCTCGGCATTTTTTGCGTAATTCTTCAATTTCTTTAACCTTTAAACCATCAAAATTAGCAAAAACCAGCCCTTTAGCTTTTTTAAGCTTTTCAGTATAACTTTTTACTGCTTCCTGTTTTTGTTGTTTAGTTTTAGCCATATTTAGAGTTAATTTAATTAAAAAACTGTGGTTTTTCCACAGACTAAAACAGAGATTTTTTCCTCGATGGGATATTTAAGTTCCGCCACTACGAAACACCCATTGTCTGTGGAAAATTTTTATTATAGAGATAGTATAGCAGGTTTTAAAAATATGTCAAGTATAATCTTACAATGAAGGAGTGACGGCCATCGGTATGACCCAGTCACTCCAAAAGAATAGCATTACAGATAGTGCCCTAAACTAACTGAAGTTCACATAATTCTTAAGTTGCATGCTCATGATCCGGTTTACCCTCCTTTAGCCTTAGGAGATTTTCACCTGCTTCAGCTAAAATGACACGAACTTTTTTGTGAGCCGGATCTCCGTCATCAACCACTGTTTCCAACTTGCCTAGTCTACCTCCAGGAACTCTTACAATATCACCTTTTCGCATTTTTCGCATGATTACTGACCCCTCCTATCGTAGCCAGAGTTATTACTAATACCACTTCTGTATTATAGAATTGTAGCATGTATTTTAAAAAAGTCAAGGTTTTTAACGGATAATAGTACCAACAAACTTCTTGCCAGCTAAAAAATTCTTTAAATTAGCTAAATCACTGCCCTTCATTACTACCAATTCCATTTTCCACTTAGCAGCTAAGGCTGAAGCGACTGGATCAAAGGGCACATGAGCGCCAGGAACCCATTTGTGACCAACAATTTTTTGAAAATCTTTCCATCTCATCTCCTTTTGTGGTTCTGCATCCTTAAACTTTCTTGGATCCTTGTTGTAAACATAAGTGATATTGGAAAGATTAATGACTGTTTCGGCTTTAAAGGCTTTAGCCGCTAAAACTGCGTCTTTATCTGAAGAGGAACCCGGTAAATATCCTGCTCCGACAATTATTTTCCGGCTGGTTTTTACCTGTTTTGATGGATCACCTAGAATACTCTCATAAGCATAATCCCCAAAAATCGCACTCACCAATTCGGCATTAATTTTAGTAGCAGCAATACCAACCCAATCCAAATCTCGACTAGAAACTCCTGGATTAATCTTTTTAGTCGCTTTTTGGTATTGTCGTGACGTATCCCCTCCTCCACAGATTAAAACAACCCGATTGCCTTTTTTTGTGTAATCTAAAATGACGTTTTTAAATTTTTTTAAAAAATTTACATCGATTTGCTGCGGCGCAATTAATGAACCGCCCAAAGACATAACAATTGTTTTAGCCATAAATTTATGAAATTCGAAATCCTCCCACCACCTTAATTTATTTTTTATAAAAGAAGGCGGGATCCCGCCAAAGGCGGTGATAATTTCGAAATCCTAAACAAATCAAAAATTCTCAAGCCAGAGGCTGATCCGCCTGCCTGCGCAGGCAGGCCTACGGCGGAAAATACCAAATGTTCAAAACTGTTTTGGATTTTGAATTTTGGTTATTTGGATTTGTTTCGTATTTAGGATTTCGTGCTTCGGATCTTAGTTATTACTTATAGTATTTTAATTTCGCTGCTACGTGTTCTTCGTAAGTTTTACTATAAATCACTTTGCCGTCAGGCGTTGTCAAAAAATATAAATAAGGATTGGAAGTCGGATAAATCGCTGCCATAATGGAGGAAAGTCCGGGGTTGCAGATTGGGCCGGGCGGTAAACCACGATATTTGTAAGTATTATAAGGACTGTCTATCTCTAAATCTTCAGCTGAAGCTCGGCTTACGCCTTTGCCAGTTACATAATTTACCGTGGAGTCAGCTTGAAGGGGAATTCCAGCCGCCAACCTCTTGTAAAAAATGTCAGCCACCATTTTTCGGTCAGCATCAGTTGAGACTTCTTTCTCTAAAATAGAAGCAATGGTTAAAATTTCGTGAATGGTTTTACCTTGTTTTTCAATTTCAGTCCTAAGTTCTAATGTTAATTTCCGATCTAAATTATCAAGCATTTTCCTCACAATGTCTGTGGCGGTGGCATCACTATAAACCCTATAAGTGTCAGGAAATAAATAACCTTCTAAATCTAAATTTTTAGGCCGGCTGTCTAAAATCTCATATCCATCCCACCAGGCTTCTTTTTTCTGAACCACAGCAAAAAATTCTTCCTCACTAAACAAACCCTCCTGCGCCAGATATTTAGCAAAATCTTGATTCTGCCAACCTTCAATGAAAGTTAAAGTTTTCTCCTTGGTTACCCCAGCCCCCCGACTAAGGATTTTAGCTATTTCTTTGATCGACAAATTCTGGGCTAAAAAATATTCACCTTCCTGCAAGGAGCCGCTGATGCCTTTCTGCCAAACATATAACTGAAAAATAAGTGGGCTTTTGATCAACTCTTCTGACTTCAGACTGCGACTGATTTTTATGACTCCATCACCCGCTTCAACAATAAATTTTTTGGTCGCCGGCTCACCAGAGTTAGCAACATTAAGATTATAAAAATAATAAATTGTTGCTATGACAATAATTAATATTATTAGATAAAATAATTTATTTTTGGCTTTTGTTCTGGTTTTTCTGGGCAAAAAATCAATCATAACAAATTACTCTTCTATTCCCAGAAGTTTATTAATGTTCGAGCTGGAATTAGGCTTGTCGATACCTCCAACACCAAACCTCATTTCGATATTATATTTTTTGCAAATATCGGTTTCCGGAATGGCTTTTTCTGAATCACGATCGCCGCCGTTGGCAAAAATCAACTTATCATCCTTGTATTTTTCTGCTAGCGTTTCTAAAGTCTTACATTGAGTTTTATCTTCATCAATGGAGAGAAAAACTTCATCAACGTAACGAATTGCTTTAATAATTTCCATCCGTTCATTTTCATCCATAATAATCTTTCCTTTTTTGAGCATTTGTTGTTTGTCGTTATTAACAACCACAACTAAAAAATCGCCGAGTTTCTTGGCGGCTTTCAAAAGTTTAATGTGACCAATATGAACAGGGTTGAAATAACCACTGGCAATAATTATTTTTTTCATTGTTCTTCTCCCCCTTCAATCAGATTATTGACTAAATAGCTGATTAATTCATCATGGCCTTTGAACTTTCTACTTAAAAATTTAACTAACAGTTCTTTATCTTCTTCAGGATTACGATAATAACGAAACGACCTCATTGAATCAAAATTGTCAATTACGGCTACTATCTCTGTCAGTCGCTGAATCATTCTTTCAATCGAAGGATCGGAATGTTTATTTACCTCCTCTTGCTCAGGATAACCATCCCTAAAGTGATGGCGATAGACAATTTCCGCAATAATCTCTTTTTCGCCCGGCTGACCTAAAGTATCTTTGATTTGTTCTAATATTATATTGCGACTAAGAGTAACGTGCTGATTAACCTTAGCTCTTTCTTCCTCGGTCAGTTTGCCGGGCTTAGCAATAATCCAAGATGGCACTTCATTTTTCCCAACATCATGAAGAAGAGCAGAAGTAACTAAAATTCTTTGCCATCTTGCCTTTTCCTGCTCTTGTTCGTCTTCTAATAAACCGCTTGCTTTTGTTAAATCAGGAAATTTATTTGAAATATCCAAGGCTAGTTCGGCCACATCAATGCAATGTTTGCGAGTGCCTTCCACTCTACCATTTTCATACTCATGCTCGTTTTGGGCTAGTTGAGTTAACTCTCCTTCAATATCAGGGTTATTAGTAATAATATCCTCAATATAAGGATCAATTTCCTCCTCGTGAAACTCCGGATTAGTAATCTCCTCCCTTAAATTATTATTGAATTTTTCTCTCATAGTTAATCTTCAATTAATGGCACAAAGACAAAGCCCGGAAAGACCTCCTCTTCATACTCTTTATCATCTATTCTTTTTATCAATCTGATATCTTGCTGTGCTGTGGGAATTACCAGCCGGCCGCCAAGTTTAAGTTGTTTTTTGAGCTCTTCTGGCACTTCAAACGCAGCGGCTGCTACAATTATCCTATCAAACGGCGCTTTATCAGGCAAACCTAAAGATCCGTCCTGGCAAAAAAATTCAACATTCTCTAAATTATATTTGGCAACATTATCCTGGCCGAATTCTTTTAGCTCAGAAATTCTCTCAATGGCGTAGACTTTGCCTTTTGGTTTAACTAATTCAGCCAGCATTGCAGTAGTCCAGCCTGAGCCTGAACCAATGTCTAAAACTTTCTGGTTTGTGCCAGGCTGAAGCAGTTCAAACATAAAAGCCACAGTCAAAGGCTGCGAGATTGTCTGGCCATGGCCAATTGGCAATGGCGCATTGACTGATTCTTCGCCGACCAGTTCTTCAGGCAAGAAATCCCGGCGGTTAATTTTCCTGAAAGCCTCAATTATAGCCGGGGTTTTAAGATAGCCTTGTTGAATTAATTCCTGAATTAATTCTTCCATATTCTTTGACTAATTGAAAAATAAAGCCCCTTCGGGGGCTTTTCCTCATTTATCTAAAAATAACAGGGTAAAAATCAATAATCCCAAAACAATTCGATAATAAACAAAGACACTTAAAGAATGACTTTGTAAAAATCTTAAAAAATATTTAATACAAAAATAACCTACGATTACTGATGATAAAAATCCTAAGATTAAAACCACCACATCAGACGAGCTGATACTTTGGCTGGTGAATAAATCAAAGACTTTTTTTGCTCCAGCCCCAAAAACAATTGGAATTGAAAGAAGAAAAGAAAACCTGGCTGCGGATTCACGGTTTAATTTCTGGGTTAAACCTGCTATAATAGTAATACCCGATCTAGATACGCCCGGAATAAGCGCAATGGCCTGAGCAATACCTATTAGCAATGAGCTGCTAAAACTCAACTGATCAATTGTTTTGATTCTAGCTGAAAACCGATCAGCTAAATACAGCAGTACACCAACAACAATCAACATTGCGGCCACCAGACTAGTCTGGCGAAAAAATAATTCAATCCCATTTTCGAAAAAATAACCAGCAATAGCAGCTGGAAAAGTAGCAATTAAAATATACCAGGCTAGTCTCTGATTAACATCGTTTCTTAAATTCCACTTGGCCAGGCTTTGGAAAAATGCTCTTAGATATTTCAAAATATCAGACCAAAAAAATATTACCAGGGCAAATAGTGTACCTAAATGTAAAACCACATCAAACGCTAAGTTATCGATAAAATCAAACTTCAAAAAATCGTGCAGCACCACTAAATGCCCAGAACTAGAGACTGGCAGAAACTCAGTCAAGCCCTGAACAATACCAGCGATTATCGAATAAATAATGTCAATCATTTATATAAGTTAATTGTTAACTGTTAAAATCATGGACTACTCTTATATTATTATACCAATTATCGTTTTAATTACCAGTCAGGCTTTAAAATTAGCTACTGACGGCATTAGAGGCAACTTTGATCTACAACATCTTTTTATCAGCTACGGTGGATTTCCTTCTGCTCACACTGCTTTCTCGGTTTCCATTACAACTTTAGTGGGCTTGCGGTTCGGTATTGATGCCCCGCTTTTTGCCATTACTTTAGTTTTTACACTTTTAGTAATGCGTGATGCTGTTGCTTTCCGCAATATCATGGGTAAACAGGCGCGAGTTTGTAATAGTTTGCGCGAAACTTTACCAGAAAGCAAAAAAAATAATATCCCCCGCTTACGCGAAAGAATGGGTCACAGTCTTTTGGAAGTCAGTGCCGGCGCGGTTTGGGGGATTGCCATTACCTATTTTTTAAATTTACTTTAATTATCAATCATTCTCCGATCACCTGTACTGTTACTGCCCTATCTCTGGCTTTATTATCAAAATCGCATAAGACAATTTGCTGCCAAGTTCCCAGGATTAGCTGGGAATTTTTTATTGGCACGTTTAATGAAGGGCCGATTAAACTGGCCCGGACATGAGAAAAACCATTGCCATCGCCCCATTTTTCATCGTGATGGTATGTTTTATTTTCCGGCGCAATAATTTCCAAAGCTTCTTTCAAATCCTGCTCTAAATTGGCATCAGCTTCAAGGGTAGTAACCCCGGCAGTTGAGCCAGGCACAAAAACAACTGCCAAACCATTTTTGACCTTTGACTGTTTGACGATTTTTTCAACCTCATTAGTAATGTCAATAATATCACAAAACCCTTTCGTAGAAATTTTAAGATTAGATGAATAAATCATATTATAATGTTGCTGGCCGAATACCCCGTCTAACTTTTCTGACGAAAAGTTAGACGGGATCGGGTTCATTGCTGGCAACTTTTGCAAAAGTGCGTTCCCCGGCCATTAAGCTGAATCTTTTGAATGGGGTTGCCGCATTTTTTGCATTTTTCTTTATTCCGGCCGTAGACTTTCAAATATGGCTCCATGCCGCCTGGTTTTCCGTCTAGTTGAATGTAAGTATTGGCTGAAGTGCCTTTTTTAGCAATCGCAAACTTTAAAATCTTTATAATACACTGATAAAGTTTTTTAACTTCATCAGTTTTTATTTTTTTAGACAACCTGGTTGGCAAAATTCCAGCGCAAAATAAACTTTCATCAGCATAGATATTGCCAACCCCGGCAATCAGAGTTTGATCCATTAAAATTTGCTTAACGTTGCGGTTTGGGTATTTCTTAATAATTTCAGTAAATTTACCCAAATTGAAATCTCTTGATAATGGTTCAGGTCCGAATTCGCTTATCAACTTATCAACTTGTTGCTTGTCAGCTAACCTCATCCAGCCAAATTTTCTTAAATCATTAAAAAACAACTTTGATCCATCGCTGAATTGAAAAATTGCATGCGTAAATTTATTGGGTAAATTTTCTGTGCCGCCTTTTTGCGGATGACCCCCGATTACTGCCCTACCCTTTTTAGGCTGAAAAATCAACTGGCCAGTAAGTTTAGGATGTATTGTTAAAAATAAATCACTGGTTAATTTTAAAATCAGAATCTTCGCCCGGCGGCTCACGTCGAGGATTTTTTTATTTTTGATTTGTTGCTGAAACTTGGCTGGAGTTAAAGGTTTAACCATTTTAGGCACCTTGACCAAAACTGTTTTTATGGTTTTACCTTTAACTGCCCGGTTGAGCTCAGTACGCAAAGTTTCAACTTCTGGCAGTTCTGGCATATATTTCCTAAAATTATTGATTTTTTGGATTATTTATGTCTTGATTCCATTTTATTACGTTCTCCAAAATATATTTGCGGATATTATCTAATTCTTTTTCATTGCGAATAATCCGGTCATAAAAAGAACGTTGCCATTGAAATTCCGATAATCCCAGCTGATGAATCAATTTTGATGATGTGGTCTTAAATGCCCCAATCAATTCAGATAATGATTTGATTTTATCATCCCGTTGTAGGGACAGGTCGCGACCTGTCCCTACGTAATTGGTTTGTATAGGATTAATAATAATTATCCCATGGATATGATTTGGTAATATATTAAATTGGTCTAATTCAATATATTGGTATTTTTCGCCTAACCACAACCATTGCTGTTTTACAATTTGACCGAATATATTCAAAACCATTTCCTCGCCCCTCACATCACCAAAATAACAAACCCGGTCCTTGGTACAAACGGTCACGAAATAATAACCAAAATCACTGTAATTAAAATCTCTCAATCGATTTAATTTTCGATCTCGGCTCAACATAGCATTTATTTTAAAATCTATCAAAAATCGCGAAAGATTTGAGAATTATCATGGCCATAAACATCAGTCATAAAACTCTTATACCAACCAAAGGATGTATAAACAACTTCCTTATCAATTAAACTTCTAAAATCCTCAAACAATTTTTGACTTAACTTCTTAGCTTGCTCTGGGCTAGCTAAAGAACTACTAAGATGGGCAAACGGGTTGATAACCACTGAATCAGGATTTACCTTGTTTGCAATGGCTGTGATTTCTTTAGTTGCCTCAGCAATCTTTTCTTTGCTGTCCCCTTTTTCAATTGCCACAAAAATCACCAAAGAATTGCTGAATTCACCTTCCTTATGCTGAATTTCCTGATCAGCAACTGGCGTTGGGTAATCCAGTTTATAGCTAAATTTACCACAATGAAATATTAAACATTTCATATACTTTATAGTCCCTGGCCTCTCAACAATTTTATAATTGACCAACCGATAATCTTCAGATCAAAAAATACAATCTGAATCGATGAATGAGTACGACAAAAATCAATGTAATAGTCATCTAACCCCTTATCACCGCCAGGGTAAAGATAGTGAGTGCCTTTAGTTATCTGAAGTAAGCCGGTTATTCCAGCCTTGATTACTTTTTTACGATAAATACCCATGCCTACTTCTCGTTTATAATCAACTACATTCCAAGGACGGGTTCCAACTAAACTCATCTCACCTTTAATAACATTAATAAATTGAGCAATTTCGTCTAGATAGAATTTCTTTAAAAAATTACCAACTGTGGTGAGATTTCTTTTGTCTGCTTCAAGCGGTTTAGTATGGATAAAACCTTCATTTTCTAAAGTCTCAGACAATACTTTTGGTTTAAAAATTCTAATTTTATAAAATTTAAATGGCTGACCAGCTGATATCCTGGTTTCACTATAAATAAATGGACCACGGCAAGCTGGGTTTAACCAACCCTCAATTTTTGTAGCTAAAAAAATCAATAAAAATAATGGAGAGAGTATAATTAAGGCAAATAAAGAAATAGTGAGGTCAAATATTCGTTTAAGCAAAGGATAAGGCACTGCTTTATCTATTTTACTGGCGCTTAGATTTTGATCAGTAGCAAATTTATATTTCCCTGAATTAGATTCCATATTTTATCCTTAATACTTCTTTAACAATTGATCTAGAAGTTTGATAATCGGGGTTCGCCAATCACGTTCTAATTGCGTTCTAATAAATTTAACCAATTTTCTATCGTCTCTAGATAACAGCTTTTTCTCTAATTTGTAAATCTTATTAAGAATTATAAAATCTTTTTTATCAGCCAAAATATATTTCTTTTTATCTTTTGGTAAAATCTTCATAATTAGAACATTTTTCCGCCTTTTGGAACCTTCTTAGTCGGAACCAACAGCACAACATCTCCGTTCTCGTCTGATAAGCCAAGCGTTAAAACTTCCGATACAAATGGGCCGATTTGCTTTGGCGGAAAATTTACCACGCCGATAACTTGCTTTCCTACAAGTTCCTTTTTGGTGTAATGTTTGGTGATTTGAACAGAAGATTTTTTAATGCCGATCTCTGAACCAAAATCTATAGTCAGTTTATATGCTGGTTTCTTTGCTTCTGGGAAATCTTCTGCTCTTATAATTTCGCCGACTCTTATATCTACTTTTTCGAAGTCTTGGTAGTCAATCATAGTTTTTTGTTCCTACTTCCCAGATATATTTAAATCTAAGAGTATTATTTTAAAAATTTTTCAATTTCTCCTAATAATTCCTGATGAATTTTTGGTTTTGCTATTACTAACCCTTTTGGATCTTGGTCTGCTGTCCAAATGCTACCATCTAAATTAGTGGCCTTAAGTCCAGCTTCCTGACAAATAAGTGTAGGGGCCCGCAGTGTCCCATGCTTTATTCCCGGCAAAAACAGTTGCATCAATCCGGCCAATAGCTATATAACCAGCAGTCAACCCGATGCAACAATGATGAGCGCCGACATAGATTTTATCTACAATCTGTTCTTCTAAACCTATTAAACCATACGTGGCACCAGGCCAAATTGACAAATCAACATAAGCTTTACTTAATTCATCTCTGGCATCTGAGATAATTTTTTTATCGTTCGAAAAAGCGCCCTGGCCTTTTTGAGCGTAGAAGAGTTCATCATGAATCGGATTATAAATTGCTGCTTCGATTATTTCTTTACCCTTCGCCAAGCCGATGATAATACCGAAAAAAGGAATCCTCTGGACAAAATTTATTGTCCCGTCCACTGGATCAACAAACCAGGTGTATTCGCTTTTATTTTCTTGGAGCGGCAATTCTTCAGAACTGATATTATGTCCGGGAAATTCTTTGTTAATTTCGTCAAATAAATATTTATTGATTCTCACATCCGTTTCAGTAACTGGATCACTACTAGTTTTCCATTTGATTTTTGATTTCAATTTAAAATCCCGCGCTGCCATTCTGCCGGCGTGTTTTATAATTTTTGTGATAAATGGCCTGAAATTATGTTCCATGGCACTTCTTAAACTTCTTTCCACTGCCGCATGGACAGGGATCATTGCGGCCGACTTTTTGGCCTTGGTAATAGCTTTGTGATTCAAGCGGTGCTGAAGCTTCCCGGCGTTCTACTTCTTTTTGCTGGGCGGTTTTTTGCTGAGGGTTAGCTGCTGCAGCCTGAGTAATTGCCGCGTGGCTGGCTTCGCCGGTTTTGGCCGGTGCCCGGAAAGTCAGACCAGAAGCCTGCTGCATTACTGACGGCGCAATGTTAGTTGCTACTCCGATTTTATAAATACTATAAACTACCTGTTTTTGAATTAGAGCTAATAAATCCTTAAACAATTGATAAGCTTCTCTTTTATATTCAATCAACGGATCGCGCTGGCCATAACCACGCAAGCCAATGCCGGTTCGCAAGTGTTCAATTGCTTCCAAATGCTCAATCCATAAATTATCAATACTACGAAGCAAAATTCCTTTTTCAATCTGACGCATTGCATTTTCATTGCCCAGGGTTTTGTTGATATCTTCTTCACCTTGGTTATAGCGCTGAACTGCTAATTTAAATAAATAACCAATCAATTTACCGCGGGAACTTTTATCTTCAATGTCACTGCCAGCTTCTTCAGTGATATCATCCAGCTTCAGTCTGGAATTAGGCGGCAAGGGAAAAATGGTATTAACCACTTCGTAAATCTCTTCAATATTCCAGGCTTTCTCATCATTAGAAGCGGTGTGAAAATTCACCACTGAACTGATTTCATCTTTAATCATGCTCAAAGCCTGATCCTTAACATCCTTTTGGGTCAAAATAGCTTTACGCTTTTTATAAATAGTCTCACGGTGCTTGTTAATAACGTCATCATATTCAACCAAGTGTTTGCGAGTGTCAAAATGGTAACCCTCAACTTTCTTCTGGGCGGCTTCTAGTGATCTGGAAACTAATTTATTTTCAATCGGCACGTCTTCTGGCATTTTAAAAGTCTCCATCAGTCCTTTGATCCTATCTGAACCAAAAATCCGCATAATGTCATCGTCAAGCGAAACATAAAACTGAGTCTGACCTGGATCGCCCTGTCGGCCAGATCGGCCGCGCAACTGATTATCAATCCGTCTAGATTCATGCCGCTCAGTACCAATAATACAAAGACCACCAGCTTCTTTGACTCTTTTTTCTTCCTCGGGGTCAACTGGGTCCCCGCCAAGTTTGATATCAACGCCACGTCCTGCCATATTAGTTGCTACTGTCACTGCACCTACTTTACCGGCTTGGGCAATAATTTGTGCTTCTTTTTCGTGATTCTTAGCATTAAGCAACTGCACTTCAATCCCCTCCCGCGCCAGCAACTGACCCAGTAGTTCATTTTTTTCAATCGAAATTGTGCCGACTAAAACCGGCTGACCTTTAGTGCTTCGTTCCTTGATTTCTCTAACCACAGCTCTAAATTTTCCCTCTTCGTTTTTATAAATCCGGTCTGGCAAATCTTTTCTGATCATTGGTTTATTGGTCGGAATTACTGTTACGTCCAAATTATAAATCTTAGCGAATTCTTCAGCTTCAGTGGCCGCCGTGCCAGTCATACCGGCTAATTTTTTAAACATCCTAAAATAATTTTGAAAAGTGATGGTAGCTAAAGTCAAACTTTCGCGCTGGACTTCCACTCCCTCCTGAGCTTCAATTGCCTGGTGCAAACCTTCGGAATACCTTCTGCCATACATCATCCGGCCAGTAAATTCATCAACAATAATAACCTCTCCATCTTTAACAACGTAATCCCGATCACGTTTGAATAAAGCATGCGCCCGCAATGCCTGTTCAATATGATGGACTTCGGAAATCCCGCGCTCAGTGTAAATATTATCAACGCCCAGCCATTTTTCCATTTTAGAAATTCCCGCTTCGGTCAAAGTAGCTGCTCTCATCTTTTCATCAACGTTATAGTCTTCATTTTCTTTAAGCTGAGTGACTAATTTGGCAAATTGATAATATTTGTCGGTTGATTCCATGTCTGGCGCTGAAATTATCAAAGGAGTTCTCGCTTCGTCAATCAAGATGCTGTCAACTTCATCAACAATGGCATAATGTAAATCCCGCTGGACCATCTGATTTAAATCTTGGACCATGTTATCGCGCAGATAGTCAAAGCCAAACTCATTATTAGTGCCGTAGGTAATGTCAGCTTCATAAGCTTGCCGTCGCGTAATCGGCCGAAGATGGATTAAGCGCTCATCAGTTACTTTTTCATCAGTGTAAGAAGGATCATAAAGAAAGGCTGCTTCATGAATAATAACACCGGTAGTTAAACCTAGAGCATGATAAATCGGACCCATCCAGCCGCAGTCTCGGCGGGACAAATAATCGTTGACTGTTACCAAATGGCAACTATGACCTTCCAGCGCATTCAAATAAAGCGGCAAAGTGGCTGACAAGGTTTTACCTTCACCAGTCTTTTGTTCGGCAATCTGGCCTTGATGCAACGCAATGCCAGCTAACATCTGAACATCATAATGCCTCTGGCCAATCGTTCTTTTCGCTGCTTCGCGAACGCAAGCAAAAGCTTCAGACAAAACATCATCTAAACTCTTACCTTGCTGCAACTGGTTTCTGAATTCCTGGGTCTGGATCTTTAACTGTTCATTAGAAAAAGACTCGAATTTATTTTCGAGCTGATTAATCTGATCTACCAACGGCTGAAGTTTCTTTAAAAACTTCTTGTTTTGATCACCAAAAAATTTGTCTAAAAAATGCATATTTAACCTTTCTATTGTACTAAATAATTGCTAAATTGGCAAGAATAAGTAACTTAAATAAAAAAGAGCAAACTAAGCTCTTTAATATTATTCTGAAATTAAAATCCAACGTATTGAACCTCTTCCTGAAGCTGAATCCCAAGCTGATTTCTGACTCTCATTTTGACATCAGAAATCAACATCATTACATGCTCGGCTTTGGCATCGCCGATATTTACAATAAACGATCCATGTCTGGTAGAAACCTGAGCGCCGCCGATAGTTTTTTCTTTTAAGCTTAATTTGTCAATAATAAAACCAATTGGCAGCTTGCCGTATTTAGTCGTCTCTTGCCATTCTGCTAGAGTGATATCAAGTTCTTTAATTATTCTTTCCTCATTAATTTCCTGAATGGCCAGGTCAACGTTTTTAAATATACAGCCAGCGCTTGGCTCAATCGGAAGTTTTCTCCGACCGTTAATACTTTCCATTACTCTGGCTTGAATTTTACTGGGGTCGTCTTTTTCTAACTTGACTACACCAGATAAAACTACACCTGGTTCATGCTTCAAAATAGTGTCACGATAAGAGCATTGCATGCCAGCTTGAGTTAATTTTTTTACTTCTCCGTCCTTGTAAGTTTCGACTTCATAGAGAACGCCGCAGATACTATTACCAAAAGCTCCGGCATTGCCTCTGATGGCCCCACCAAAAGTTCCAGGAATCCCGGCGAATTTTTCTAAACCAGTCAAACCGGCTTTAGTGGCCTCACCGACTAAACGACTAAAGTTAAGTCCAGCTTCGGCAAAAATTTGATCACCTCTTATTTCAAATTTATCACTGCTTGCCTTAATTACTAAACCGTCAAATCCGTTGTCAGAAACTAGCACATTGCTACCCCACCCTAAAATGATATATGGTAAATCCAACTCTTCGGCGGCTTTGACTGCCTTTAAAAGTCCTGCGCTATTTTGAGCTAAATAAAAATATTTGGCCGGTCCGCCAATTTTGAAAGTAGTATGATTTGCCAGAATTTCGTTTTCTCTGACTCTATCGTCTATTTTTTGCCTTAGATTTTGAATCATTTTTGTTCTATTTTATCAATTAATTTGTCTCTAACCCGGTAGACATCACCGGCCCCCATTGTAATTAGCACCATACCATCTTTTATCTTATCCTGCAAATATTCAATTGCTTGATTCAGGTCTCCGCCATAAACAACATCTGGATGATTTTTCTTTGTTTCTTCAGTCAAAGTTTTTGAAGTAATATCTTCTACCTTTTCTCGAGCTGAGGCAAAAATATCGGCAAAAATTACTTTATTAACATCCGAAAAACTTTTGGCAAATTCTTTCAACAAAGCTTTAGTCCGTGAAGCCATGTGGGGCTGGAAAACGCAGTAGATTTGCTGGTTCGGATAGCGATGTCGAACTGCTTTTAAAGTAGTTTTAATTTCGCTGGGATGATGAGCATAATCATCAACAAAAATAATCCCCTCTCTTTCTGAAATGTCAAAACGTCTTTCTGCGCCTGAAAAATTCTTCAGGCTGTCTCTAATCTGTTCTAGTTCAATTCCGACTTTCAAACAGACTATAATACAGGCCAAAGCATTTAAAACATTATGAAAGCCAAAAAGCGAAAGACTAAATTCACCAAATTCTATTTCTTCTTTCTTGACTTTAAAAACAGTTTGATTAAATTCTTCTCTGACGCCATAAGCCTGCCACAGATTACCCTTTTCTAAGCCGTAAGTAACGACCTTTCTTTCCTGGCCTTTAATAATTTTTTTAATCGAGGGCCAATCACCGCAGACAACTACTAAATCTTTAGTTTTATTGATCAACTGCAAAAAGGCGTTTTCAATCGCAGCTAAATCTTCATAGACATCAACATGTTCCCATTCTACACTGGTTATAATTGAGATTTTAGGGTCTAAATCTAAAAATTTTGGTGTTCTTTGTTTTTGATTTCTGACGTATTCATCACCCTCGACAATAAAATGATTACCATCACTCCATTTGGAATTGCCGCCCAAATCAGGAATGTTGCCCGTGCCGATCAAAAAGCTGGGGTTCAAATTAGCTTTAGTAAATAAATAACTAAGTAACGCGGTAGTCGTAGTTTTGCCATGAACTCCGGTGACTGCAATTGTTTCTCTTTCTTGACTTAACAACCCCCGTAATTCTGATTCACTAATATTTAAAATGTTCCGGCTCTTTACTTCCTTAACATCAGGATTCTCCTCGTTCCAAGAAGCGCCAATCACCACTAAATCAGGTCCCCACTCCAAATTCTTCGCTGAAAAATCATCAAAAACTAAAATGTTTTGTTTAGTTAAAATCTTATCAGTAATAAATTTTTCTGAAACGTCCGAACCAGCTACGTCTAATCCCCTTTGCTTACAAATAACAGCCAGCCCAGACATCGCCACTCCTTTGATGCCAATAAAATAAACTTTTCTAATTTTAGTTAAATCAATAGACATAATTATAAATTATAATCCCAAATCTTTTTTAATCTGCGGAACGGCTTCTAAAGCCGCTTTTCTTCCTTCTTCAATACAGTCTTTAACTAAACTAACATGCCACCTTTTAACATGTTCTATTTTAGGCTTTATCAAAATATTATACGGATAGCTGGAATGATTAAAACCATCAATCAGGGAACTTGATAAATTAGCTGCTCGTAAAATTGCCCGGATTATACTTAATCTGTCACAATTATTTTTATTAGAACAAATTGGTTTAATTAAGCCAAATTTATTTTTAATTTTAGAAATTATTCTAATAACTATTCCCGGCGTTTGAGTCACATCAACTGCAATAACATAATCAGCGCCATTCTGATATAAAACTTTTGAAGGAATAGCATTAAAATTTACACCATCAACTAAAATTTTATGATCAATCTCAACTGGGGCGAAAATTCCAGGAACAGCAGTACAAGCCTGAATCGCTTGGCCAACCTGACCACTGCTAATGATACATTCGTTCATATTTTTTAAATCAGTGGCTGCCAAAAAGGTCTTTTTATCTAATTGATCAAAAGTTTTGTCGCCAACGAACTCTTCAAAAAATCTTCGATTCTTCTCACCTTTTAGAAAACCAGTTTTAGGTAATCCCGGTTCAAAAATAACTTGCCAGTATTCCCGGCGCTTTCCTTTTAAAAGACGCTCTTTTAATTTTTCCAGCTTACCAGCCGAGTAAGCCGCAGCAACGGCTGCACCCGAGCTACAGCCAGCCACCATATCAATAGGGATATTGTTTTCTTCCAAAGCTTCAATCACCCCAATTTGAGAAGCAGCCCTGATAAAACCGCCACTAAGGGCTAAGCCCACTTTCTTCCTTGAATTGTTGTTTATTTCCATAAATAAATCAAATAATCATTTTCGCAATTTCTTCAGCAGCATTAGACGGCATCACCTGTCTAATGTTCTGACTTAAATTATTAAGCTCAACTTCATCAGTCAAAAGCTCTTTAATCGCTTCAACAAATCCTTCAGCAGTCAGATTTTTCTGCTCAATCACCAAAGCGGCATTATTTCTTAAAAACTCCGACGCATTTTCTTCTTGATGGCTGCCTGGAATTGGGATAATAATAGTTGGTTTGCCTAAAGCAGCAACTTCAGTTAAAGTACCCATCCCGGCCCGGCAAACTACCACGTCTGCCATCGCATAAGCGTTTTTGAGTTGATCACTCAAAAAATCATAACTGCGATATCGGGGGTGTTCTGCAGTCTTGTCAATTCTGCCACCAGTCAGATGGATAACCTGACAAAAATTCACTAGCTTAGGTAAACTTCCTAAAATTAAACTATTTAGACTCAAAGCGCCAGTACCGCCGCCAATGACTAAAATGGTCGGTATTTCTGGATTAAGTTTAAAGAATCTATAAGCCTCGATTTCGTTACCACTTAAAATATCACGACGAACTGGGTTACCGACTAAAACAGTCTTATTCGGCGGAAAACTGGATAGGCTTTTTTCAAAGGTAACGGCAATTATCTTAGCAAAAGGCGCCATTAATTTATTGGCTAAACCGGGTTTAACATCCTGCTGAATTATTAAAGATGGTTTTCTTAGTAACCAACCAGCCCAAACCAACGGCACTGAGACAAAACCACCAGCAGATAAAATTACATCCGGCTTGAAACTCAAAATAATAAATAATGACTGGAAAAATCCGAGCTTAATTAAAAATAGATCTAAAAGATTTCTAAAACTGAAGTAGCGCCGAAATTTACCTGAAAAAATTGACCTAATGGAAATATTATAATCCTTAATTAATTTATATTCTAGCCCACTTCTAGTAGCTACCCATAAAAATTCAGCCTCGGAGTGCTGTTTTTTAATCTCTTCGAATAAAGCAATTAATGGGCTAACTGAACCAATCGTTCCTCCGCCCGAAAGTATTATTCTCATAAATATAAAATACCAAATTTCTTAACAAAAATCAAATACAAAACCCCCGTAGAGACGTTGCATATTGTCTCTACAGGGGTTTTTCTTTTTTAAGACTATTCTGAACTCTCTTCAACTAAATCCATTGGCTGACCGCAGCAGACTAATTGTCCACTGCCGGCTTCTTTTACTTCAATAACATTAGTGCAAATGTTACATTTGTAAATTTGTTCTACCTTAGTTATATTTTTATTCACCTAAAAGCTGCCTAAGCTCGGCAATATGTTCCTGCTCATCCATGATAACATGTCTAACATCATGCTCAAGTTTCCAAAACTCATAAGGTAGATTTTCCTTTTCTTCTTTAATCTTTTCCATAATTTTAGTATAAAAATCAACCGCCGCTTTCTCCGCCGCCAAATTTACTTTTAAAATCTCTTCAATCGTCTTGGCTTTAGTAGTAGGTGAAATTCCCATTGATGGCACGCCGCCGAGATAATTGCCGATTAAATCACGAAAAATCTCCTGGTGCTTTTCCTCGTCTTCGGCAATTTCTTTAATCCGGGCAATAATTGGTTCGGAATTTAGCCCATCAATAATCTCCGCATGGCTTAAATACTGAATATAAGCCTGATGTTCATCTTCAAGCGCTTTGTTGAACATATCGATTAATTCTTGAGAGTGTTTTGATTCAGACATATTTTTCTCCTTTCTTTAATAATAATTAGTTATTTACCTAATGCTAAATATGCTTTGATATATTAATCAAAATCCCAGTTGCGGCTAAGGCACTCATTAGAGCTGTCCCACCATAACTGATAAATGGTAAAGGAATACCGGTCAGAGGCAGTAAACCGACCATGGCAGCGATATTCAAAAAAGCTTGTAAGCTAAACCAGATTATTATACCGACTATGGTATAACGACTGAAATCATCCGGAGCCGCTTGCGCCAATTTCAAGCCACGAAATAATAATACTAAAAATAAAATGATTAAGCCAGCTGAAACTATAAAACCCATCTCTTCAGCAATAATAGCAAAGATTGAATCAGCCTTCACCTCTGGTAAATAGGCCAGTTTTTGGCGCGATTGGCCTAAGCCTAATCCAAACCAACCGCCTGAACCAATCGCTAAAAAAGCTTGCTTAATATGATAACCGATTCCCTCCGGGTCAAGTTCAGGATACAAAAAAGTCATTAAACGCTGAGCCCGATATGGCGCTTGGGCAATCAAAATGCCGAAGGCTCCTAAACCAACTAAGCCCAAACTAATGATATGGAAAATCTTGCCGCCGGCAATAAAATAAATCGCAAAAGCAATTATTACAACTACAGCCAGTGTCCCAATATCAGGCTGCATTATTATCGGCAAAGAAATCAAAGCTAAAATTACAGTGAATGGAACTAACCCATTCCAAAAGTCAGATGTTTTCTCTTTACCCCGATGAGCAAACCAACTAGCTAGAGAGAGGATAAAAAGAAGCTTTACAATTTCAGCTGGCTGAAAGGAAAATCCTGCGATATTAACCCAGCTTTTGGCTCGGCCGTAAGTAGCACCAACACCTGGAATAAAAACTAAGGTTAGAAGAATTATAGCCAGAATGAAAAATAAAACTGGATATTTCTCCCACTGATTATAATTAATCCTGGCTAAAATGAAAAGTAGAATTAAGCCCGGCAGTAAGCCAAAAATCAACTGATGCTTAAACAAATAATAAGTATCGCCGAATTTATTGAGAGACTCAAAATTACTGGCTGAATAAAGCGCTATTAAACCAAAAATTAATATCAAAAAAATTATTCCACCTAACACATAATCCGGTTTGGCGCTGGAAAACCTGGGCTTAAAGAAATTCTTAAGTTTATTTCTCTTTTTGTTTCTACTGGTTATAAATCTCATAATTTCTCGACCGCTTTATTAAACTGATCACCTCGGTCAAACTCATTGATAAATAAACCAAAGCTAGCGCAGGCCGGCGACAGTAAAATAATATCACCTTTTTTAGAAAAACTTCTAACAATACTCACCGCTTCTATCATATTATTAACTTCAGTAACATGAAACTTGTAACATGAAACTTGTAACATTTTTTTTATTCTATCGGTACCCTTTCCTTTTAGTAAAATTAGTGCCTTACAATATTTTTTAATATCTTCAATTAACTCTTTAAAATTTAAACCCTTATCGGATCCACCGGCAATTAAGATTATTTTGTTACAAGTTTCATGTTTCATGTTACAAGATAAAGTCTTAAGTGCTGCCATCGTTGCTTCCGGCGTAGTGGCAGTAGTGTCATTAATATATCTTACTCCCTGAACTGTTCTGATAAATTCCAGTCGGCCAGGCAATTGAATCGGTTTTTTGAGGAATGCTGCGATTTTTTTGGCTGACACCTTGTAAATGCCTGCTACCGGGAGCGCGGCTAAAACATTTTCTAAATTATGTTCCCCAGCTAGCTTAATATCTTTGAGGCTGGCTAGTTTGGACTCTTTGCCGTCGTGGCGAAAAATGATATTGTCGTTTTTAATAAAGCAACCATTTTGCTCATTAAAATAATTCTTGGAAAACCAGAATTTTTGCGAGACTACGGTTTTTCCTATCTTTTTTACTTCAGGACTGTCTAAATTTAAAATCGAATAATTATCTTTGGTTTGAAATCGAAAGATATTTTTCTTAGCATTAATATAACTATTCATGCCTGAATAACGATTCAGGTGATCCGGATAGATATTAGTGATAACCGCAACGTGCGGAGAAGTTTTTTGTTGACCCAGAATTTCCAGTTGCCAAGAGGAAAGCTCCAGAATAACCAAATCATTGTTCCTAACTTGATCTAAAATCGCTATCATTGGCCTCTGGGGTAAGCCGGCCAACCAAATATTATTTACCCGCGTCGTAGGGGCGGGTTGCGACCCGCCCCTACTGATATTTAATAATTCATAAATCAATGTCGCTGTTGTTGATTTTCCCCTCGTGCCAGTTATCCCAATAATTTTCCCCTTACAATGTTTGAAAAAAAAACTAGCCTCGTTTTCAATAGTAGCCCCGGATTTACGGGCAATCTTTAAATACTTAGATTCGCGTGGTACCGCAGGATTTTGAATAACAATGTCGGCTTGCTTAAAATCAATTTCGCGGTGTTGACCCAGGACTAGCTTGATAGCTTGTAACCTTGCAAGACCAAGAAGAGAAGGCGCTAATTCTTTCTTTGTCTTTAAATCAGTCACTGTCACTTTAGCACCGTGTTTTATTAACCAATTGACAACAGCGACTCCACCGCCGTGGAGCCCCAAACCCATTACTAGAACTTTTTTATTTTTTAATCTCATTATTTTTTTATACTTTATCTAATAGAAATAAAATTAATCCAATCATCGCTGTAATCCCAGCTACAACCCAAAAGCGCATTACGATTTTTGGTTCTGGCCAGCCGATTGCTTCCAAATGATGATGAACTGGCGAAGATAAAAATAGTTTATAGCCGAAGAATTTTTTCCAAATCATCTGAAAAATAACTGACAAGGTTTCAATCATAAAAACAAAACCAATTATTGGCAACAGCAAAGCGTAATTAGTCAACATGGCAATAATACCCAAAGTTACGCCTAATGACATCGCGCCAGTATCACCCATAAAAAAACGAGCCGGGTTAATGTTGAACCATAAAAAGGCAGTCAGTGCACCAATAATTACTCCACAAAACGTGGCTAGATCATACCGACCCTGAGCAAAAGCAATCGCTCCATAAGCGCTGAAAGCAATTAATAAAGTCCCGCCGGCCAGTCCGTCAAGCCCATCAGTTAAATTCACCGAATGAGCAGTTGCAATAATAATAAAAATAAAAAATGGAATATACCACCAGCCGACATCAAAGTTGCCGTAGAAAGGAATATGAAGTGTTGTCCAATCTAATTTGAAATAAAACCACCACGCCCCAACTAGCGCAATTAGACCATAAATTATAAAACGATGACGCATCCTTAAACCCCCACCATTTTTACCCATTCGCCAAACATCAAATAAATCATCAACTAAACCAACAACTGCAGACGCTATTAATGCTCCTAAAGGCAAAAATGTTTCACTTCGCGAGAGAAAATTAAATTTATCAAAAATCCCGTCAAAAATTTTAGCTAAATAGAAAAATAATAAAATTAAAAATAAAGTGGTTACCCAAACTAAAATACCACCTATTGTTGGGGTGCCGGCTTTCTTGGCATGTATTTTTGCAAAGACTGGCGCTGCTTTGGCATCGCGGATTCCCTTGCCAAGGCGGTACCGGTACAAAAGACGAGTCAAAAACGGCGTCCAAGAAATGGCAATAAGGAAAGAAAGGGTAGTTAAGGCAAAAATTTTAATAATAAAAAAATTAGCCATACTTAACTAAAGAATAATTGAGGTGATAGCTAAACCGGCCAGCAAAAAAATTAATTGGGCCAGAGAGCTTGCACCAATCAAAAAATAAGCTAAGATCCTCTCCCTGGAAAAAAGAGGTAAGCCTAAAATAAAATTAGCTAAAAGGACTAATAACCCAAAAATTGGCAACAGAAATATTTCATACCAATAACCAAGCAGGTCAATACCAAAATAAATATTATAATGGAGAGGAATAAGATCAGAAAAACTTGAACGGCGCCCAATCAAAACCAGCCAAAGGGCCATATTTATCAACAAACTCAAAAATAAATTAACCTGGATAAACTTATCAGAAAAATAGAGCCTAATAACACCTTCTCTATCTCTAATTATCATTGAAAATTAGTTAATATTAAGGCTATCTCTATCTTAATGATTATTTCAATTTTTGTCTACTCGTACTTTTCCTAAAAAATATATTTTATGGTATAATATATAAGCCTCCTACCAAGGCTTAAAATAAAAAAATTATGTTTAATAAAGACCAGCTTAAAAAAATTCTAATAAAAACAAAAGTTTTTAGCGAAAAAGAGCTGGATTTACACATCCAAGAGGCAAAAAAGAGAAATTTGGAGCTTCAAGACTACCTAACCAACCAAAAAATTATTGGCGAAGAACAGCTATACCAGTCAGCTGCTTCTTTTTTTAACCTTCCTTTCATCAATTTAGCCAACCAGACTATTAGAAAAGATATCCTCTTTTTAATCCCGGAGCCAATTGCCGCTACCCATAAAATCATTGCTTTTGATAAAAATGAGAGTGAATTAAAAATCGCTGCTTTGGATCCAGCTGACCTTGAAATATTTGAATTTCTAAGGAAAAAAACTGACTTGGAGGTAAAAATTTATCTGACCACGCCAGATAACATCAACGAAGTTTTAAAAAGCTACCACAAAGGCCTAAAAGCAGAATTCAAGGACTTAACGGCAGTAGAAGGTAAGGAAACAGAAGGAGAACCAGGCAAGGAAGGAAAAGAATTAAAAGAATTAGCCCAGGATCTACCGGTAATTAGAATCGTCGATACTCTATTAGAATATGCAATTTTTGAGAATGCTTCTGACATCCATATCGAACCCACAGAAAAAGAAGTTGTTGTTCGCTACCGAATCGATGGCGTTTTGCGTAACGTGATGACTCTGCCAAAATCAGTCCACGCTGGGGTGATTGCGAGAATAAAAATTTTGTCTCAAATGAAACTAGATGAACATCGCTTACCTCAGGATGGAAGATTTAAAATAACTACTCCGGAGTATAAGGTTTCTTTCCGTGTTTCTACGATTCCGGCTTATGATGGTGAAAAAGTGGTTTTGCGGCTTTTAAATGAAAAAACTAGCTTGTTAACTCTAGAACAGCTTGGTTTTCAAAAAAGAGCTTTTGAGGTGGTAAAAAGAAATATCACTAAACCCCATGGTATGATTCTAGTTACCGGACCAACTGGCTCTGGTAAAACCACTACCTTATATGCAACTCTAACTATGCTCAATAAACCCGAGGTTAATATCATAACCATTGAAGACCCAATTGAGTACCGGATGGCGGGTATCAATCAGAGTCAAGTTAATCCTAAAATTGGCTACACTTTTGCAACAGGCCTGCGCGCTTACTTGCGTCAAGACCCTGACATTATTATGGTTGGCGAAATCCGCGACAAGGAAACAGCTGAAATTGCTATTCACGCCGCTTTGACCGGGCACCTCGTCCTCTCGACTCTCCATACCAATGATGCTCCAACTACCTTACCCCGCCTAAGTGAAATGGGCATCCCTTCTTTTCTAGTTGCTTCTACCACCAATGTCATTGTTGCTCAAAGATTAGTTAGAAAAATCTGCCAAGAATGTATCGAGAGTTATACCTTAACAAAAACTGAGCTAGATAGGTTAAGTAAACAAATTGATTTAGAGTCACTTTGGCAAACTTTGGAAAAAGAAGGGGTAATTACTAAAAAACAAACCAAAGAGTCACTGCTTTTCTACCGCGGTAAAGGCTGTAAAAAATGCGGCGAGGAAGGCTATAAGGGTAGAATCGGAATTTACGAAGTTTTAGAAGTAACTCATGAAATTGCAGAATTGATTTTAAAAGAAGCCCCTGCCAATCAAATTCAAATTAAAGCCAAAGAACAAGGAATGCTAAGCATTTTAGAAGACGGCTTTATTAAAGCAAAGGCTGGAATTACTACTATTGAAGAAATTCTAAGGGTGACTAAAGAATAATTATTAACAACTAGCTTTTAACATTCAATTGTTAACTGTTAACTGTTAATTGTTAATTGTTAATTGTTAATTTATGGCTTTAGGCAAAGCGCTATCAAAAATTCTAACACTGTTTAATAAATTTCAAAGGGTTAAACTCGCCCAAAAAATATTTTTTGTCCAACAATTAGGCGTAATGGTAAAAACTGGGATTTCTCTTTCGATAGCTTTAAAAACTCTGGGTGAACAAACAACCGCCAAAAATTTTAAAAAGATTCTATTAGATCTTCAGCAAGAAGTTGAAAAAGGAAATTTACTTTCCAAGGGGTTAGAAAAATATCAAAAAACTTTTGGTGAATTATTTATTAATATGATTAGAGCCGGCGAAGCTTCCGGTAAATTAGAAGAAGTTCTTAAACAATTGTTTGTTCAAATGAAAAAAGACCATGATATTATTGCCAAAGTAAGAGGAGCGATGATATACCCGGCGATTGTTATTGTAATGATGATTGTTATTGGAATATTAATGATGATCTATGTTATTCCTAATATCACTAACATTTTCAAGGAAATTGATGCCCCCCTCCCATTAGCCACGAGGGTACTAATTACAATCAGTGACTTTACCTTGGCTAACGGCCTTTATCTTGTAGTAGCCCTAGTTATTCTAATTACAGCGATTAGTTTTGTTCTTCGCTCGCCCAAAGGCAAATATCAATTTCATCGACTTATCTTGAATCTGCCGATTGCTAGTAGAATTATTAGAAAGATCAATATTGCTCGCTTTTGCAGAACCCTCAGTTCACTACTCAGGACTGACATCCCAATTGTACAATCATTCGAAATCACTTCAAGGATCCTGGGTAATGTGCTTTATCGAGAGGCCTTATTAAAAGCTAAAGAACAAATCAAAAAAGGAATCAGTATTGAACAATCTCTCAAATCTCATAACAAACTATTTCCGCCGGTAGTTCTACAAATGGTTGCTGTCGGCGAAGAGACTGGAACCCTCGATGATATATTAGAAGAGTCAGCTACTTTCTATGAAGAAGACGTTGCCCAGACGATGAACGATCTTCCGACTATCATTGAACCGGTTTTGATGGTCATCCTAGGCATTGCAGTAGCCGGTATGGCAGTGGCTGTTATTATGCCAATGTACTCGTTGGGTGAGCAGTTATGATAATTTCAAATATAAGAAAAAAAGACGGCTTATCTGTTGTTGAATTAGTAGTTACACTACTAATCATTAGTCTAATTACAGTGATAAGCATACCACTATTTGTTAACTACCAAAAAACAACAAAATTAAGAAGTGAAGCTCAGCTACTGGCTACGAACCTTCGTCTAGCCCAACAATTAGCCATCACTGAGCAAATAATTTATGATCTCGTATTATTACCTGACGTTAATAAATATCAAATAGTAAATTCAGAAACTAGCCAGATTAACAAAACTGTTACCTTGAATCCAGAAGTGTCAATTAATGAAATTAATGGTTTTAGTGCTAATACAATAAGATTCAACCCAATCGGTGGTGTTATTGAAGATGGATATATTATTTTAGTTAATACTAGAAACGCGGCATCAACGATTCAAATTAAACCATCCGGATATGTCCAAACCACATATTAGAAATAAGATACAACTATTTTCTAATCGGGTCAGTGGTTTTACTTTAATTGAAGCAACTGTTGCTGTTGTAATACTGGTAGTAGGCTTAATGGCAGTTGTTCAGTTTTTTCCTTTCGCCTTAAAAATAATTGCTGACTCTCAAAGTTTAAATTTAGCTTCAAATTTAGCTTTGTCAAAGATTGAAGAGGTCAGATCAGTACCATATGACAATATTGCTACAGGAGTAATTGAGCCTAAACAAAGAATATCCAATGATCCAAGTAACTATCTCTATAAATACCAACGTGAAACAACTGTTGAAACGGTTGACTCTAACTTAGAAGTAAACGGGGTAGATATCGGACTTAAAAAAATAACAGTTACTGTATATTGGCAATCAAAAATTGGATCACAAGAAAAATCAACTCAAATGGTCACTTTACTTTCCGACTACTAAATTATTTTATGATTTTGAAAAGAATAAAAAATAATATAAATGGATTCACTCTGATGGAACTGCTCGTTACGATGGTTATTACTCTATTGATATTTATAATAATCAGCACGTCTTTTATTCTAACTCAAAGAGTTTTTAGAGAGGGTAACACCAGGGCTGAACTAATCCAAAATGGCCGAATAACAACGGATTTAATGGCTAGAGAAATAAGACAAGCAGTAGAAATAGTTACGACACTACCACCTGATAATTCAAATCCGGCGATAATTCCTCATGATTTACAATTTGAAGATGGCCACGTGACTTCCCAAATTCAATATTTAAAATACTACCTGGAAGGAAATTTATTGAGAAGGCAGATTATTGTATACGATTTCGAAACTAATCCCGGTGTCTATGTCTATTGGAATGATACAGATCCGTTCGGTGAACCACGACAAAATATTTTAGAAGATAAAATAATAGGAGAATATTTCTCGAATATTGATTTTTACGGACTAGATGTTATTAATCTTGATATAACTTTAGAAAAGAATGATGAGAGGATTAAGATAAAATCAATTATATTCCCCAGGAATATATGACAAACAAAAAATCAAATGGTTTCGTGTTAATAATGTCTGTTTTAATTATGACTGCTTTATTGATGTCTGGCGCTTATTTAATCACTGTTAGCGGCTCTGATACAAAAATAACAAAAGCTCATTCAATTGCGACAAGAACATATTATTTAGCCGAAGCTGGGATTAACGAAATGATTTGGAAAATTCAGAATGATCAGACAACCAAAAACGCTTTCTTGGCTGGTACCCTCAATAATTCCTATGATATCAACAGAACGAGTGTCTTTGGCGATAACAAAGCCAGCTATAATGTCACGGCCTTAAACACTGTTTCGGCTGAGGCTCAAATTATTGCCACTTCAACCTACCAAATAGGCGACAATTTTTCCCAAAGAGTAGTAAAAACCTATGTTAGTAGAGCGACAAGCGATAATGAAGAATGGGAATTTTCTACCTTCGCCGGTGGCCGCGGCTCTCAACAAAATGGAAATTTTACATTCACTGGTTCAGGAATCGTCTTAACAGCTAATGGCGGCAGATTACATGCCAATCAAGTCTTCAAGGTTCAAGGAGCCGAAGTTATTGTCAATGACGGTGCTGTTACTGCCAGCAATGTCATCGACATTGTTGCCGGTGGTAGATTAACATTAAATAATAGTTACCAAGATGCACCAACAACAACCATTGACATGCTTCAGATAGATTTTGATTCTAGCTCGCCCGATTCTTGGAAAAATCGAGCCACCGTTACCTATACTGAAACTCAATTTAGAAATCTGCCGAGTAACACTACTCTAAACGGCATTATTTATGTAACTGGCAATGCCAAGATTATTGGCAAAAATTTTACTATTAATGGCGTTTTAGTTGCTGAGGATAATATTGAGATTACTAACTCAGGGATGACTTTAATAGTAAACTCCGATCCGGTATACGGCGGCGGGCTTTTGGCGAAAGATGAGGTCGAAATTACCACCTCCGGTGGCAACGTTAGTATTGCCGGCTTAATTTATGCCGCTAATGACTTGGAGATAACTAGTTCAGGCACAAATTTTACTGTTAATGGCAGTCTGACTGGTTTTGATGCTAGAATAACCGCTAGCGGCGGTAGTATTATTTTAAATTATGAACCAGAAAATTTTTACCCAGTAATCAATCCTGCTTATAATCCATCATCACCATTAATTCAAATTGACCATTGGGAAGAACAATATTGATTATTGAATAAGTCTACCAAGAAAGAATCAGTTTTGTTATAATATAAATCAATAGCATGAACTCCAAAGCAAGTTCTAGAAATACCTTCACAGCAAGCTGCTGTGAATTTCCGCCCAAGGCGGATCCACCCGAGGCGGAAAACTTAAACTTCTCGTCCGCCGAAGCGGACGCGAAGGCGGATTAAAGAGATAATTTAAAAAATGAACTTCAGTTTCGACAAAAAAATATTTGGGCTTGATATTAGTGATCGGGCCCTAAGACTAATTCAACTCCAGAAAAAAGGGAGAAAATTCTTCCTTAACTCATATAATGAGGTAGTGATCCCTCCTGAAATAATTATTGGTGGAGAAATAAAAAATGAAGAAAAATTCATTCAGCTTATTAATCAGTTGATTAAATCAGTAGAGGGTAAAAGAGTTACTACCAAAAATGTTATTTCAGTCCTGCCAGAACCAAAAACTTTTATTAAAGTGATTAATATAAAATCATCTCTAAAAGATGGGGGAATATCAGAATTAATACAAGAAGAAATTGAGAATCATATTCCTTTTAGTCTAGAGGAAATTTACTTAGACTGGCAAATTTTAAAACGAACTAATGGAAATCTTACAATTCTGGTTGGCGCGGCCCCGAAAAACATTGTAGATTCATATACTACGGCATTAGAAAAGAGTGGCTTAACCCCTCTTGTCCTGGAGATTGAGGGAGCGGCAATTATCAGGACACTTCTTTTTGAAAAAGATCAGGGAGCTAAAATTATAATAGATTTTGGGGCAGTGAGAACAGGCTTAATTCTTTATGACAAAGGCACTATTCAATTTACTGTCAGTTTGCCAATCTCCGGCATTAAGATAACAGAAGCAATCCAAGAGACTTTAAATCTTGACTGGCAGAAGGCAGAAAAGGCAAAGATAATCTGCGGTCTTGACCCGACCAAGTGCGAAGGCGCATTACTCAAAATTTTAATGAATACTATTGATCGCCTAGTTATTCAGATAAAAAAAGCAATAACTTTTTATCAGACTAATTTTTCTAATAAGGCACCTATCTCTGAAATTATCATCTGTGGCGGCGGAGCAAATTTTTCTAATATTAACGAGGTACTATCTTCGAAGCTAGGATTACCTGTTAAAATCGCTAATCCTCTTATTAATGTATCTCAAACAAAAAAAATAAATATACCTTCAGCTAAAGCCCTGTCTTATACAACAGCCATCGGATTAGCCCTAAAGGTTTTCCAAAAAGATAAAAAATGATTATCCTCAACTTATTATCACCAATAAAAAAACAAGAGCTTAGATTAGCGCAGCTTTATATTACGATAAAAAATCTAATAATTTTGATTTTACTTTTTACTATTATAATTGCTGTTATATTATTACTTTCTAAAATGGTGGTCCAAAATAATTTTAATAGAATAGTAGATCAAACCACTCTAACTACTAAATATGGCCAGATATTTAATAGAGATATAAAAATATTCAATAGTCATCTTTCGGCTGTAGAAAAAATACAAAAAGAGTATATTTCGTGGACTGATTTTTTAATTTCATTTAATCAGCTTATTCCTGATAATGTCAGCCTATATACTCTAAATATAAATAAAAATAATAAAGATGGAATAAAAATTTATATAACTGGAATTGCAAAAACAAGGGATGATTTATTAAAACTAAAGGATAATCTTGAAAAAAATGAAATGTTCTCAGAGGTTGCTATCCCATTAGAAAATTTGCTAAAGAAAAATGATATTAGTTTCAATATTAAATCCAATATAAATCTTAATAAAAACGAGTAAAAATGACGATTAAGAAAAAAATTATTATTTTTACCAGCTTTGTAACAATAATCATAGCGGTTATTGTATATGCTATCATTTTACCTACAATTAATGACATAAAAAATATTAGTAAATCAGTTTACCAGGAGAGGGCCGACTTAGAAAAAAAATATCTAAGAGGGCAAATTTTAAGAAATACCATCGAGAACTTCGAGAAAATTAAGCCAGAAAAAGTTAGATTAATCAGCATTTTTATTATTGAGAATCAAGAGTTAGAATTTATCACCGAATTAGAAAATATTGCTGCTGCCAATCATATAGAACAACAGCTAAACTTCCAATCAAACAAAAATGAGGGAGAAAAAAGCGAAAAAGGGTTCTATTCTCTGCCACTAGAAATTAAAGTGCAAGCAAATTTTCTTGAAACCATGAGATATTTGGAAGATCTCGAGAAAATGAACTATTATTATAATATCGAGTCAGTTACTATTGATACGGCAGGACAAAACTCAGATATGATCAGACTGTCTCTCACTGGTAATGTTTATATGTTACCAGCAGAAAATAATAGCCTATGAAATTAAAACTAACTAAAATCAAATTTTTTCGAATTATCTTTTCCTTACGTAATACGTATATTTTAATTATTATAGCAATACTTTTGGCTTTAAGCTGGGTAGTATATTTTCTCTATAAAAATATTTATCAAACCATAACCCAGTCAGAAGAAATCATCCTCCTTAAACAAGAAGTTGCTCCTGATACGATTAACATGGCAAAGGTTAACGCTGTTTTAGAATCTATAAACAAAAAAACTACTAGCACCGAATCAATAGAATGGGAAAAAATAAAAAACCCTTTTCGTTTCGGGACTCAAGAGGTAGAAATTGACTCCGTTCCTGTGAATAATTCCGCTACCAGTACACCTACAGCTACTGAATAAACAATGCCCCACCACGGTGAGGTGGTATTCTGGCAGTGTGTAGTAAACAATAAAAAAAACTCCTCCAAAACAGTAAGGGGTTATTTTAAAAAATCTTACTTTATTGGTGACATTCTTCTTAATTTCTCAACAATTGGCGGCAAGGCTTCTATCAAATGGTCAATGTCTTTCTCAGTATTAAACTTTCCTAAAGTCACTCTTAAGCTACCGTGAGCCAAAAGCGGCTCCATCTCTAACGCCATTAAAACATGTGACGGCTCAAGAGAGCCAGAAGAACAGGCTGAACCAGTAGAAACAGCGATTCCTTCTTGATCCAAAAGTAGCAACATACTCTCCCCTTCTACGCCATAGAAACTAAAGTGGGCATTGTGTGGCGTTCGTTTTTCTAAATCACCGTTAACTTGGGTTTTAGGAATAGCTTTTTTAATCTCCTCAATTAATTTATCTCTCAAGTTTTTTATTCTCTCATTCTCTTTTTTTCTTTTTTTATCATCTAGCAGCAATTCAACTGCTTTACCTAGACCAACTATCCCTGGTACATTCAAAGTTCCTGGCCGCAAACCATATTCATGATGGCCACCGAACTGAATCGACTTAATTGGAACACCACTGCGACGATACAATACGCCAATACCCTTTGGACCATAAATTTTATGGGCTGACAAAGAAATCAAATCTACTCCTAATCGGTCAACATTAATGTCACAATAGTTAGCGGCCTGGACTGCATCAGTGTGAAAATAAATTTTTATCTTGCGAGCCTGATTTAAATCTTTGATTAATTGGCCAATTTCAGCAACTGGCTGAATGGTACCAATTTCATTATTAACATACATGATTGACACCAACCTAGTATTATCTTTAATTGCCTTTTTTATCGACTCAATTTCAACTAGTCCATTTTGATTGACATTAACATAAGTTACTTCCACTCCCCGCTTTTCCATCTCTTTGCAAGACTCAAGAATGGCCGGGTGTTCAATTTTAGAAGTAATGATGTGTTCGCCGGGTTTAGTTAAACCTTGGATTACAATATTGTCGCTTTCGGTGGCACCAGAAGTAAAAATGATTTCATTAGTCTTACAACCTAAAAAATCCGCGATGGTTTCACGCGCATTATCTACTGCCGTTACCGCTTGCTGACCAAAAAGGTGAATTGATGAAGCATTACCAAAAATCTCACCAAAAAAAGGCTCCATTGCTTTTTTAACAGCCGGATCAACTGGGGTAGTGGCTGAATGATCAAAATAAGCTTTATCCATAGACTAAACTGCTTGCAACTCTTTAACCCCCTTAACCTTATTTTTTAAAACCCGGCCGATTCCTTCCTGAAGGGTTAAAGCTGACATTGGACAACCGATACAAGCCCCTTGAAGTCTTACTTTAACAATTCCTTTTTTTTCATCAACATCAACTAGTTCAATATCGCCGCCGTCAGCCTGAATCGTTGGCCTGACTTCCTCGATAACTTTTTTAACTTCTTCTCTCATATTAATAATATTTACGAATTAATATTACTTAAAGAAAGTAAAAAAATCAAATTGTCATTAGCCTTAATAGAATGAACTACTCCCTTTTTTAAAAAAATAAAAATACCTGGCCGCATACTAATTTCTTCGCCAGCCAAGTTAAAAACTCCGATCCCCTCAAGGACATAAACAAATCCTTCTTTAGTTGAAGTATGCTCCGTGATCTCTGACCCTTTAGTCATAGAAAATAACGACACATTAGTATTACCGGTTTTAATTATTTCTTTACTTAATATTCCGCTTCGCGGATATTCAATAAAGTCAGCTAAGTTTTTCCAGGTTTGAGTCATCTACTTCCTATTTATGAACTCTTCTACAATTTTTAAATATTTTGCTTGTTGGGCGGGATTTTTAGACCCAAATTCTCTAAACTTAATAGCCATAGTCTCCTGAGTCTGTTGATCCAGCGCCTGTTCAGCCATTGGATATAAAATATTATCTTCTTTGTAAATATGATCTTGCAGTAATTGGGTATAACCCAAAGTATTTTGAATTAAACTATCCTTGTTATTATCTCGCAGGCTCTCTTCCATTCCTTTAACAAAATTACGGCCTAAATCATGTTCATACAACATTTGTTGCGTTGGATTGCAAATCATCTTAACAGTGTCTTTACTCAGCTCGACAAACAAAATATCTTCTTCTTTGGCATGGTGGAATTTATCAGCGTAGTTACGAATAAAATCAATCGCCGTTGTAAAAAAATCTTTATCCAACTGTTTACCTGATTTAAGATTAGTACATTCTTTAGTTAAAGTATTGATTATTTTTAAAATGTTTTGATGTTCATCAGAAAGAATCTTTGTTGGTTTCTCCATAAGTTTTATAAACTAATTTGAAAGTTGGAAATATCTAAAAAGTTCCGAAACAATTGCTGATCAATCTTTTTGTATTTATCTTAAAAGTTGATAGAATCAGAGATTAATTTTTCTTTGGTGATAATGCTATCTTTGTATTCTTCCATAAAATAAGAACAATAACAATATAAACAATATAACTGAAAACTTCAATTAAAGAAGGATCACCATTATAACCAAATAGACCTGTTAAAATACTACCACCGTAACCTTTTTCATGAAAAAATGGATAACTACCGTCAGGGTTTAAGGTTGGATTAATATCCCAGACGTGATCAATAACAATGGGAATAACACCAGCTTCTTCAAATTCATGGATTCCATGAGCGATCAAACCAGCCGCAAAAAGAATCAGCAGGATACTAGTGACATTGAAAAATTTCTTGATATTAATTCTTCTGGCAGCGACAAACATTAAATAACCTACAAATATTGCAGCTATAATTCCAGCTAAAGCACCAACTAGATTATTGCCAGAAGAAACAAAGTTAGCCGCTTCTAAAAAAATTACTGTCTCTACTCCTTCTCTTAAAACAGCGATAAAAACCAAAGAAAATATCCCAAATTTGTGAGCCTCGCCTATTTCGGTCGCGACCTTATCCTCTAACTTTACCATCATCTGCTTTTGTTTCATCATCCAGATAATCATTGTCGTTAAAAGAACTGCCCCTACTAGCATAGTCACCCCTTCAAAGATTTCTTCTGCTCTACCAGTAAATCCACCGGCTAAATTATTGAAAATTATTGCGCCAATGATACTTGCTACTATCGCTGAACCAATCCCAACATAAACAATATTGTTGTATTTAATTTGTCTAATCTTAAAAAGATAACTTAGAATAACGCCAACTATTAATGCCGCTTCTAATGTTTCTCTAAAAGTGATAATAAAACTGGGAATCATCGGTTAAGATTATTAGATTTTAATGAATACACTCTTTAACTTGAAATGATTTAATCGCCGGATAATTATCCAAGACTTGGTATTTCTTGAGATAATTTTGAATCGCCACTTTCAATCCATCAGAAGCTAAAACTGAACAGTGAACTTTGATCGGTGGCAAATCACCTAACCCATTAACAATATCTGTCTTTTTAATATCAAAAGCTTCTTGCAGATTTTTGCCTTTCGCCATATCAGTTAAAATCGAAGAACAGGCAATAGCAGCGGCACAACCTAAAGTTTCAAATTTTATATCCTCAATTTTATCATTTTCTAAGTCTGGCTTTCCCTCAGTTTTATTAATCTTCAAGTAAATTTTCATTATGTCACCACACAAGGGATTACCAACTTCACCAATAGCATCCGCATTGGGTATTTGACCTTGATTATGAGGATTTCTAAAATGCTTTAGAACTTCTTCGGTATAAGACATATTAAACGATGTCTGACAACTTAGTGGTTCGCAGGACGCTGACGATCTCGTCTTGGATTTTAAACCAAACTTTCTTCGTTAAACACGATCTATGGGTACAAACAATCTTAGTATTATCGGCCAAACAATGAAAAATCACAATCGGTCCTTCCAGAGCCTCAATAATTTCAAAAAGCGAGATGCTAGCGGGTTTTTTAGTTAAGCGATACCCTCCCTTAACTCCTTTGGTACCTTCAACTAAACCGTCTTCTCTCAATTTAGCTACTAATCTCTCTAAATAAGGCTGAGAAATTTTTTCTCTTCTGGCAATATCAGCCAAAGAGGTCAGTCCATTACCGTATCTTTTAGCTAATTCCACCATTGCCCTCATTCCATATTCAGTTTTACTAGAAAATCGCATATTTAAACAAAATTTTTAACCAAAGGACGACTTGGACAGGGCAGGAGCCCTGCCCAAGTCGAATATTGCCTAGTTTAGCAACAACCTTCTCCGCCTAGACAATATCCTCCTCTGCGATTACACATATGTTAATGTGTTAAGAGTTAAATAATACCAACAAAACTAGTTGGTATTTATAATACTACCATACAAAAATCTCTTGTCAAGGCCTCTCTGGTTGAACTACAATCATTACTTTTTTTCCCTGTTCTATCTCCTCATCATCCATGCCATTAATAGCCAGGTTGTGATTCCAGTCGTGGATAGCGTTAATTAATTTTTGATATTTATATCTGAAGCCTTCACCTCGTTTTGTCCCTGGATCATTAGTAATAAATTCATCATCGTCATAGCCACGAATTACTAGCATATGATAAATTGGCCCAGGCGTCTGAAAATAAGGATTGCCTAATTGGCGACCAGCGGCTGGCACAATAATTAAATTCCCTTTAGCTAATTCTAATTTAATTCTTTCCGGAGTTACTTCCTCGATTAATTCAGCCTTAAGATTAAAATAATCATTTAATATTTCTTTTATCTCTTGAGCGGTTAAATCAACTTTGTAGCCATTTTCCCCTTCCCATTTTACCAAATTCAAAATAGCCTGTTCCATTAAGTGGGCACTTAGTGATTCATCCTCAAAATATTTAGCAACCATGATCATCGCCGCCTCTTCACAGGCTTCCTTATGCAAATCATCCCAGACTGCATATGGCGCTTGGGGAGCAAATAAAACTGGATAATCTAAAGCAACGGGAATTTCTGCCTTTTGAACCACTGCTACTGGTTTTTGGTTTTGACTCTCTCTATCCTTAGGGGTCTCCGGTGTTGAGGTTGGAGTTGGATTCACCTTTTGGTTATTGATTAAAGGTAATTCAATTGGCTGATTGATGCTCTGGTTAACTACTGCCTTCTGACAACCAGAAAGGAAAATAGCTGCCAGTATTATTGTTAAAAAATGCCCAAATTTCATACCTTAGTAGTATATCTAAAAGCAACTTTCTTGACAATTTTTCCTAAATAACCTATACTACTTAATATCTTAATTCTCTTATTTTCTTATTCTCTTAAATCAAAACTATGGCACACAAGAAAGCGGGCGGTTCAACAGCGCTAGGCCGAGACTCAGTTGCAAAAAGACTTGGTGTGAAAATTCACGACGGTCAATTTGCCCAAGCTGGTAGTATTCTAATTCGTCAACGAGGTTCTAAATTTAGACTTGGCAAAAATGTAAAAAAAGGCGCTGATGATACTATTTTTGCCTTGACTTCTGGCATTGTGAAATTCAGCCAAAAGAAGGTTAAAAAATTCACTGGCGCTCTAGAATGGGCCAAATTCGTTAATATCATCCCTAAAAAATAAAAAACACGTTTTAAAGATCCTGAAATCAATTCAGGATGACAACTAAAACGTGTTTTTTATTTTTTTGATTTTTTCTTGGCTGCTGAAACAAATTCTCTAAATAATGGATGCGGCTTTAGTGGCCGAGATTTAAACTCCGGATGGAATTGAGTACCCACAAAGAAAGGATGACTAGGAATCTCAATAATTTCTACTAACTTTTTATCCGGCGAAAGACCGGCTAGAAGTAACCCTTTATTGGTCAATCTAGCTCGGTAATCATTATTAAACTCATAGCGATGGCGATGGCGCTCAGAAATCCTTCTTCTTCCATAAGCTTTAAAAGACTTTGAATTTTTATCTAACACGCAAGGATAAGCTCCTAATCTCATTGTGTTGCCATATTGCTTCTTAGCTAATTTTTCCGCTTGATCCGGCATAATATGAATAACTGGATATTTAGTTTTTTCATTAATTTCGGTAGTATTAGCCCCCTTAAGTTTAACTACATTTCGAGCAAATTCGATTGTGGCCAGTTGCATTCCATAGCATAAACCAAGATAAGGGATTTTATTTTCCCTGGCGTATTTAATGGCTAAAATTTTACCTTCAACCCCTCGCTTACCAAATCCACCGGGAACAATAATACCGCCATAATTTTTTAATTCCTTAACTAAAGCCGGATTTTTTTCATAAGCATCAGAATTGATCCAGTCAATTTCTGCTTTAACACCATTAGCCGTGGCTGCATGCTTAACTGATTCAATCACTGAAATGTATGAATCCGGTAAAATAAAGTCTCCGGTGGCGAAATATTTGCCAACCATTCCGATTTTGACCCTTTTTTGAGCGGCTTTAAACTTCCGCATCATCTTGCGCCAATCATCCATGTTCCGCTTTTTTGGTTTTAAGCCTAACTTTCTAATGATTTTATCACTAAACCTATCTTGCTCCAGGATTAAAGGTATTTCGTAAATTGATTCTACGTCAGGATTAGAGATAACGTGTTCCCTGGGCACATTACAAAAAGTTGAGATTTTCTGCCGGCGCGGAGCATCAACTGGTTTCTCTGACCGACAGACGATAAAATCAGGCTGAATGCCGGCGGCATTAACTTGCTGAACAGCATATTGAGTCGGTTTAGTCTTCATTTCCCCTAAAGTCCCGGGAATCGGCAAATAGCTAACCAAAATAAACAAAACATCTTCAGGGTTTTTATAATGCATCAACCTAGCTGCTTCTAAAAATAAGATGTTTTGATATTCACCGACTGTTCCGCCAATTTCAATAATAGTGATGTCCGCCTTTGATTTGACAGCGGCCTTTCTAATTCGATCAATTACTTCTTGAGGAATGTGCGGTACTACTTCAACGCACTTACCGCCATATTCTAAATTTCTCTCGCGCTGGATTACTGACTGATAAATCCGGCCGGTTGTCAGGTAATTGGCGCGGTAGATATTGATATCCAAAAATCTTTCATAATTTCCAATATCTTGATCAGTTTCATCGCCATCTTCTGTCACAAAAACTTCGCCATGTTCAGTCGGATTCATGGTGCCTGCATCAACATTAATATAAGGGTCAATTTTAATTGCCGTGGCATTGTAGCCACGGGACTGCAAAATTTTACCAATTGAAGCTGCAGTTACACCCTTACCTACTCCAGACATCACGCCGCCCATCACGAATATAAATTTTTTAGCCATAAGATAATACTAATTATTTAAAAATTGCGATAAACCCTCTTCCGCTATGGAGAGGGTTTACTATTTTATTCGTATAATTCGTATGTCCCGACACCTAAATTTATTTTAAATAAGGAAGTCGGGATCCCGATTTGTCGGGATAATTCGTAGATTAACATCGCTATTCAGAATTAATAATTAAAGTGATCCGCGCTTCCAAGCCATGATCAAGTTCAACCACTACTTCGTACTCTCCCAATTCCTTAATATGTTCAGCCCTGATCTGCTCCTTGCGAACTTCTAGTCCCTTTTCCTTCAACGCCGAGGCAATTTTAGCTGGCGAGATGGCTGCATACAGCGTACCTTCTTCAGAAGCCTTAGCAGTAACCTCAACTTTTTGTCCTTCCAATTTAGCAGCAAGTTGTTCGGTTTTTGCTAAATCAAGTTCGGCCTCCTTAGCCATCTTTTGTTTTCTGGCTTCTAATTCGGCCAGTGCTTCGGGAGTAGCTTCTTTAACTAATCCCTGGGGAATTAAAAAATTACGGGCATAGCCCAGGGCTATCTCTTTGACATCTCCTTCATCACCTAATTCAGGCACGTGTTTTAGTAAAATTACCTTCATTGATTTTTTCATGGATTAAAGATTATCAGCGATCAGGTTATCAGCGATCATCAATTATCTAAATTTAATCAAAACACTAATATACTTATTTATACCTCGAGCCAACCCTTCATATTCCTCATTTAAAAGATTAAATAATTTTTTACTAATATACTTTCTTCCTAGCGCCACTCTTAAATGGCTTTGAGTCTCCTCAAGCTCACCTCTAGTAATATATAACACTCTCACTTTATCAGCATAATAATAACGACCATGAGCCTCCGCGATATTAGCTATAATTCCGTTAGCTGATTTTGATATTTGATTAGTTAAAGAAAATTTTTCTGTGGTAGGAAATTGACTAGACAATTCATAAACTTCCATTAATAATTCATATCCTTTCTGCTAAATATTCATCTCGTGGAACTTTTGCGCCATACTAATTAATTAAATTTATTAGTCTAGCGCTATGTTGATTTTTAACTCGATCGCTCGATCACTGATCGCTTTATTCACTTACCTTATCACAAAATCATCAAAGTTACCAGTCGCCTCCGACCAGTTTTCTTCGATTTTTTGGACCTGGGCTGGTCCAACTCCATTATAACACCACTGGATAAAATCTTTCAAGTTTTTTTCCTCGCCTTCAGCTACTAATTCCACTGAACCATCGGCTAAATTTTTAATATAACCGACAAATCCCCTCTTTTTTGCTTCTCTTTGAGCCAAATAACGGTAACCAACTCCTTGAACCAAGCCGGATATTTTAAGGGTTACTCTTTTAATCATAAAGTAGTGATTGGCCGTGCTTGGGTAATATAAAATTTACCTTTGGCATAAGCCCATTCAATATCTTGCGGCTTTTTATAATGCTTTTCAATTTGAATACAAATCTTAGCCAACTCAATAATTTGTCGACCGGTTAACTTCTGCTTTTCCTGTTTAACTTTTGACACAACCTTCCAGGTATTCCCAGCTTGACCCCTTCGAACTATCATTCTTTCCTGCTTAGAAATATTGATATCCAAAATACTAAAATCCCTTTTGCCAACAACGTAACTGTCTGGCGTAATCTGGCCGGAAACTATAGCTTCGCCTAAGCCAAAGCCGGCTTCAATAATCATTTGATTTCTGTCTTTGGTCACCGGGTGAACGGTAAAAGCAATGCCCGAGATTTCAGATTCAATCATTTGTTGAATCACCACCGCCACTGAAACTTTGGAATTTCTCATCCCCTTTTCAAAACGATAAAAAATCGCCCGTGGTGTAAAAAGTGATGACCAGCATTTTTTGACATTGCCTAAAAGATTTTTTTCCGTTGTGTTCAAGTAAGTCTCTAACTCCCCTGCCCAACTGGCTTGCGAAGAATCTTCAGCCGTGGCCGAAGAACGAACTGCGACAAATTTAACTTTTAATTTTTTAAATTCCGTTAAAATTTCTTTTTGTAAATCTTTTGGCAGCCGCACGTCATGAATTAAATCCCGAATCACATTTGACACCTCATCAACCGAATTAATATCTTTATAATTTACCTTCTTTAATTTAGCTTCTACTTCAACGTTCAAATCAGTCTCCTCCAGAAAACGATCAAATGCTGTTGCTAAAATAACAAATCCTGGTGGCACAGTAATTCCAGACTGGGTCATCTCACCCAATGATGCTCCTTTGCCGCCGGCAATTTTGACGTCTTTTTTAGAAATTTTAGAAAATGGCAAAATAAATTTGGTCATAGTTTATTTAGAAATTTTTTTAACAATCCCTTTGTTAGCGTCAACCTCCACTAAATCACCATCTTTTAACACCTTGGTGGCAATTTTGGTACTAATAATACAAGGAATACCTAACTCACGGGAAATAATGGCGGCGTGGGAAGTAATGCCGCCTTCGTCAGTAACAATGGCTGCCGCCAGCTTGATCGCGGGCAACATTTCCGGCCGAGTCATCCCTGTAACTAAAATATCACCTTTTCTCATTTTCTTGAAACCGGCCGGGCCATAAATCACCTTAACTCTACCTTTAGCCCTGCCTAAAGAAGCGGTACTACCAGTAACCTGACTTAGATCGGCATATTCATTACCTAGTTTGGCAGAAGTTAATTTTAGTTCAGCCGTAGCTAATTTTTTGGCTTGGTTACCACTAATCATCCTAACCCGCTTTTTTTAGCATCAACATCGAGAGCAATAAATTGTTCCCTTCGCTTTATCTCTAATCTATCCAATTTCTTACCTTCAAGTAATGGCAGTAATTCTTTGAGCTTAAAAAACTGCAAGTCGGCTAACCGATAGCCAAATCTTTTGGCAATTTCTTCCCTAACATCATCCGCGTAATAAATAGTTTTAACAAACAGCTCCTTTCGTAAATCATGCAATGGCCCAATCTCGTCAATAATGTCAACTATTGTCAATACCTCTTGATTAAAATGATATTTTTTGAAAATTTCTTTCTTCCGTTTAAGAGCTCTTGATCTAGATTGTTTTAGGTTATTAAGCTCCCGTTTTAAATTTTTATGACCAGTGATCAATGAATTAATTTTCTGCTGAAAATAATCAAGCTTGATTAATTTTTTGCCCGCATGGCCGGTGGCAAGCCATTCATATTCTTTCAAATGCTTAATTAGGTTTTTTTTAATATCCTGGCCGGCCTTCTTTCGAATTGCCAATCTAATTAGTTTCTGATTTTCAATACTTAAATAAGTCGGCTGAGGAATTAATGATAAATCGGAGAATTCCTCATTACTTAAATTATATTTTGCCAATGCTTGATTAAATTTATCAGAAAATACATAATCAAATGCCTCGGTAAAAAAACCGTAATTAAAATTCTGTTTATAATAAAAGGTAAAAATTTTTAGCCATTTAAAAAGTTCGTTGACCGACATTTTAGCCGTATCTTTCAGGCAATACTCAGTTAACTTTTTATCAACTTTTGGCTTTAAGCGCTGATAATCATTGATCAGCTTTTTTCTGAATTTTTTGTTTTTGAATTTATTAAAAAATTTATTGCCAACCTCGGTCATCTCGTTTTTCAACAGACACCACTTAAATGGCTTATCTTTTTGGAAAAAAACAAAGTTGCGGCTAAAAGCAAAACCATAAATTTTTTTCATTCCAGTAGTTAAACTATAAACTGCTTCTGAGCAAATCCAAAATATTGCCTCTACTTCAGCAATGTCCCATTTTTGTTCTGATTTCATAATTTTTTAATTAATCCGTGATCAGCTTTAACCTCAACGGTCATCCCATCTCTTAAAACCCGAGTGGCAACCCTAGTACCAATTACGGCCGGAATGCCAAGTTCCCGAGCGATAATAGCGGCATGGGAAGTAATTCCGCCCTCGTCAGTGACAATCGCGGCGGCGTTCTTTATCGCTGGTAAAAACTCTGGCCGGGTCATTCCGGTAACTAAAATATCACCTTTTTTTACTTTACTAACATCAGAAATAGTTTTACATATTTTTACCGGCCCAATCGCTGTGCCACCATTAGCAACTAAACCAATAATTTCATCGCCAATTTTTGCGGCTTTAAAAGTTTTTTTATAGATATTAGATATTATTTTAAATTGCTTACCAGAAATTATATATTCTTTATTAGTAACCATCAAAACCATAGCTCCTTTCGATCTAATCTTTAATTCATCAACTAATTTATTTATTTCCGAAAAAGATTTTAAGGAAATGGCCTCCAAAGCACAAATATGATAAAGTAAATTAAACCTAATATTTAACCTTTCTGAAATTTCTTTGAGTGTATAAGCCAAGTACGATATTGATTTTAATATATTTGCTTTTCTCTCATCTTGCCAAACCATGCAAAAATCAATCAACTTTATAAACATTACCAGCTTTTTACTTAATTTAAGTTTTTTTATCAATTTCTTCTTTTTTGAATAATCATCAGAGTTAAATGATTTTAAATTTCTTAAGCGATTTTGAAAAGATCTTATAGATAAATTTGCCGGCCCGGCGTAGCTATTTTGTATCCAAAAATATTTTTTATAATGCTGTTGAAGTAACTTTTTTCTAGCTCCAATTGGATATTTTGATATTTTAAGCAAGTCTTTTTCCTCTTGAATGACAAATGATAGCTTACTTGGGGCAATTAAAATCGGGAAATATTTATTAAAATCCTTTTTATTTTCCAGCTCCTCAAAAAGCATTTTTCGGAATTCTTTTTCCGCCTCAATGCTGACGGCATCAAGAATGTGGGCGACACCTCCTGCATTAACTTGTGCCCAACAACAATTTTTAAAAATATTTAGTAGCTCATTGTCATCTATTTTTCTTAAATTAGCCCAGTTATATTCTAAACAAAATTGTTTGTAGTTATCACATAAACTGTTATATTTTTCCTTTATTTTTTTTAGATAGTTTTTATCATTAGAAATATTTCTCTTGATTGTATTCCAAATTCTTTTAAAATCGCTGGTTAAATAATTCATTTCACCATAACCATCTTGGTAAATAAATAAAAAACCTCTGTAGCCATAGCCAATAATTTTTTTCATGACAAAACCGCTATAAGCAGTTAAATTCAGAAATAACGGCACGGCACTGGCGCTATAATTAACCCAATCCCGTGATAATGAACCCCTAATTAATTTAAAGCTGTCTCTCATACTTTTTAACTTTTGGCTGTTTTTCTTTAACTGTTACAAAATGAGGTGATCTGCCGGGATGAATATCTAAAAGACGATTAAGTGTTTGGGGAAGTAACCCGGGTAAATTATGAAATTTTTTCTCTTGCGTTTGATCTTCAATAACTAATGTCCGCTTAGTGTGGCCGGGATAATCATACCGGCCGACTACCTCTCGACCTCCTTCATTACTCACTTTAATAACTGGGGAAGCAATAACTGGGTCTTCTGGTGAATAAACCAAAACTTGGGCAATGTGTTTAGGAATTTCAATCTGACCCAAATCTCTCGCCACTTCCCGGATACCACGCTTAATTTCTTCGGGGTTAGGATTAAGATGGACTCCATCTTCTTTTATAGCAGCAATTTCCTCATCAACCAGTTGATCCAATGTTTGCTTGGTTCCATGCCAGATTCCTGCTTCGGTTTCTTTCTCTTCTCCGATATATCCGGCCAAAGAAACTAGATGAGAAATTTTTTTAACAACTTCTGGGTCAGTTCTATTTAAACGATCAATTGAATAAAAAAAACTAGTTGCGCCAAAAGAATGACCAACTAATTTAATTTTGGGTGCCAAATTTTTAATCGACTTAAGAGCCGCCACCGGTTCTTTAACTATATCCGGCCAAGTATAACCTGCCTCTTTAATTGGACCAAGATATTTTTGCCCTTGCTGACTAGTCTGAGCCAGTCTTTCTTCACAATTAAATACTTCTGTTGGCGCGGGTTGGTTTTCGATTCCAGTAGCATTATGTCTTAAGGTAACAAAAGTATAGCCTTGATCAATAAGACTTTTGGCGTAATTTTGCTCAAAACGGCCCGCTTTACCTCCAGGGAAACCTGGATCAAATAAAACTAACTCTGACCGAGATGATTTTTTAGGTAAATAAATTTTACCTTCCACTGACGGTATTTCCGGGTCATCTTCGGGACTCGGAAAACGCACCCAGAAAATTTCAGCTTCAATTGGCTCACCATCTTTATCTACTTCCCGAGGTATATCAAAAGCGTATTCAGTTGAAACGCCGAGCTCTTTTAAATGACTCACGGCTCTTTCCTGTCTAAAAGTAAAACTTTCTGGATTTTTCTGAAATTCACCGTTCATATTATTTTTTAGCGATTAAATTACCATTAATCATGGCTACAACAAAGGGGAAATGAACAAAATAATCTTGTTCACTTTGGCTAGTATCTTCATAGGGAATTGACATAGCCAGACGTGGTCCCGCCACCATTTTAGCACCACCCAGAAAGAAAGCTCCCCGAAAAATACCGTTGCCAATCGGCCCTTCAGCAACACAAATAATATCACAACCATCAGCGACAGCATGTTCAACATGAATTTCATAATTTTTGGCCCGATAACCTTTCTTTGTATAATAATCAACTAAATATTCCGCACTCTCCCACGTTTTCCAAGACCAAGCCAAGTCGGGGTTGTCAGTTGGTTCTTTTTTGTAGTTGGCTTTACGAGTAGAGGTCAGAAAACCTAGCTTAGGGCTTTTGTAATCAAACCAATTTAAAAGCCTAATTGCTGAATCTGTCCATAAAATCTTCTCATTGTTGTTTCTGCCCCAAACAGTACTAGTTGGACCTAAAGCAAATATATTGCCCTGCAAATCTTCCATAACACAAGGATTTTGGATTCTTAATTCATTTTCTGGGATATTAAGTTTCATTGCGTCTTTAAGTCCCCTAAGTAAACCATGTTCCTCAACATTACCACGAATAACACCTTCAATATCACCGCGCATAACCACTTCAATCATTTTTTTATGAATGTCAGCCATATCCGGACCGGCAGGGATAGATTCTACCCCGTCTACTGTTTGACCAACAACTACAACATCAGCAACTTCTCTCTGGGCCCTTCTAACGCTTTCGGCAATTGATTCCGAATGGCGACCCTGATAAAGACCAATCAATACCTTTGGTCGGCGTTGCGAGGCAAGTTTTTGAATTCTTTTTTTGAAATCTTTGATCATATTTTTATCTTAAAGAATTAATAGTTGCTTTTTTAAAATTAATTATTACTTGCTGGCTATTTTTAATTCCTCCCTTCAATCCTCTCACTCCCACCAAACAAGGGATTTTTAATTCCCGACAAACAACAGCAGCATGGGAAAGTAATCCTCCGCCCTCGGTCACGATGGCTTTAGCGTAAGGTAGAATTCTAGTATCTGCTGGATAAAAATGGCTGAAAATAAAAATTAGTTTTTCTTTAGATAGGCGATATTTGCCTTTTGGATTATACCAAATCGCTTTACCTGCCATTATTTCTTTTTTATAAAAAGCGGTCTTCCCTTCAAAGATATTAGTTCGATTCTGTTTTAAAGGGGTAAAAAGTTCAGGATAAGCCCGTTTCATTAAAATCTTATACTCCTCTGTTACCTCATTCATCTTTTTTCTGGTCGCCGATGACTTAATCCCTTTTGAAATCCTTTTGTAAAATTTTAGCCTTCCTTGATAACGCTTTTTATCGGCGAAATAAAATTCACGAATCTCTTCTGACGACTTTTTAAGAAAAAAATTATTTAATACTGTTAATCGATAAATAAATTTTTCAATTGACTCAAAATTAATCTGATAATTCTTGACGGGAATCATTAACCGATTAGCGGTAATAAAACTGGTATTAAGATTTTTGTCTGGGATGGGCATAAGGTCAATACCAATTGATTGCCGTTTTTGTAACTGATAATATTGCTGAGCATATTTCGATGATTTTGGGGGAAAAACTAATCTAGCTTTTGGACTACATCGCCACGGCAATCGGCGATATAAAATATAAACATTAGTATCGCTAATAATCTTTTTTGGATCAGTAATGATTCCAGAAAAAAAGAAAGACATCTGTTTACCAATCATCCATTCTGTGGGCTGTAGTCCCCAACCAGCCACTAGTCTAGCAATATTAACAGCACTATTTTTTATATCTTTTTTATTTTTAAAGGTTAAGGGAGGCATAACTCCAATTCTCTATTTAATTTTTCTTTTTACTAAACTTATTATTCCTTGATTAGTATTAATATTAACAATATCACCATTTTTCAAAACTTTAGTAGCAATCTTTGTTCCAACAATACAAGGAATTCTTAACTCACGCGAAACAATGGCGGCATGGCAAGTCATGCCACCCTCGTCAGTAATAATGGCAGCGGCTTTTTTAATTGCAGTGATATAATCAGGCGAGGTCATAGAAGCAACTAAAATCTCACCTTTTTTCATCTCGCTGAAATTTGCCGTAGAAGTTAAAATTCTAACTCTACCCCTAACTACCTTGCCTTGACTGACTACTAAACCCTTAAATTCTTTAGTTCCTCTATCAACTTTAAGGGTAGTATAAAGGGCAATAATTTTTTTTGCCCTAATACCAGAAATATAGTTTAACTGATTAAACTTTTCTGAATAATGGACCACCAGATTAAGACGCCGTCTTTTAATTTCTTTGGCTCCTAATCTTTTACCAACCTCAATTAATTCAAAAATCTCAGAAACGTTATAATAATGCAAACTCTCAAAATCCAATTTATAACGATGGGAGAATTCTTTCAAAAACAAATCAATTTGATGATTGGCTAAAAAGATATAATATTTGCGTAAGTCCTGCCACCAAATACAAAAAGTTAAACGCTCAACGATTTTTCTAATTCCCGCGCCTAAGTGATAATTTCTGATAATTAAGTCTTTCTCTTGCCTAATTCTTTTATTATGAGACCCTAATTCTTTGATCTTAGCTTGAGCCTTTTTAAAACTGTAAGTGGCTAACTCTTTTTTAAAATAATTTTGATCTAAAACTCGAGTGTGATGATAACTATTCAAAATCCAAAAATATTTTTTCTGATAAATATCTATTTTCTGTTTAAATAATTTTGGTCTTTTGCTAAATTCTTTTAACTTTAGTAAATCAAATTCCGCTTTTTGATAAAATGATAAATTAACTGGTGCAGATAATCTTTCAAAAATATAGATAAAATTATCAGCCGGGACTAATTTTTTCAATTTTTCTTTAAGAATTATCTCCCCGCCCCAATTTGCCACTTCAGGCAATTCCCCGACGGTCCAAAAACCAAGATAGTATTTTACCCATTGCTGATAAAAATCTACTAACTGCTTTATTGTTAACCTTTTCAATTTTTCAGGGGAAATTTCTTTTTTAAAGGTTAAAAATTTTTTCAAGCTATTTCGCCAAGACTGATAAAATTTTTTAAACTGATTGTCAACTAAAATAAACTTGATAAAATTCTTACGACCGCATTCATATAAATTATTATTATCAAGCACACATAGCATTTTTTCTTTACTAGCCAGCCATAAGACATCTGGCCAGCTCTTAAAACCTGCCTTTTGAAACCTAACAAAAGCCACATTAAAAAAATCGGGATAAATTAACTTACCGTCAATTGGCCCCCATTTGAATAATTCTCCCTGGGGGTCAATATTTATTTTCATATTTGAGAAATTTTTATTGAATTATTTTCAAAACCTCCAAAGCCTTATCCAGTTGCGGATCACGGTCTTCATTATAATCTTCATGAGTTCTTTCAATCTCAATATCCGGCTTAATGCCAGCTTCATTGATATTGCGGCCGTTGGGGGTCAACCATTCAGCAATCGTCAGCTTAACCGACGAACCATCGCTGAATTCTTTTAAATCTTGGACTGAACCCTTGCCAAAGGTGGTTTCGCCGATAATAGTTGCTACACCGTAATCTTGCAAAGCACCAGCCACAATTTCTGAACCAGAAGCGCTGCCTTTGTTGACTAGAACTACAGTCGGGATGGAGGCGAAACGAGCCTGTCGGCGCGCCCGATGCTCTAACTTTGTGCCATCGCGAAGTTGTTCCATGACTACCGTCTTACCGTCAATCCATTCTCCTGATATTTCAATAGCTGTCTGTAAAAATCCGCCTGGATTATTGCGTAAATCCAAAATTATTCCCTTTGGATTTGCTTCTAAAACTTTTTGAACCGTCTTGTTCCAATCAGCTAAAGTGTTTTCATTAAAATAAAGTAATTCAAGGTAGGCAATCTCTCCGTCCATGAGGGTAAATTCTTCTTCATTTCCAAAATCATTATTACTGTATGAATCCCCTTCTTTTTCTTTTTTGATAAATCTAACACTATCAATCTCAATGTTATCACGGACAATTTTGACTTCTCGTGGCTCCTCGTCACCATTACTTAGAATAGTTAATAATACTTCTGTTCCTTTCTCACCTCGAATAATACTAACGGCGTAATCAAGCGCAATACCGCTTGTATCTAAGCCATCAATTGCCAGAACTTTATCCCCTGCCTGCAAACCGGCTTTGTCTGCTGGCGTACCCGGCAACGGCGCAATAATGGTTAGGATTCCTTTTTTAATGCCAATCTCTGCGCCGATTCCTTCAAAACTGCCACCCAACTCTTCATTAAATTTCTCGGAAATCTCTGGATTCAAAAAAACCGAATAAGGATCACCTAAAGAAGCGACCAGCCCGCCCAAAGCACCATAGAAAAGCCTAGTATCAGGAATATCTGATTTGACATAATTATCCTTAATATAACTCCAAACCTGCCAGAATTGTTTGAAATCTACGTCTTGGGTTAAATAATCAGGCATTTCATTGGTGTTTTTCACCTGCCCGCCAACCTTTTCGTTTCTGAACTCTAGATCTTTTTGGCCTAGATAAAAACCAGCTACTACGCTAACGACGAGTAGACTGATGACTAAAATACTAACAATAAATATTTTAGTGAATTTTTTAGACATAAAGTTTAGCTTGTAGCTTCTTAGGGAAATAGCTTTTTAGAAGTTTTAATCCTACAAGCCAATAAGCTACTTTCCTAAAAAGCTAGATTAGTCTATTTCCTTAATTCTTGCACCTAATTTATTTAAACGACCACAGAGGTTTTCATAGCCTCTTTCAATTGAATAAGTGTTTCTTAAAATGGATTCACCTTCAGCCGCTAACATTGCTACTAAAATAATGACGGCTGGACGCAAGGCAGGCGGACAAATAATTTCATTGGCTTTTAAGGGTGTTGGGCCGTTAATATAAACGCGATGGATGTCAGCCAAATTAACTTTCGCCCCTAATTTATTTAATTCAATATAATAAATAGCCCGTTCTTCATAAACCCAGTCAAAAATCAGGGTTGTGCCTTTGGCCTGAGTGGCAATCGGCACAAAAAACGGCAGATTGTCAATATTAACGCCCGGGAAAGGCCTGGCATAAATTTTTTCATCCAAAGCAACTAAATTACTAGAAAACGTCTTAATATCAACTAAATTACTGTGTCCATTTTTAGCCTTATAACGTTTTAAAATTTTATACTTAAAGCCCATCTTCTTCAATTTCAGTAGTTCTAACTCCAAAAAATCGATTGGGTTTCTGCGAATTGTAATTGAAGAGTTGGTAGTAGCAGCCACCGAAATGAAAAACATTGCTTCAATCGGGTCTTCGGTCAAATAATAACTAATATTCTTATTAATTCTTCGACAACCAACGATTTCCATGGTAGTAGCACCAATTCCCTTAATCTTAACACCCAGTTTCATTAAAAAATAGCATAAATCTTGAACCTGATAATTAGCTGAAGCAAATTTTATCACAGTTTTACCAGGGATTAAAACTGCGGCCATAATGGCATTTTCGGTCACGGTATCACCTGATTCATATAAAACCAAATTCTTGGCCGGCTGAAGCTTTGATACCAGAACTTGATAATGCTTGCGTAAAGTTTTTATTTTAACGCCAAAGTTTTCTAGTGTATAAAGATGGGGCTTGACCGTTCTTTTACCGAGCCGGCAGCCGCCAGGTTGGGGTATCCGAAAAGACTTCTGAAAATGAATCAACACTCCCAATAGAAACAGAACGCTCCTGGTCTTAATAGCAGAACGGTAATTAATAGATTTGATATTGAATTTCTTGGGCGGCTTAATCTCAAGGTTTCTACTGCCGAACCACTTGACTGAAACGCCGATACTAGTTAAAACTTCAATTATCCGATTCACCTCTTCTATTTTCGGAACGTTCATGAGCCTGGTCGTACCCCCGTTAAGTAAAGCAGCATTCATTAAAGCAACGGCTGCATTTTTAGAGGTATTGATGGTAATTGAACCTTTGAGCTTTTTGCCGCCTTGGATGATAAAATTAGCCATACTAAAAAAACAAAAAATCTGCTAGAATATATAAAGTTACAATATTAATGATTATACTAAATTTGTAACCGGCTTACAAGTATATGCCCGGTAGTAGTCCCGCCATTTAATTTATAATTACTACGGGGATAAATATTAAGATAATTCATATAATCTTCTCGCCAATTTTCAACTAGAAAATTAGAAAAAGGGCGGGATCACTATCGGGTATGAAATTAAGATATCAACGCCTACTATACTCGACCTTTTTTCTCGTCTTCTTTATTGTGGCGCCGATCCTGGCCTTTTATACGGCTGGCTACCGTTATGACTTCAAAAAAAACCGTTTGGAAAAAACCGGCATTCTGTATTTAGATTCTAAACCAAAAGAAGCCAATATCTATATTAATGGCAAATATAAAGATACGACCCCCAGCCGTTTAACCAAATTTCTGCCCGATAAATATGATGTCGAGATTAGTAAAAATGGTTATTACCCTTGGGTTAAAGAGGTAGAAATAAAAAGCAACTTAACCACTTTTTATAAAGATGTAGTTCTTTTTAAAAAAGGCTTGCCGCAGATTAAAGTAGTTGGGGAAGTCAATATTATGACCATATCGCCTGATCAGCAAAAAATCATTTACTCACTGATAAAAAACAATGAGGAAGAATTAAGATTTTTAAACTTGAAAACTAACTCTGACTTGCTAGTTGAAAAATTCAATCTCAAAACTTATAACTATCTCCAGTTTTCATCTTGGTCACCCAATCAAAATAAAGCTTTAATTAAACAAGTAATCGGGGACTTTAATAAATACTTAATCGTTGATATCGAAACTTTAAAGGTCAAGGAACTTTTCGATATCACCCGTTTAAATTTTAATACAGTAGTCTGGGATGTTGAAAACGACTCTTACCTTTATGGCTTGAGAAAAACTGTTCTTCATCAAATTGACTTACTTAAAAATTCAATTGAACCCATTCTGTCTGATAATATATCTGATTTTGAAGTCGTTAATAGAACCATATATTATATTACTAGAATCGCAAATGATTACTTCTTAAATCAGAAATTGCCGAGTGGAGAATCTGAAAATAAAAGAATTAAACTTCCTTCGTTTTCTAATTATACGCTCCAGCCTTCACCACCTCACCTAATCACCTTGCTTGATCAAAATAACAATGATTTATTTATTATTAATTCTGAAGCCTTTGACAGCCCAAAAATCGAGGAACAAATCATCCTTCAGGCTAAAGCCAAAAATATTTTCTGGTCAAAGGATTTTAAGAATTTAATTTACTACACCGATTTTGAATTATGGACCTATGATTTTGACAGGGGGCAAGGCGAACTGCTGACCCGTTACGGCCAAGTAATTAATGAAGCAATCTGGTATCCAACAAACAAATATATTATTTATCAACTAAATGGCGCTGTAAAAACAACTGAAGCTAAACCAGAAACTATTAAAAACGACCTGACCCTAGCCAGGTTAGAAAAAATCGAAAAGATTGTTATTGATGGAAAAGGAGAAAACTTGTATTTCGCGGGTAAAATCGGCAATCAGCAGGGAATTTTCCAACTAGAACTGCAATGACATTAGGAGTGCTTTTTCGCCGCTAAATTTCCAGCTTCGAGTAAACTATCAAAAGACTCGCCACCGTCTCCCCACCAGCCTTTTAATTTTTCAAAAGTCATTGTCCCCTGCTTAACGTAAAAATTATTAACATCTGTAATTTCTAACTCTCCCCGGCCGGAGGGTTTTAAATTTTTAATCACTTCCCAAACCTGACTGTCATACATATAAACACCAATCACTGCCAAATTTGATTTTGGCTTTTTTGGTTTTTCTTCAATACTGACAATTTTATCGCCCTCAACTTCAGCAATGCCAAATGACTGAGGATTATCAACTTCTTTCAAGAATATCTTGGCGCCTTTGTCTTGTTTTTCAAAATCATCAGTGGCTGACTTGATGTTATCCTCCAAAATATTATCGCCCAAAATGACAACGATTTTGCCGTTGTCGGCAAAGTCTTGGCATAATCCAAGCGCCTCAGCAATACCGCCGGCTTTCTCCTGAACCCCGTAAGAAAAATTAGCCCCGAATTCCTCGCCTGACTTTAATAGCTCCAGGAAGTGACCAGCATGTCCTTTACCTGAAACAATCATAATATCCTTAACCCCAGCCTCAACTAAAGTTTGGATCGGATAATAAATCATCGGTTTATCATAAACCGGCAGTAAGTGCTTGTTTGTTACTCTGGTGAGCGGGTCTAGGCGGGAGCCTGTTCCGCCGGCTAAAATTATGCCTTTCATAGATCAGAATTATGAATTATGAATTATGAATTAAGGGAAACCTCCTTGATTCATAATTCATAATTCGTGATTCAAATACTCTTTTAGCGCTTCACGCCAATGCCTTACTGGTCCTAATTTAGTATTCACTAATGCCGAATACTTCGGCCGTTTGGCCGGTCGCGGAAATTCAAAAGTACTACACGGCACGACTTCGCACTTTAAATTTTTTAACTCTACTGCTCTTTTTGCCAACTCATACCAAGAAATTCCCCCTTCCTTGGTCTTGTTAGTCACGTGGTAAATTCCACAGGGTTTCATCTGATCAATAATTTCACGGGTTTTTCGGGCCAGATCTTTAGTATAAGTTGGCTTGCCGAACTGATCATTAACTACCTTCAGCTTAGGCTCCTGACCGGCTTTAGTCAAGATTGTATCAATGAAATTTTTACCATTTTCGCCATACAACCAAGATGAACGGATCAAATAAAACATCTCCCCTTTTTGCTGCAGCAATTCTTCACCTTGCAACTTTGACTGACCGTAGACGTTCAAAGGATTGGCTTTGTCTTTTTCAGTATATCCTTCTTTTTTCTCTCCATCAAAGACATAGTCTGTACTGTAGTGAATCAAAATCGCGCCGAGTTTTTTGGCGACTTCGGCTAGATAGCCGACTGCTTCCCCGTTTACTTTCATAGCCAATTCCTTGTTGCTTTCAGCACCGTCAACATCAGTATAAGCAGCGGCATTAATAATCAAGGTTGGCTTCAATTCATTTAGTTTTTCTTCAAGGTTTTTTTGATCAGCAATATCTAACTCAAGATAATCCAAAAGGATCGGATTTTTGTCAGAAAAAACCTTGGCTAAGGCTGAGCCAAGCATCCCTTTGGCGCCTAAGATTAAAATTTTTTGATCCATCTTTTTTAATTTCCGTATTGTGTTCGATAATACTTTTTATATTCGCCTGATTTGACTTTTTGCCACCATTCTTTGTTATTTTTATACCAGTCTATCGTTTGCTCCAAATAATCATCAAAATTGTGCTCTGGTTGATAACCCAGCTCCTTTTTTGCTTTGGACCAGTCAACTGCATACCGACGATCATGGCCAGGCCGATCTTTAACAAATTCAATCATCGATTCATCTTGGCCCAAAAACTTCAAGATTTTTTTGACTACTTCTAGATTATTAATATCTTTTGTCATTCCGCCAAGACAATAAGTTTCTCCGATTTGACCTTTCTGAATGATTAAGTCAATCGCCCGGCAATGATCATCAACATAAAGCCAGTCGCGGACATACAGCCCATCGCCGTAAACCGGTACCTTTTTACCTTCCAATAAATTAGTGATAGCTAACGGAATAAACTTTTCCGGAAACTGATAGGGTCCAAAATTATTGGAACAATTAGAAATAGTGACGGCTAAATTATGAGTATGAAAATAAGACCTAACCAAATGATCCGAAGCCGCCTTTGAGGCCGAATAAGGACTGCGCGGATCATAAGGAGTGAATTCGTTAAACTTTTCTTTTGTTTCTAGGTCTAAGGCACCAAAAACCTCATCCGTAGAAATATGATGAAAACGCTTATCAGAATCTTTGGCTGCTTGAAGTAAAATCTGGGTGCCAACCACATTAGTTTTGACAAACTCGCCAAAATCAATAATTGACCGGTCAACGTGGGACTCGGCTGCAAAATGAACTACAATGTCACAGTCGCGCACCAAAGGACCAACGACATCGATATTACAAATGTCGCTTAAAACAAACTTATAATTAGGGTTATTCTCAATATCTTTTAAATTTTCTAAGTTTCCGGCGTAAGTTAGTTTATCCAAATTGACAATTTCATCAGTCGGATGATTTTTAAGCCAATAATGGATGAAGTTTGAACCGATAAAGCCGGCACCGCCGGTGACTAAAAGTTTCATATAATTATTTATTTTTTAAATTTTTCCACATATTCCTCCATTTCTCCTTCTTCGTATTTCTTCGTCGGCCAGAAGCCAGTCAAACCATCGTCTTTGTACCGCGGCACCAAATGGACATGAAAATGCGGTACATCTAGACCAACCACTGAAACTACCACATAATCAGCCTCAACTGCTTTTTCGATCGCTTTCATTAATTCTTTAGATTTGGTGAAAATATAAGCGACCAATTCATCCGGCGTATCAACCATCATCTGGTAATGCTCCTTTGGAATAAGCAAAATGTGTCCTTTATTGACAGGGTTGATATCTAAAAAGGCTAGCACTTTATCGTCTTCGTAAACCTTGGCGGCTGGTATTTCACCAGTTATAATTTTACAAAAAATGCAGTCTGACATAAATCTACTTAAAGTTAAAAGTTCAAGTTAAAAGTTCAAAGTTTTTTCTTTAATTTTAATACTCCACTAGCTAACATATTTGCTATCTTAGTAACTTCAATCAGTAAATCATTAATAATTTTACTATCAGCCAATCTAGAATCTCTCAATAAACCCAACCAATATCTTGTTTCATTAGCGCTCTTTAAGACAATCTCATAGAATTTTTGAATTCCAGACGAGGACTCGAGGATTTGGCCTCAATCAAATTAGCACCAATCGACGTTGAGGAACGAATTAACTGGTCACTAATCACCCAAGCACTTCTCTTACTAGGTAAAGTGTTGGTTAAATCAATTATTGTTAAACTAAACTGATAACACCTTACCCTCAAATCACTTTTGAATTTTGAATTGCAATTTTGACTTTTGCCTTTTGAATTCTGACTTAATGGATGAATCTGCGCTTGTTGATTATAAGGTTCGTTTTGCGCCATACTTTTTAAATTATTTATTAGCTGGCGCTATGTTGATTCTATTTTACCCGATAAAACACAAAATACTCATCCTCAAAAACTTTATCAAAATACTGCTCATTTAGCAAGTCAGCTGGGACTTCAATTGTTTCTTCCCGTCCACCTAAAGGATAATCATCAATCCAAAAATAAAATGGGTATTTATCAACATTTTTAAAAAGCAACAAGGCGTCAATCGGCTCAAACGGCGGATTTTTGATTTTTTGGTAAAAGTCATCGGCCGAAACACTTTTACTTAAACCCGAAATAAAATAATAGCGTTGAGAAAAATTGGCAGCTGGATGGGAATAATGAGCGTTGTAACTAATATAATTATTTAACGGCAAATAGGCTGAAAGCTGAGACATTCCGCTTGATAAAATTGTCAGATCTTTGATGCCTTCAATATTTTTTAATTCTTCGATCAAATTCATGAACTCTTCCCTGGGACCTTGCTTCATAATTAACAATTGTTGTTGCACTTTCGGATCATCTAAATAACTGCCGCCCAGCAGTTGAGTAGCCAAAATAATCCAGCCCAAAATAGCTAAACCATTTATTACATTTTTCTGCTTGATTCTTGCGCCGATAAATTCACCAATACCATAAGCCGCTGAGATACTTAAAACTGCTCCGCTCAAAAATAAAAATGGTTTAGCTGGTTCAAAGGGAACACTAAAAAAAGTGATGGTTATTAAACTTATCAGCTGCCAAAGATAGGTGGAGATTAATAATATTAATAGCGCTCTTACATAAGGCCGCTGCCAATAAATTATCATTGTCAGTAACCCAATCAAAGAAACCAGACCAAAAATCGAAAACTGTAAAAAAGGCAAATATAGATTCAAGTCGGCTGGGACAAAAAAGGCCGGCTGCCAATTCTCTGAACCAAAACTTAGATATGAAAGCAGAAGCGGCAAAGTAAAAGGCAAGGACAGCAAAATTATAATCAAGGTTATTAAAGCCAGATTGCCAAAATAATAAGAAGTTTTGCTGGAGCTAAATAACTTAAATAAAACTGCCGCCAAAAGTATTAGAAAAAACCAGAAATAAAAAGTCAAAAATAATAACCCGCCAGTTATGCCGTAGAAAATCAGCTTTTTTAGATTTAAATTTTTCAACTGCAAATCTTGAAGCAAGAAAGTCGTCCAAAAAACTGCCAAAACCGCTGAAATAAATTCATAAGGCTTTAAAATTATTGCTGACCAATCCTCCACCACAAAAATTAAGAGGGGCGCTAAAACTAATTTCCACCCTTCAAGGTTTTCTTTTTTAAAATTCTGCCAATAACGCTTTTGCCAAAAGTAGACCAAGAGAGGAGTTATAAATAAAACCAAAGTTACGCCCAACTGAGCCGCTTGAATTCCGTTTAGTTTAAACAGGAAGCCGACTCCACCGACCAGCCAAAAATAAAGCGGCGGATAAAACGGCGGCAGGTTGGCATAGAAAAAATCGGTAAAAAATTGGCCTGAAGCAACTCGCTCCAAAAAAGAAGTGACAAAAATTTCATCACCCTCTAACCCCCACCAGGTTAAGTGAGACTGCTGGATTATTACAAAATATGTTAGCCCTAAAAATAAAGCAATCAGGCTCACCAATACAATAGGCTTTTTAAATTTAAATAGGAAAAATATGCCGAGACCAATAAATAAATAAAAAAGCAGTTTGATATAAGCTAACTGCCAAATTTCAGTTGAAGTTAAAGCAAAATCCATAGAATAAAAAGAATTTGTTTATTCAGATGATGACTGCTTCTTTGAAAATAGATACTTTAGGCTCTAAAAGTACCAAATATTTACTTTTTCGATTTAGTACTAACTAAAAAATATCTTTTTCGAAAACTTCCACGCTTTTTATTTTTTTCTTTTCTATACTTTTCTACCTCAGGCCATCTGATACCATAAGCTTTGGCGATGTTCAATAGAATTTCGTGCACATCAGCAATTTCATCCTTAAGCTTATATTTGTCTGCTACAATTAACTCTTTACTCTCTTCAAGTAATTTCTTTTTTAATTCTTGCTTGAACCTGACTTGATTAATTACTTTATACTGAGGAATATGATTATCTTGTCTACAAATTTGGGGAATTTTATCGCGAACTAACTTATTATAAATTTTCTTCATATTATCATTCGACAATGAATGGCGAATTTTTGTCTTCTTCCCAGCGAATCTCATCGATTTCTTCTCTTTTACCCTCACCTTTGAATAATCTATCTGGTAAATTAATCACTAAACCAGGGTTTTCTGAAATACACTTATAAGCATGCACGACCCCGGGCGGAATTAAAACCGAGACCGGATTATCCTCCCCCGCTTCAGTCACCTCGAGCTGGCGGTAATTTTTAGCGCCAGGGCGATTATCCCAAAGATAAAGGCGGAATTTACCGGTCAAAAAAACGAAAAAATCCGATTGACTGACATGTTCGTGCGGTCCGCGAGTTACGCCGGGCTTAGTTTGAGAAGTATAAGACATTGCCGGCCGGAAGTCACTTGAATCATTGCGAAGAATCTCCGCCAACCAGCCGCGTTCATCTGAAAATTTCTCGAGTTTCTTTATCTCCACACCTTGAATCATATTAGTCTTTAGTGATAAATATTATAGCGCTGATTAAAGCAATAATCAACAGCCAAACCGGGTTAAACCAATTAGTAACAAACCCCGGCTCGGCCAAATCGATGATAAATAAAAGCAAAAAAGTAATAAAAAATACTCTAAAGATGCTTCGATTCAATCGGGGCCAAAATCTTAAATGAGGCAACTTTATGAAATCTATTTTTATTCTCATCTTTTTAAAATCACTTTGATTGGTTTAAGATATAATTCTTGCCTAATTTCGCCTTGAGTCGAAATTAGAAAACGCTTAACATTTTTTTCTTCATACAAAGTATTCAAGTCAAAATCAAAAACTGCTTTTTTCCAACCGTCTTCCAAATCAGTAATAACTGTTGCTGCTTGGGGATTATATTGCCATTCCGGCCCAACTCTGCCGGCTAGATATTCCAGTTTTCTCCCTCCCTCTTTATAGATTAATTCAATCCGGGCCTGATCAAACCAGCGCGGTGAACGCAAATCAAAATAAACCGGACTGTCCAAAACTATCTGATAATCGTTACCTAGCTTAAGCCGTGGATCAGGACCAAGTCTGGAAATTATTGGCTGGTCTTGACCTAATACTGCCTCAATTTCTAATTGCCCAGTAGCGGGAAAATTTTTATTAATCAGCCATAACACCAACCCCCCGGCTGCAATTATTAATAAAAGGCTGATTATTTTTAATAACGATTTCTTCATTTTGCTTCTATTTTATATAAAATTTCTTGACCGACATTTTTAACCAATTCCAGATGGATTCCATCACTTAAATCCAAACTGGGTTCGGGGCCAAGGGCATAATAGTAGACTGGCACAACCTTCAACAAGGCCGGTAAAAGAGCCATGATCTGATTATTTAAAGATAAGGCTTCAAAAGTATGAATGACACGCCGTTCTGGGAAAAACAATTTATCTTTTCGCACTGTAATAATCACTGAATCTAGTTCAGTAACTTCAAATACTGCAGCCGCATTCTGTTTATAGGTGGCAATCCGCTCTCGAACTGGCAGTAAACTATCAGGCTTAGCCTGCAAAACTAAGTCGGCAGATTTATAAAACAAAAAAACTAAAAGTAAAAATAATACCACTCCTGATAATCTCCTTCTAAAAATATTAGTCAACCAAATCAAACCAAAGGCTGAAAATGGTAATACAATAATATAAAGCGGCAACCAGTATCTCACGTACGACAATCCTAAGGTATTCAAATGAACCGTTAATAAGTCAGAGAATTGCCAACTGCCATAATAAATTATCAGCCAGCCGCCAATAAAAATACTCAGCAAAATATAATTGAATTGCTCTGGTTCTTGCCGGCCTTTTTTTGCTAGAAATGCCACAAAACCTAAAATTGATAATAAGGCTAACCACCAAAACCGGCTCAGATAATAAACCCAGAAATTATAAGCGGCCAGCATTGGATGAAAACCAAAAGGCAATATTACCGATTTAGTAATTTGGCAAACCTCACAAGATATCTCATCAAGCTTATCAAGTTGGCTGTAGCCAGAAACTAGCCAACTATTGTATAAAATTTTCTGATTGTAAAAAGAAGGTACTATTATTAAAACCACAATCAGCAAAAATAAAACTAACCGCCAGAAGTTGAATTTGTCACGGTGATAAAGTAAAACTGTCAGATACACTGCTAGCAGCCAAATAATTTCGGATGGTCTGATACTAAAAGTTAGACCAGCAAAAAAGGCGGAGAGAATCAATAACGAGAGAGATTCTTTTTTAACTTTCAAAAGAAAAAAGATGCTGATTAAAAAACAAGAGATAAAGGTAACATTTGGCAACATTGAAGTAGCTGAATAATACCACCAGACTGGGTTAAAAAGCATCAAAATTGCTGAGAGAATAGCGACTCGCTGACCAAATATCAGCTTAATAATTCCATAAAAAGCAAAAACCCCAAAAACTGCAAAAAGAGGGGTAAGATAAATTATGATTCCATTACCAAAGACTTTCGCCAATATACCATAAAGTAAGATCAGGCCCAAAAAACTGCCTGGCACTAATGTTCCATCGGCCATAACATTAAAACTCCTAGGATAAATCTGATTAGCGGCAACTAAATTCAATGGCTCTGGTAAAATTAGCTGATTAGTATCAGCATAATTTCTAATCCAAAAATAATTAGCCGTTTCATCCGGCCAATCGAACCGATGAGAAATGTCTAAACCAGTATTGATAGGCGTTACTAGCCAAAAATATACGCCCAGAAAAATAACTAATAGAATAATTAAAATGAAAGTCGGTTTTTTAAACATACTCTTATTATAGCAAAAATTGTCCATCTTGTGCTAAAATGAAAGTATTGAATAATACTCAATGCTTCTATCTTAAATCATAGCAAAAGATCTCTAAATTCTATTAAATGGAGGAAAAAATTAGTAAATCTAAATATCTCTTTGTTACCTTAATCCTTTGTTTGGTAATAGTTTTCAATTTTATCTACTGGCATAATCCGATTAGTAGCGTTGTTTTTGGACTGCTTTATTTAATATTCTATAGTTTTATCTTTGGCTCAATTTTCATTGTCAAAAAAGGCTGGCAAGTAATTCCCGGCCTGCTAGCCCTCTTAGGGCTGATTGCCATTCTCGGCGGGCTGACAATTTATCTCTACCAATTTAATGATTACCTTTTTATCTTTCTAATCATTCTGATCCCAGCCCTGCTGATTACTCCTTATTATTATATTACGCCAAAAGAAAAATTTAGTTTGAAAAAAATCATCCTTGATCATTTTGATAAAATTCTAGAGCGCAAAGAACCAAAAATAAATATTGCTTTAGTTTTTGCCTATCTTACTCTGGCTGTCATTTGTTTTTCTTGGCTGACGGCTGGACAAACTGTTGAGTCAATCCAATCTCCTTGGCAAATAGTTTCGAATAAATTCTTTATCCTTTATTTTCTAGCCACGGTAATTATTTTAACTTACACTATGACAGCCAAGCGGACTAAGCTTCCCTTAGCCCTGATTGTCATTCACACTTTTCTAAGTACTGCGGTTGCCCTGATTGTCTACAAGATTGGCTACGGCTTTGACCCATTCATCCATCAGGCAACTGAAAAAATAATTAATTCAACTGGCACTATCACCCCTCTACCACTCTATTACCTCGGCCAATATGCTTTAGTAGTTTTTTTGAGCAAATTAACCCTGCTTGATATTTCATTGGTTGATAAGCTGCTAGTCCCGGTTTTAGCCTCATTAATCTTGCCGCTAATAACATATTTTGTCTTTGGTTTTTGGTTGAAAAGAAACTACGCTTTAACCTTAGCCTTAGTAATACTAGTTGTCCCCTTTTCCAGTTTCATTATGACTGCCCCGCAAAATCTGGCTAATCTTTTTTTTGTTGCAACTATCTTAATCTCATTACTTTATTTTCGTGGTGACATAAAAATTCCAATTCTTTACCTCTTAGCTTTGGCAACAATTTCAATTCATCCCTTAGCCGGCATTCCCTTGATAATCACTATATTTCTTTTCGGCCTATTTAAATTTCTTTCCGACAGCTACCGTCAACATCTAAGTTTATTCTTTTTTGCCTCATTAGTTTTTATCTTCAGTCTACCCCTCGCCTTTGTAGTCAATGGTTCTAATTTAAATTTTCAGCAGCCGAAGCTTGACTTTAAAAATCCAATTCAACTGGTTAATAAATTTGATTTAGCGCTTGATATAGTTTATTTTATTAATTTCAATAAAGCCTGGCTGGCTGGTTTAGTGATTATTATCGGCCTAGCCTATTTATCTAAACACAAACTCCTAAAAAATAATGCCGCTTATCTAATTGCCGGATTTGTAGTTTTTGCTAATTATTTTATTGTGAGATATTTCTTGACCTTCCCTGAACTTAATGATTATGATCAGACCGGCTTCATCCAACGAATTCTAACATTATCTTTTTATCTCCTTCTGCCACTGTTTCTAATTGGTCTTCAACAAATTATCAAAAAATTCTGGGACAAAGACGTTTTTACCAAATTCTTCATCATTTTGGTAATCAGTAGTTTGATTACTATATCTTTTTATCTTTCTTATCCTCGAGCTAACCAATATGAGCCAGCTAAATTTTTTAGTGTTTCGGATTCAGACATTAAGGTGGTCAAATTAATCGAACAAAGTGCTGCGCCTGAACATATTGTCCTAGCTAACCAAATGATTGGGGCGGCTGCCATTAAAGAGCTTGGGTTCAAAAAATATTACAACAACCAGTTTTACTACTCAATGCCGATGGGAAATCCAAAAACTTTATACGACTTATATTTAGAAATGATTTATGAAGGAGCAAGGAAAGAAACGATGCTTAAAGCAATGGATGAAGCTGGTGTTGATGAAGCTTATTTTGTCCTCAACCAGTACTGGCGAGATTCAGAGAAAATCGCTAGTCAGGCCAGAGCTTCGGCTAACCAAGTCTACTTAATCGACAACGGTAAGGTCTATATTTTTAAATACCTTAGATAAATTATTTTGCTTAATTATCAGCTAATCCGCCCCCTAAAGACGGATTTTTGTTGACAAAATAGGATAATCGGTAATAAGATTCAATTATCACTTTGAGCTTAAGTTTTGGGAGGAAGAAAATGAAAACTCCAGACGGAGTGGCAAAACCAACTCAAGATGCTACCTTTTCAACCCACAGCGTTGTTCAAACTATTAAATGTCCCAACTGCAGTCAAGAACTCCATTCCACCCGAAAAACCGTCACTATAACGTGCCGGTGCGGCAAAACCTACAAAGTCCAGCCGTCAATCAGGCAGTCAGAACAAGCGCTGCAAAGAAAGGCGGTATAACATGCACATTTGTTTCTACCCTCAACTATCATTATGACAAAGGTCAGTGAAAATCAACTTGATTATCCTGACCTCTTCTTTGTGTCAAAAAGTGTCAAAAATCAAGAAATTAATTGCAACAATCTCTTAATATAATTACCTACTGACAGATTATGAACTGAAATAAAGCAGTTCTTTTTTAATTTTTCAATATTTTCCGGATGATTTAGAAAATGTTCTAAGACTTCAATCAAGTTTTTCTCATTAGCCGGCGCAAAAGTAAAACCATTATAGTCGTCTTTGACTATTTCTGAAACACCACCGATATCAGCGGCAATCACCGGCACGTTAGCCACCAAACTTTCATCAATGACTTTAGGCGAATTTTCATAGCAAAGCGACGGGACAATTGTTAAATCCGCCTGGCGGTAATAGTCAGATAATTTATGATGTTCAACCCGGCCCAAAAACCAAAAACGATTGTCATTTTTAATCAACTCCTTCATTTGATTTTCTGCCTGGCCTGAACCAATAATTGACAACTGCCAATTCTGGGGCTTAACTTTTTTTAAAGCCCGAATTAAAAATAAGATTCCCTTGAAACCCTCAATCTGCCCGATAAAAAGCAGATTAATTTTCCTTTGGTCAACCGCTGCTGCGTCTTGTCTTTTCTCGACGTCTTTAAAAATAAGCGGATTAGGCATGATCAGTTTCTTTGACTCATAAAAAAAGCCTCGCGCTTGATAGTAGCCCATCAGCCAGCGCGACGGCGAAATCACCACGTCAGGATTGCCGAAAAGTCTTTTTATAGTTTTCTCGTAAATTTTATCGATAACTAAAAATGGTTTTTCCTGGCTATAAAGAATTAATCCAGAAGGTCTGGACAGCTGAACATCATGAACCGTGTGAATATGTTTGATACCGACCTTTCGAATGGCTCTCGGGATTAGATACCCCATTCCTTTGAGGTTATGAGTCATCACCACTGCCGGCTTTTCATTCTGTAAAATCTTTTTGACTTTAAAGTAACTATTTAAATTAAAAACGTCAATTGGATGCCAGAAAAGTCTCAACCAAACCGGCCGTTCATTTATATCCAAAAATGAAAAAACATTTAGAGGTTTGATTCGGTAAATCGTTAATTTGCCATCACGCTGGATCCCCTCTTTCCGACCAATAGTAATCAAAACTACTTCGTGACCTAATTTCAACAACTCGCGAATAATAATTTCTACCACTACTTCCGCCCCACCCCGCTTATACGGATTATAAAGGCTGTGAATTAGACAAATTTTTGCCATATATATTGAAATTTAAAATCACAAAGATAAAAATTCCAACACTGTCAACTAAAACATCCAGAATTTTGCCCTCCCTCATTGAAATGAAACTTTGGTGCCATTCGTCAAAACCAGCATACATTATAGCTAAAATTGCGGTAAAAATCAAAGCTTTACTGGGCTTGAAGCCATGACTCTGGAAGGCTCTGAATAACAAATAAGCTAAGACAAAATACTCAGCCACATGGGCAATTTTGCGAAAAATTAAGTCCCAGAGGGGTTCCAGCCCTGAGCCTAAATTCGGCTGATGGGAAAAATAATAAATCACCGCCATCCAGAAAATTACTAAGACCCAGTTTAAAAATATTTTTTTCATTTTGTTTACTTTTATTGGTTTGAGATTGCTTCGTCCCGACTCCGTCGGGACTCGCAATGACCTATTAGTTTGGTCATTGCGAGGAGCGACCCCGAGCGAACCCCAACGCAGTTGGGGTGAGTCGAGGGGGAGCGACGAAGCAATCTCTAATAAGTTTAGTAATTACAAAAGTTATAAATCCTTATAAACCCCCTCTAACTGCCGGCCGATTATTCCCCAATCATACTTCTGCTCAACTTTGTGCCGACCATCTTCGCCAAACTGCTTGGCGATTTCTGGGTTGCTTAGTAAATAATTGACTTTACCCGCCAGGTCATCAGCGTTTTTCGGTTCAATCAACAAACCCTGTTTCTGGTCTTCAAAAACACTGCGCACGCCGGCCAAATTACTGGCCACGACTGGCTTACCGCAGCTCATTGCTTCAACTAACGTTAAGCCAAACGCCTCGGATCTATCAATGGAAGGCAAAGTTACAACGTTAGCTAAATTATAATATTTTGGCAAGTCTTCATTGGGGACGTAACCGGTAAAAATAGTTTTTGTCTCTACGCCAAGTTGAGCGGCTAAATCCTGATAATCTTTTTTTAATTCTCCTTCCCCCACTATCATCAGGCGCCACCTATATTCAGCTTCTTTCAGCCGGCTCATGGCTTCAATTAAATACTCAACACCTTTGAAATAATGCGGCTTGTCTAAACCGCCGACAAATAGAACTACTTTTTGATCTTGAGTAATTTGATATTTATCCAAAAATTCAACTGATTTTTCAGTTGGTCTAAAATTTTGAACATCAACGCCGTTTGGTACCTCAATAAATTTATTAGGATTTTTCTCGACTAATTTAGCGACATTAGAATGCTTACCGTAATCTAAAGAAGTAAAAATTACTTTGTCAGCTGCATTAATAATTCGAGGTAGAATCATTTTGGTGTGAAAACTGAAAAATGTTTTCATTATCCCTTCGCCTACCACATCCATGTGATAGTGCAACACTATCTTGACTTCTCGCTTTTTAAATTTCTTGGCATTTTTCCAAATCACTTCAGCTCCGCCAAAAAACGGGTAATGCAGATGAATTATATTAAAATCAAAAAGCAACCGGCCAAAACCCGGGATAAAGGCTGCATTACCGTAAGTCAGAGCAGGAGTAAGGCGCTGAATTTTTAGGTTTCTGATTTCTTCCTGAACCCTCTCATAAAGCGGCGTAAAAACCGTCACATCATAACCCAGCCTAACTAGCTCTCTAGCGTTATAAGCAGCGACATTGCCGATTCCGCCGGCATAGGGAGGAAAGGTGGGGGTAACTATTGCGATTCTCATACATCTTTATCTTAATCTTAACACGAATTTAATCAAAAAACATAGCGTTTTGGTCCATTATTTGTTAAAATATAGTCAGGTCTATGTCGATAATCAAAAAAAATGTGTTTATTGGGATAGTTGTTTTTTTAGTTTTGGGATCTATTTTTTCTTTTGTTCAAAATACAGAAGCAGTGGAAGCTACCGAAACCGAAATTTTCTTTGATGATTTTGAATCTAGCGATAATAATTGGGGGTTAGCACAAGGGTGGTCAATAATCTCAGAGGAAGGAAATCATATTTTACAAGGCACCCAACACACCTTTGCCACGGCCTATACTGAGGGAGTAGTGACTAAGCTTGAATTAAAACTAAAGTTGTTACAAGGATCAATTCATCTTAACATCAGAAGTCAGGCAATACCCGAGGGGTTGAATCGTTATTTTATCGGCTTCAATAATAATAACAGTTATATTAGCAAACAAGTTGGTGATAATTTTCAGCATCTTAAAAATGGAGAGGGTATTTCTTTAAATAAATGGCATAATATAAAAATTGAAGTTACCAATAACAAAATAAATGTATTTTCCGATGGCAAGCTGGCGGTTTGGGTTCAGGATGATAACCTTCTTCAAGAAGGTGGCATAAGCTTTGAAACTCTTGACGACTCAATTGCTTATATAGATAACGTGCGGGTGGAAACATTAGTACCAGAAGTAAGGGAACTTAAGGCACAAGAGTTATTTTCCAATGGCGAGCATAAGGGCGACTTAACCTTAGAAGGAAGAGATTTTTTGGTTCTTAAGAAGGGAAAATTTGAGCAGTTCGGTAATATCTACTTAAAAGATAGATCTAAACTTATAATTCGAGATTCGACTTTCAAAATCACTCGTTATCAGAGGCTGCTTAATCATTGGGGGATTTATCTAGAGGGCAAGGCTTCCCTTGAAATCGAAAATTCTAAATTAACGCCCGGTGAAGATCCTGTTTCAAGGGAAGGGACACTATTTGTGATTGAGGCAGGAGGGAAATCAACTGTTACGATGAAAAATTCACCAACCCAAATCCATTTGTTTACCATCTCTGACAATGCCAAAGGAGTAGTGGAGGATTCAGAAATTGTCTTTGAGATTGGCGGGCTCGTCAGTGCGCACGGCAGCGGGGAGGTGATAGTTCGCAATTCAAAAATTGGAGCAGTTAACTTGGATATTCCCAATGGCGCGACCTTTGAGGCCAGCGGCCTAAAAACAGGATTTTTTGAAAAATGGAATCTGCACCAAGATGCTAAGGTTTCGGGTATTAATTACGATATCACTTTGATAAATACCGAACTGGTGAAAGATAAAATTGGGCCAGGACCTTTTGAACGAGGCTGGCCAATTTTCATCGAATCGGACGCGCACGTTAAAATCAAAGACAGTGAATTACGAAAAGTCGTGATCACACTGCGCGATGAAAAAGCCGAGTTTGACAATTTTTCCTTAGAAACACCTACAAACTTTAATTACCGCAATATCCAGCTTGAAAATGTAAGGGTGATGGGACAATGGGGTATATTTTTGCATGGTGCTTCTGATGTTACTATTAGGGATTCAGAGGCTTTCTGGACATTTATTTACGATGACTCAAAACTGAAATTGATTAATACCCATATGAACGAATTTGATCCCAGAGATTTCCGAGGTGAAATAATATTTGAAAACTCTCGCTGGGACACAGCGGCTGAAATTATCAAAAATAATGATTTTGTGCTGAAAGGGAGTGTAGCAATAGGAAATATCGGCGGCTTTTCCTGGGAAGATTCTGAAGTTACCAGATTTTATGATGTGATTGGAAAACCAAATACAGAACTTATTTTGACCATAGGAGAAGAAACTATTTGGGCAGGGAAAACTGACCAAAACGGTAAGGCTTCCTTTAGTTTAGAGTTTAACGACTCAACCTTTAAAAATAAATTTGAACTGAAAGACAATCAAAACAGAAAGATTGAAGTGACTTTCTTTTCCGCTACACCCTTAAACCTTGAAGCAAATATAATTTCTAAATTTATTGCAAAACTCAAAGGACTACCTTCCCCTCCGCCGCAAATAAAATTTATTGTTTTAATCAGCATTTTGGTTGTCGCAGCAATTATAATATTTTCCTTCTGGAAAAAATATTTTATTATAAAAAGGTTAACATCCTATAATAGTGGATTAAAAGACTTCCTACAATTCAGGTTTAAACCATCGATAGATTTGCTTGTTGTCCTTGCCTCTTACCTTGTTATGGTCGTTGGCCTCTATACAGTTTGGAAAAAAGTTCCGATGGCTGATGTATGGATTCCGGTTTCAATGTTTGTTCTGGGCGTACTAGTTCCAATTGCATATAACAGCCTCGTGAAAAAGCAGCCACTCTCAGACATAGGGATAAGTAAAAAACAGTGGGTGAAAAGTTTGGCATTGGGTCTTATTATCTCTTTTTTATTGATCAGCCCCAGGATGGCTGATGTTATAATCCCCCCATTCACGGAACTTTTACCTATGTTGGCTTTGGAAATTACGCTAGGTCTTTTCTATGCGATATTCTTCCATGGTTGGATCCAGATGAGATTTGAGCACGCTTTTGGAGCGATGCCGGCTATTCTTATTACAACAATATTGTTTACTTTTCACCATGTTGCATATGGTGAGCCCATTTCTCTTTTGTATATGGGTCATTTTGTGGGTGGCCTTATCCTTGCTGCTATTTTTCGCATAACTCGAAATATACTCATCTTATGGCCATTTTTTATTTCCGCAGCCGGTCTAATCTACGACCTTGGGTTGGGTCTTAGATTACCATTCGAAGCAACTTATGGGTACACCGGTGTTCTGATATTGATGTGGTTATTCATCGCGGTCGTTTCCTGGAAACAGAAGAAGGAAAAATCTTAAAATCGTCCTAGTGCTCGCCTCACTTCGCGGGCGAAGCAGGCTACACTCGTTTGGGCTTACGTTTTGAATATGAAAGCAAAAATCTTAATTATTTTAATGATTTCAGTTGGTTTAGGCATTGGAGGATTTTTTATTTATAAAAATATTTTTTTCAAAGGAATAGCGAAAGAAACTCGGGATTGTATTTACTCTGATAATTATAATCTTAAACTTGTGATGCCTTCATCTTTTGGTCTACTTGAGCAGTTCGCATTACTATCGAACGGTGATATCGTGATGGGAGATAAAGCAAATAATCGCATTCTCTTGTTTCATAACAATACATTTGAGACTGTTGTGACCGGCGACATCAACGCATCAGCGGTCACGGCGCTTCCTGATGGCCGCATTGCCTATCTGGAAGACAACGGGGTATCACTTTTGAACTATAAAACAAAAGAAAAAGAGCGTTTGGGCAAAGTGCCCGGCGAGCGCTATCTGCAAGCATTGGGCTCTGACAAACAAGGGAATATATACGTGGGAACCTCGGGGGCCGGACTTTTTCAATTTAAAAACGGCGAACTAGAGAAAATTGCCGAGTCATTGCCGTTTTATAAACTTGATTCTGTTCAAATCACCGACATCGCGGTTGGGCTTGACGGCGTAGTGTACGTTGCGGGTTTTGAAAAGGTTTTTGCCGTTGATCCTACCGGCGCTATTCAGTCCATTGCTGAAGGATTAGTTGATGAACCTGTTTGGGTGGAAGTCGGGCCGGATGGAATGTTGTATATCAATGAGTTAAGTCACGGCCTGCAACGATTTGATCCTAAGACGAAAAGGCTTAGCCGGTTAAACATAAATTACCAGTTTTATGGCATGCTGGTGCTAAAGGCCGATGAGTTTCTCGTACATGACACTCGGGGAATTCTTTTTACGCTAAACCTGGAAACTAACGCGATAAAGCCCCTTTATACGAGTGTCGGCAATGATTTTGCTTTCGCCGCCGGAGCCGATGACAAAGTATTTTTTGCCACGCCATCCCTCGAACCAGTGCTCAAACAGCACGTGGTGAAGTTGAGCGGCGCGGGCGAAAGGACCGATTTGAATACGCTTGAATATGAAGCAATCTTTGCCGCAGATGTCGACAACGAAAACCGCCTTACCCTCCTTACCAATGAAGGCATCATCCGTCTTAATCACGATGGGTCAATTAAAATAGTACCGATACGCCTCGAGGGAAGAGAATCACCGCCTATGAGAAACTTTGCCACCGGACAGGGCGTATGGTATATAACCGCAACGGATTTCAATGAAAAAATCGAAGTATTTTCTATTGATGAATTGGGCGAAATAACACTCCTCCCGATTAGTTTCACCCGCGACTCTTTTGGAACCGAAGTATACAAAGTTGATGATGCACGAATAGACGTTGCTCCCGATGGTTCGCTTGCTATAATCGCCACCGCTAAAGGTTCTGCGGCTCAGGGGCCATATATCCAACGTGTATATCGCGCAGATGCGGATGGATCGAATTTGAAAGAGGTTGCACGTCTTGACTCAGGTCGCGTTGCGGGCATGGTGGATATCGCTGTTGGTCCCAACAATAGCGTCTTTGTACTTACCATGCAAGGGGAAATACCAAACGTCGGCGGCTCCGATTCGATATATAAGATTGACAAGGATAATAAAACAACAGAAGCGGTGTATATCTGCCCCGGCCGGGATCCGGAAAGTATTGACGTGGATCCGACGGGCAATATTTGGTTTGGTTCAACACTTGGCGTGTTCAAAGCTACACCTAAAGTTCAATAACATAATGGCGAAAATATGGAAAAAAAGACTAACAAATTTATTTATTGGACACCAAGAATATTAGCTATTATCTTTATACTGTTCTTAGCTATGTTCTCTTTAGATGTTTTTGATTTGGAATTAAGTTTTTGGCAAACCATCGGGGCATTGTTTATCCATAATATTCCAGTATTTATCTTATTGGTAATCCTATTAATCTCCTGGAAATACGAAATTGTTGGAGGGATTGTTTTTATCCTCGCAGGAATACTCTATATTGCAAGGCTTTTGATGACTGCTATTACAGCAGGGTTTGAATGGTATTATTTATCCTGGGCGGTGCAGATTTCTGGAATTGCTTTCTTTATCGGGATTCTATTTCTTGTCGGTTGGTTCAAAAAGAAAAAATAGCCCCAAGTAGTTTTACCTTAATAAATACAAAATTTTATAAATAATCAAAATATAATTAACCATGATCCAACCAATCATGGGCTTGATTTCCGTCTTGTCTTGGATATAGATTAAAAATATCTGACTACTTTCTATTATTGATTGCCACTCCCCTAACTCTTCGTCCCAATGAGTATCGGGACTCACCTCGACTTCGTCTCGGTCTGCTAACAGCGACTACGCGGAAAACTCATTGCACTTCGCTTTGGCAAATTTTTCTCTACTATACTCCACAAAACTTCGTATAGTCGTACACGTTAGGCGAAATTGATTTTTGACTCATCAGGAAGAAGAATAACAAAATAAATGAACCGTTTTCAATCTTTCATCTTAATATTTTTCTTCGCTGCTTCAATTTTAATAATCACCTTTGTTATGAAAAACATCAACAGCAACAAAAAAGAAACAGCGACTGTTTGCTTTTCTGGTGTTTGCATTGAGGCGGAAATCACAAAAACCCCGGCGGAGCGAGCCCGGGGCTTAATGGATCGAAAAAGTTTAGATGATAACAAGGGAATAATTTTTATTTTTGAAAAAGAAGGACTATATCGATTCACGATGAAAAACACCTTAATTCCACTTGACATTATCTGGCTTGACAGCAATTTCAAAATTGTTCACCTTGAACACGCTGTCCCCTGCCCTAGCCAAAGTTGTAAATCATACCCGCCGAATAAGCCAGCCAGGTATGTGGTAGAAGTCAATAGTGGCTTCACTACAAAAAATAACATTAAGGTTGGCGACCTAGTTGCAATAGAATTACCACCAAATTAACCGTTTGATTACCTGCCAATACCAATTAAGAATCGGATTAGCAATATAGCGTAAAATTGGATTTTCCAGGTCCTGAAACTCGATTTTACCAACAAATCTTCTGACTACTATTCTATCGCCAACACGGCGGTTTTTTTGGATTTGCGCTCTATTCCTAAAGATTTGCCGCCAACTACTTGGCTTCAAAAAATAACCCCAGACTTTTAATTCTTCATGCCACCAGCCAGCAAAAAATGAGTAAAAAAACATGGCAATATCCATGATCAAACAGGCTGGGCTAATCAGCAGTAAAGTCAAGAATCTGTAATTCTGCAAAATTGTTAAATAGCGATTGCGCTCCATATAGTAATATTTCTTGATGCTTCTGGAAAACTCATACTTATGATAAACAATCGACTGGGGCGCTAACATGACTTTGTAACCCATCAGCCACAAGCGCCAGCCCAAGTCAACATCCTCATGGTACATAAAAAATTCAGAGTTAAACAAGCCGATATCTTTCAAAGCGCTAATTTTAATTAAAACGCTAGCCCCGGCCGGATAGGTGATATCTTTTGGCTCCATGGCGAAATCAGGCTGCTGGTAGCCACCAGCAAAGGCAAAACCCAGAAAGTGAATTTCATTGCCGATGCTATTAATTTTACCCTGATTATGATAAAGCAACAGTTTTGACTGGACCGCACCTATCTTGGGATTACTTTCGGCTAACTTCACCGCCTCTTCTAAAAAATTTGGTTCAACGACTGTATCTTGATTGAGTAAATAAACATGATCAAAATTATTTTTGATGCCATATTGCATGCCGATATTATTAGCTTGAGCAAAGCCTAAATTCTCTCTGTTTTCAATCAAAGTAATTTCAGTCCAATTCTTTTTTATATGATCCACCGAACTATCATTTGAACCGTTGTCAATTACTAAAATTTTAAAATTGCCTTTTGGATAAGTAATTTTACTCAGGCTAGAAAAACAATCGCCGAGGTATTCGGCGCCGTTGTGGACGATGATGATGATTAAGACTTTGCTATTCATAATTTTCCAATAAATCAAGAAAACATACGGTCGCCTACGGCGACCTAAACAAGAAAACAAAAGCTCTGAATAATCTTGTTTTTTGATTTATTGTTTTTGTGTTTTTTTGTTTTCTTGTTCTAATGCTATCTCACACACCACTTTGGTGATATCTCGGTCAATCTTTTCCAATTTGACAATAATTTTAAACACAATAAAAAATAAAACTAAAATTGACAAATAAACCAACAAGTCGGCGCCGCGACCAACACCCAAAAACTGGGCAATAACATCGGTTTGTTTAGGGGTAATGACAACAACTGCGACTAAACACCAAAAAACTAGCCAAATGACCAATTCCCGGCTGGTGATGTCACCTTGTTTGAAGCGCAAAATTATCCGCGACAAGACAAAGAGGATAAATAGAATAATGAAAATTTTAATAATCATCTGCTTATCCGGCCAAAAATTAAATCCCAAATTATTCTAAATGAGTTAGAAATTCTCTGTCCCTTTTGTTGGGAATAATCCGTGTATTTAAGAGTTACTGACACTTCTTTAAATCTCAACTGATGTTTTTTAATCTGCTCAATAATTTCAGAGGCATGCGCCATACCGTCCTGTTTAATCTTAATTAGCTGGGCTGCCTGCCGTGAAAAGGCGCGAAAACCATTATGGGTATCAGTCACTGGCAAACCAGTATAGAATTTGGTTAGTAAGGTAGCAAATTTTAAAACTAACTTCTTGGGATTTGGGATTTGAGATTTTGGACTTAAAAATCTTGACCCTAAAACAACATCTGTTTCTGCTAATAGTAATGGTTGGACTATATGATCAATATCCTCAGGGCGATGTTGACCATCTGCATCAAAAGTAACAATAATGTCTGCACCTTGTTCCAAGGCAAAAATAATACCAGTTTGCAAAGCTGCTCCCTGGCCACGATTTAAAAAATGTTTCAAGATTGTTGCCCCAGCTTCTTTAGCCAACCCTGCTGTCTGATCGCTCGAACCGTCGTCAACTACCACTACTGAATTTACCTTTTGGCTCACTGCTTCCACCACTTGCCTAATAGTTTGCGATTCATTGTAAGCTGGAATAACAGCAGTTATTTTCATAACAAGTAATTTTAGCCTAAATTTTTCTAGTGCCTGGCGCAATGATTGATTTGTAGGCTTTGAAATAATCAATTGCTCCCCTAATCCCCTCCTCCAGCAACACGATTGGAAACCAGCCTAATCTTTCTTTGGCTAAAGTAATATCTGGTAGGCCCAAGGGAGTCATAAAAAGCAACGGTTTTTCAAAAACAATTTTTGATTTAGAGCTAGTTAACTCAATTACCTTTTTGGCCACATCAACTAACTTATACTCGAGATCACTGCCAAAGTTGATTGGACCGGCTTCACCGCTTTTCATCAACTTTATTAAACCCTGGACAACATCGGAAACATGACAAAAAGAAGAGGAGAATTTTTGATCACCGAAAATTACCAGGGCTTTGTCTTCTAGGGCATTAAACACAAAGTCTGGTAGCATCTGACCATCTTGTAATTTCATGCGAGGTCCATAAGTTCTAAAAATCCGAGCAATTTTAGTATCTAAATTAAAAGCATGGTGATAAGTATTAACTATTGTCTCGGCAAATCTCTTACCTTCGTCATAACAAGCTCTAGGGCTTAACTGATTGACGATACCAAAATAGTCTTCTTTGAAAAAAGTGTTTTTAGGGTCACGCGGACCGTAAACTACCGAGGAGGAAGCTAAGAGAAATTTTGACTTGTATTTGACTGCCAAATCTAACGCATTTTTTGTGCCAAGCGAATTAGCCAGCACTGTTTCAATAGTAGTGTTTTCAAAATTTTTCGGCGAGGTAGGACACGCCAGATGATAAATCTCTTGAACGCCCTGAAATTTAACTCTGAATCTCTCTAGCTCTCTTAGGTTCTCTAATTCCAACTGTTCCGTAATATCATGCTTAATGAACTGAAAATTTGGGTTTTGCAATAGATGGTCAATATTTTTTTCATCGCCAGAAATAAAATTGTCAAGGCAGATCACCTTGTTTTTTTTGACCAATTCGTCACAGAGATGTGAACCGATGAAGCCGGCTCCGCCGGTAACGAGGATGTTTTTCTTTTCAAAAATTGGTTTAAGAGGCATAGTTTAGCTTATAGTGTTAGCTTTTAAAATTTTATCTTCTATAAGTTATAAGCTAACAGCTAAATTAATTATAACTTTTTGCTGATTTTTAGGCAAGATCGGAAAAGTGGGTTTTGGCGGCCTGAAAGGTCCAGAAACGGTTAAAACTATAATCCCAGAAAGTAACCACGCCATTAGCAAAAACCCACGACAAGCGGTAATCCATCCCTGTCCATTCGGTCAAAATATAAATAATACCAGTATTAATAATCAAACCAGTGGTCATTACTGAAATAAATTTTACGGCCTGATTAAAGATCAAGCGGCCGCCCTCTTTATTTCTGAAAGTCCAACTTTTATTAGCCGTAAAATTGAAAATTGCTGAAATTACAAAAGCAAAAACCGAGGAGTAAATATACCAAACTAAAAACCAGGCTGTCAAAAAATAATAAATTATAAAATTAATCGCTGCTGAAGTACCACCAACAATACAAAATTTTATAAACTGTCTGACGTGAGGATAAGCGGCTAATCTCTTTCTGATGAAATTGTCTAAAAACATATCAAAAAAATTAATGAATCAAAACCCCTGGCCTGACCCCGCCAAGGTAATCAAGATTATAAGCAAATAATTCCAGCTCCACTTTTCCAAAAAGATTAAAGACTTTAATATGTGATCCGCCGCCGATACCCGGGCCAGTAATAATTTCTGACAGACCGTCATTATCGAAATCGCCCGCGGCGACATAAACGCCGCTTAAGAAATTCAAATCATAGGCAAAAAATTCAGAAAGTTTATTGCCGCGATAATCAAAAACTCTGACCGTCGGTAAAGAGTTCTTTTCGACTGAAGCGATAATTTCTGGCTTGCCGTCGCCATGTAAGTCACCTACAGCAATATTGATGCCCCCTCTAAAATTCTGATTGTAAGCAAAAAATTGAGAAATTAATTCTCCCACCGGACTAAAAACCCGAACATGGGGGCCGCCGCCAGCGCCGGCGCCAGTGATAATATCGTCTTTTCCGTCTTGATCAATGTCGCCGCTAGCCACCTTCACGCCACCAGTGAAGTTCTCGGTATAAGCTAAAAATTTATTGATCAAATTTCCCTGATAATCAAAGATTTTTACTTCTGGTTTGTTGCCACGGCCAGGACCAGTAATAATTTCGTCCACGCCATCACCATTTATATCACCAGTGGCGATATTTACGCCACCTCTAAAGTTTTGATCATAGGCAAAAAACTGAGATTTAACATAGCCTTCAATATCAAAAATCCGGACATGCGGTCCGCCGCCAGCACCAGCACCAGTAATAATCTCTTGGACGTCGTCGTCATTAACATCACCAGCGGCGACGTTAATAGCACCGTTAAAATGAGGGCTATAGGCATAAAAAGATTTAAATTCTGTACCGTCATCATTTAAAACTTTTAACTGAGGAAATGACCCTACTCCTAAGCCAGCAATAAGGTAATTATTTTTGCCGCCTTCTTCTTTAGATAATCTCTGACCCAAAACTGCTTCCAAGGCACCGAAGGAATCAACCTGACCAGAACCAAGTTTACCCTTATAGGCAGGATTATAAACATCAACATCTTTAGCGCTTTCAAAAACTAACCTAATAAGTTCCGAGGCAGAAAAATTTGGCCTTAAAGCTTTGATTAGACCAAAGGTACCGCTAACCAGTGGCGCTGATAAAGAGGTGCCTGACCAATAACCATTATAATAAGTGGCAAAATCACCATAGGCTGGATTGTAGACCTGAGTAGAATAAAAACTTTCGCCCGGTGCCATTAAATCAACACAGCCGCCGTAATTAGAAAAGTCAGATTTTTTTAAAGTATTAGCAATTGAGCCCACTCCCACTACTATATTTTCTCCACTAGCACCTTCGTAACAGACTGGATAAGACTTGGATAAATCTAAATCAACGCCATTAACTTTGGGGTCAGTGTTGCCAGCGGCTGCTACGACGATGACGCCACGATCATAAGCCCGGCGGATTGCTTCAGCTAAAGGGGTACTATAACTAGTACCGACAAAACTCATATTAATCACGTCAGCCCCTTTCGCAATAGCATAATCAATAGCCCTAATCACATCATAGACATCACCCAAACCCTGAGAATCTAAAACTCTCAGCGACATAATTTGGCTCGACCAACTGACGCCAGTGATACCCTGCTCGTTATTGCTACTAGCTGCAGCTATTCCTGAGACAATAGTTCCGTGATTAACGGCATCGGCACTGAAACCAGAATCAAATGATGGTTTAGGGTCTTTGTCATTGCTGACAAAATCCCAGCCGTAAACATCATCAATATAACCATTTCTATCATTATCAATGCTGTCATTAGCCACTTCCCTACTGTTAACCCAGATTTTATCTTTCAAATCAACGTGACCAAGATCAACACCTGTGTCTAAAATAGCAATGACTGATTTCTGGCTAATTCCTTCTTGCTCCCTAATTAATAATTCCTTAGACCAGGCTTCCCTCGCGTTAATAGTTTTTAAATACCACTGCTTAGAGTATTCAGGGTCATTAGGGAAAGCAACCGCGTTAAATAAATAGTTAGGTTCAATATATTCGATTTCGCCCTTAGCTTTAAATTTTTCCCTTATCTCTAAGGGGTCTAAATTCTGATCGATTTTAATTTTATAAATTTTTTCATTATTTATAAATTTAACCAAAAATTCACCCAGCCGGAAATTTTGACTCATGTCGGTATTTGCCTGGGTTAAAACAGGTGAATAAAAAAACAGACTTAGTCCATAAAAAACCAAAACAAAATACTTTGCTAAAAGTTTTATTAATTTTTTATCTGCCATTTCATTAAATGGATTTAAGCTCCAAGAAATTATAGCTCTCCGCTTTCCAGCATCTCTAAGAATCGTTCAGCTTCAGCCGCAAAAGTCGGATCTAGCTCAACTGCCTTTTGGGTTGCTTCTTTCGCTTTCTCAATATTGCCAACCTTTGAATACATTGCGGCCAAGACGGCGTAATTTGTTGCCGTCGGCTCTAATTCAATCACTTTTCCTTGAAATTCAATTGTTTTATCATACTTTTTAACTCGGCCATAAAGATCAACTAACTTCTTGTAATCAGCCAGTTTGGGTGTCCAATTAAGTTGAGTTTGCATCAACTGCCACTCGGCATCAGCCAAGTCTTGTTTATCAAAAACAACGTAAATACTCAATAAATTCCAATAGCTGTCAATTACATTTGGTGAAATTTCCGCCCCTTTCTTAAAATACTTCTCCGCATTTTCAAAATCTAACTTGAAAGTATAGGCTTGCGCCATTTCCCAGTAAACTTGGGGCCGAGTCGGGCTTAACTCAATTGCCTTTTCCAATAAATCAATGGCCTTGTCTGGATTTGTTTGATTAAAACGAGTAGTGCCATTATAAAAATTCGCTAACCACATATGATGGCGCACATTAAGAGGCTCTTCTTCGACACTCTTATTTAGTTCCTCGGTGGCATAATCAATAATTGACTTGATGCTAGCAGTTGGTGTCTTCCCACTTTTACTAAGATCAGCCGCATAGTTAGCTAATTGCTGACGGGCCTCAAATTTCCCAACTATCGCCTCATTAATTGATTTTTTAAAAAATTCCAATTTTTGGTTTGTTCCATTTTGTGCCAACTCAGGAGAAATTAATGCCTTATAAATATAGTTATTGGCTCTAATTGCCCTGACATTAACCGCCACGGTAACCAAAGCAAAAATAATTACTAAAATCAAGATATAAATATAATTTACTTCTTTACGACTAGAATCTTGGTTCTCTTCCGATACCGGCGAAGATTCTTTAAACCCTATAAAGGCAACGAAGCCCAAAAATAAATAAAAGGGAATTTCTGTATTAATAGTATCAAAGACAAAAAAGTCCTGCAGGAAATAAGCAATTATTAATGCAATTAAAAGCCAACTAGAACTCACCGAACTTGTTTGCTTATAATTTTTAAAGAGGTAAAAGACGGCAACGCCCAAAATACTTAAATAGATTAATAGGCCCAAAATGCCAGTGGTTACACCAATATCAAAAATAATGTTATGGGCCCGATCAAACCAAATTTGTGATCCAACGTCTTTATAAATTGGTGCCGGAAAATACTTATTGAAAGCATAATAATAATTCTCTGGTCCATAACCAATAATAAATGACTTGATTGACTCGGACCAACCGCGCCAACTGGCTTGCCAGGTTAATAATCGAGATTCAGTGGTTATATCAGTTAATGAAATGGTGGCTAAACGGCTCAACGTCCCATTATTAATGACAAAGGTGGTATTTTTGGCGGCTAATAAAGCAAAGGGAATAATTATAGCTAGTATTAAAAAAGCGAGCGAAAAAGACTTAATCTTAATATTTATTTTACCTAAAAATAAACTTGCTAGCGCTAAAAAAACAATACTGAAAAAAAACCCAACGATTGCTCCACGCGTCTGGGTATTAAAAAAGATGAAAAATTCAAAACCAAAAATAACAAAAAGTAATATTCTGACAACGTGTTTCTTTTCTCGCAAAAACCAAGTGGCGATGATCAACAGTTGAAAAATCAAAAAAGGATAAAAAAGGCCACTATACTCAAGAGCCTGATTGAGAATTGGAATCTTCAAAAAATTAAGGCGGTTCCAATCTGCCGTTCCAAAAATTTTAAAAAGTATTCCACTTAAAACCAAAAATAAATCTGAAACTAAAAAGCTAAAAGTAAACAATTTTAAATCAAACCTTTTCTCCTTGGCCAAGAGGTACAGGGCGAAAAATAAGTTAAAGATTAGATAAGCGGCAAAAAAAGTGGCGTTGCCAACCGTCCCCGATAAACGTTCACCGCCGGAAGATTGTAAAAGAAAAGGAATTTTCAACCATTGAGCTAAACCGAGAAAACTCATTAGGAGGCTAACAAAAATCGAAAAGGTTAAAAATGAATGCCAATCTTTCTTCTCTTTAAATACGTTAACTAGGACCAGAAAATAAAGCAAAAGATGCAACGAATGGAAAATACCGCTCATCCGTTCATAATTGCCCCAAAAGCTTGAGTACCAGCCGATACCAGCAATTCCCGCTATCACTGAAGTGATAAAAAATAAAACTAAACCAATAGTGATTTTGTCAAGCTGGGGGCGATATCGATGGTTCAAATGCATTAAAATTAAATAAGCTAAAAAAATCGCCTCAACTGTTATCCTGAACAGAGTATTTTTAACAACAATAAATGGGAAGAAAAAATGACTGTGCATCACGAGCGGCAAAAAAAGGACAAAGAGTAACCCTAATTTAATAAACTTTATAAGAAGGTGCTCAACCTGTTCGGTGGTTAAATTTTTCATAATAATAATTCTTTTAAAAATTTTATAAAATAAATAAAGTAGTTTAATTTTACCAAAAAAACTAAAAAGAAGCAAATTGACTTAAGCATTATAATACCTTATAATTTAGCTATAATTAGACTAATAGAAACTAGCCAAGATGGGCAAAAATTTGGCTTTAAACACAAAAAAATACTCGCTGATTCTGGGAGATGTAATCATCCTCTATCTTTCTCTTTGGCTAACTTTAGTCATCCGTTACTATCCTAATTATAACCGGGCTATCTGGTCTAATCACCTGCTACCATTCACGATTATTTTTGTTGGCTGGCTCTTGATATTTTTTATTGATAATCTTTATGAATTAACTTACGGTAAAGGCCGTCTTAATTTATTGGGCCGGGTCTTGAGAAGCATTTTAATCGGCTTGGTGTTTGCCATGATTTTCTTTTATCTAGGGCAAGATAGACTATTCACCATCAGGCCGCAAAGAGTTTTATTGATCAATGGAACTATCAGTGCGATTTTAATTTATCTCTGGCATCTAACTTTCAATGATTTAACTAAATCGCCAAAAATGGCCAGCGGCCTCATGATTATCGGCTTCAATTCTCAGGTTGAAGAAATTATCCGAGAAATCAATCAAAGACCGCAATTTGGTCTTCAATTAAGATCATTGGTAGTCGAGCCAACAACTCTTCAGATGCCGGATCAATTAAAAGCAATTACCACTTATGATCGGTTTGAGAACTTAAAAAATCTTTGCCTGGAAAAAAAGATTAATGCTATTGTCTCGACTATCCACCCCCGGGATAATGCCGTCTTATCAAAGAGCCTATTCGACTGCCTGCCGTTTAAAATCAGTTTTTTTGATATTGCCACATTCTATGAAAAAATAACTGGCAAAATTCCAGTGACTACAATTGAACAAACTTGGTTTTTAGAAAATTTAACAGAAAGTAGTAAAAGAACTTATGAGGTAATAAAAAGAATCCTTGATATAGTCTTTGCCGTCATACTATTAACTTGCTCCCTGATATTTATCCCTCTTGTCGCTCTTGCTATTAAACTCAACGATAATGGCCCGGTTCTCTTTATTCAAAAAAGAGTCGGTAAAAATGGTAAAATTTTTACTGCTATCAAATTCCGAACAATGAGAGTAGAAGCCGAAAAAAACGGCCCGCAATGGGCTGCCAAAAATGACCCTCGAGTGACAAAATTGGGCAAATTTTTACGAAAGACTAGGATTGATGAAATCCCCCAATTAATTAATGTTTTACGAGGAGAAATGAGTTTGGTGGGACCGCGACCAGAACGACCTGAATTTGTAGAAGAGTTACAGGCTCTCATCCCCTTCTATAAGGAAAGGCTCTTGGTCAAACCCGGCCTTAGCGGCTGGGCTCAAGTGATGGGGCCAGCTTATGGCGGTTCCAAGGAAGAAAGTCTAGAAAAACTCCAATACGACTTATTTTACATTAAAAATAGATCATTTGGCTTAGACCTGAGTATTCTGCTAAAAACTATTAGGACCGTTCTAATGGTTAAGGGACAATAATAAATTTTAACTGCTAATTATTAATATTTTTTCAAAAAAGAGGTAAAGACTTCTTTCACATAATCAACCATCTCAGTAGTCATGCCGTGATGAGCGCCGATAACTAAAGAATCCTTCATAACTTTATCGGCGTTTTTTAGTTCGCCGACAACCCGATGAGGTGCGTTTTTATACCCGGGATGTCGTAAAATATTACCGGCAAATAACAAACGGGTTTGAATATTATGATCCTCTAAAAATTTAATCAATTCAAACCTCTGAAACGGAGCGCCGTTGCGAATAGTCAGGGGAAAAGCCAACCAGGTGGATTCGGCCTTAGGATGTTCCTCGGGCAAAATAAAATAATCTTCGTATTCTTTAAAGAAGCTCTTTAACGCTTCGAAATGCACCTTTCTAATCCGAATGATCTCCGGCAATTTTTTCAGCTGTACTAAACCAAAGGCAAACATCATTTCAACTGGCTTTAAATTAAAGCCAAGATGAGTATAAGTAAATTTCCTATCATAATGAACACCGGTAAGTTCAGTAGTAAATCTATCATCTAAATCTTCACTGTCATTAAGGGCTGCTCTGCCCCACTCTCGATAGGCGTAAGCCGTATTCCTTAACTCCGGGTCGGACATACACAGAATGCCACCACCACCCGCAGCGGTAATATGGTGTGAAGCGTAAAAACTGCAAGTCGTAACATCGCCAAAGACTCCAGCCGGTCTATTGTCAAACTTGCCGCCAATTGTATCACAACTATCCTCAACTAGATAGAGATTGTGTTTCTTACAGAAATCAGACAAATACTCCATGTCGTTAAGGTTGCCGAGGGTATGCGGCACAAGCACTGCTTTGGTTTTTGGTGAAAGCATTTTATCCAAGTTGGATAAATCCAGGTTGTAATTACCTAAATAAGAATCGCCGACCACTGGCACCAAGTCATTAAGTAAAATCGCGCTGAAAGTGGTAGAAAAGGTGCAGGCTGGAGTAATAACTTCGCTACCCGGCGGCAAATTTGCTATCTTCATCGACAAAAAAGTAGCCGAAGAGCCAGAATTGACCACTAAGCCATATTTTTTTCCAAAAATTTCCGCCACTTTTTGTTCAAATTCAGCGACCGTTGCGCCCATACCAAGCCAACCTTTTTTAAGACAGGCCACTACCGCCGCTATTTCTTCATCGCTATACACAGCCTGGGCATAGTAAACTTTGTCTTTACCAGGGACAAATTTCTCCGATTTATTGTGAATACCGTAATACTCTTTTTCTTTTTTATTCATAATGTTACTTTATAATATAAATAATTAATAGGTATTATGACACCACCCGCATTAAATTGACAAAGAGGTATAAGCGTCGATAATCCGCTGCAACCCTTCCTGATAACTAATCTTCGCTTTCCAGCCCAAGGCATTGATTTTAGCAGTATTGGCGACAAAGTTTTTAATTCCCACTGCCTGATGAAATGGCGGCGGATCCATTACACCAACTTTTATCTTATTGCCAGTATGCTCAAGAATATACTCAATTAAATCTTTAAATTTAACGGGTTGGCCATAACCGATAAGGAAAGTATCATTAGGCGAAAGCTTTTCGACAAACATTAGTGCCTCAACAACATCATCAACATAAATATAGTCTCGCCAAAAATTGCCACCGTGATAAATGTTTGCCGCTTCGCCTTTGATTGCCTTCATAATAAAGAAATTCAGCCAGGCTTTTTTAGGGTCATCAAAACTTTCAGTCGCCCCGTACACATTAGTAAACCGGCAAATGGTATACGGAATGTTGTAGAGGCGCGAATAAAGCTTGACAATATGTTCCGCGCAGAGTTTAGTGGCTGGATACAACCCCAAGGGTTCAGTTTTGCTGTTTTCATCAATCGGCTCACCGGTCCGATCATATTCATTGCCATAGACAAAAAAGGTCGACGGGAATATAACGCGCGGCTTTTTGAGCGCATCCTTATATAATTCAAGCAGACGAATCGTTCCTTTTATATTTGTGTCTGTATCAATATATGGGTCAGATAAAACATGGTAATTGTGCACGGTGCTGACGCAATGATATATACAGTCAACGTCCATGACATCGTCTTTTGACAATTCATTCAAATCTTTTATCAAAATTTTGACATCTTTTCTTTGCAGGCGATCTTTACGCTCATCACTCCGAGATAAAACCGTAACGTGCCCGTCAAGTTTATTAGCTAGCGCAGAACCAATAAATCCCAAGCCACCAGTTATTAAATACTTCTTTTTGGCCATAATTTTTTGGATAACTTAAAAATGATTACTGGGGTTAATAAAGCTAAGAAAAAACGGATGCTGTAGGGGAAACAATCATAATATTTTTTTATCGCATCCAAGATACATTTTGTAACATTCACACCCAGCTCTTTGCCCTTTCTAACCGCCGTAAAAGTCTGGACTGCAAAGATTTTTTCATACGCTTTATACTCACTTGGTATATAATCTTTAATTAGGCGGACGATTTCACTACCATCATACAAACTAACCCTAAAATTGCCATGGATTGTTTTTGACCAGTGGGTTTCATTTTTCCGGTGCAGGACTGAGCGCTGGGCAATGATTTTAAGCCGTCCTTGTTTGGCAATACCAATAATCAGCGGGGCTTGAAACAAATAAACATTTTCCGAACGAACATACTTTTTGGCAAGTGGCAAGTTGGCGAGAAATAAATCCTTCTTAAAGGCTGAGGCACTGACTAAATTTGTCAAGTAGAGCCAATTTTTAATTGACAACAGTTTGGATTTATCTGCCTCAAATGATTCAACAAAGACATCGTTTTTCAAAGCCAACCGGTTTTCGCCCGGAATTTTGTATTCTAAATTCCGGTCATCTAAAGAAATCATGTTTACCGTGTTAAACACGATAATATTAGGATTGTCGGTTTTAATACTTTCTAAAACTCTTTTAAGTGATAAGGGCGTAATTAGGTCGTCTTCACCAAACAACCAAATAAAATTGGCGTTCGCTGTATCTACTAATTTTTCAACATTACCGGACAGGCCGAGATTCTCGGCATTGGTGAATGTTTTAACAAATGGGTATAATGCTTTCAGTTTTTCTAAATATTCACGCGTCTTATCAGGCGAGGCGTCATTGCCGATCACTAGTTCGACATCGTTCTTAAAACCACCGGCGGTAATTTGGGAAATAAAACAGTTAACAGTGGTTTCTAAAAAATTAACCCTATTATAGGTCGGAATTATAACACTAAGAATAATTTCTTTATCCATACCGGCTTAGGTATTTTCTAATAATATTTGTATATAGATAAACCACTAATCTCATTTAGCAGCTCAATATTGGGTAATTGATCTTTTATTTGTTCAGCTAGAGGGCCAATAGACAAGATAAAATCTAGACGATATTCATTTAATTCAGTGCTGAGATCTTTATCTAGAAACTGACGGTAATCGTTTGGCAGACGTTCCGCACGCTTAGACAATTTCAGATCTTCAAAATCTGGAAACACAGAGTGTTCATACAGTCCCACCCAGTTAGAAGATAGATAAGTTCTCATCTCGGAATTATTCTTTTTTAAATATTCGTCAATCCCATCAGCACTTACGCCGCGAAAGCGCAGATTGACTAAATAGCTGTGATACCTCCTCTCTTCTGGCATGAGCGAATAAACCCAGGTATTAGCATAGATGTTACAATGAGTAAAGGCCAGAATCATTCCACTTAGTTCGATAAACTGCTCTCGAGCTGCACTCACCAGGACGACACAATCTTTTTCTTGCTGATTAAACCAATTAAATACTGGGGCATATGATTGGACTGATTTATTGTGTTCCAAAAACTTTACATATGTCCCGGATTGGATGGATATACCAGACCAAACCGAGGCTACGACAACAATTACAATAATTAAAATCCAAAACATCTTCGAGCGTTCATAAACAATACGACACAACACCGCAATCATGGCAATAATTGACAAGGGAATTGTATACTGGACAAAATGAAATGGCCAAATGGTTACGCCAGTAATAATTTGTTGATTAAAGGCAAATAATCCTCCTAATAAAAATGATAAGATGAAAAAATCCACACGTTCTAGCCGAGACAACTTGAAATTCTTAGGGAGCTTAAAAATCGAAGCGACAATATAAACAACGAGTGTAACTAATAACAATTTATTTAATAAGGGATAATGAGTATAAAATACACCATTCCGCAACAAACTATCTTGATACCAAATACTTTGCTTGGCCTGCCATGATAAATACCAATATGGAAAAGAGATAAGAAGACCAAAAATAAATATAAATATCAGACGCTTAATCATTAGATAATTACGTTGTAAAAGATAAAATAACCCTAACATCAGCAAAATCGAAAGAGCCAGACCCCAGCTGAAAAAGTAACTGGCGAACATTATGGCCAAAAAAAATCCCGCTCCGACTATTGCGACTTTATGACGCTTATTATTTTGGATAACCGACCAAAGAAAATGTAAAAAGCTAAATAGATATATTGCCCCCATGATCGGATTAACTGGTCTGCTCCAAATAAGCCAACTGGATGGTTCAACCCTACCCTGAATTAAACTAAAAACTGTCCGATAATCAATTAAGTCATACCCCAGGGTAATAAATAATGCCCCAGCAATAGCACTGACTTTCCGTGGCCATTCATTACTCTGACTTAATAGCCGGTAAAGCAACGCGTAGACCAATAAAAAAAGCAAGGTTGGCAAAATAAAATTACTAGCATTAAGTGTCGCCACAATCGGCACTCCTAAAATCAGGGTTGGCAGAGCATATAGAAATTCGCTAGTTGGCGGCGAAAGAGGGAGCTGATCTTTGTATTCAAATAAGGCTTGGGAACCAACTAATGGATGACCATTGACAATTTCTTGGATCCGAGCAATATAGAAGTCCTCGTTAGCACTTTGCATCAACGGTATGCCTTGATAGACATCACTATTTGATACAATAAACCATAGATGGGGTCCGATATAAATTATCCCGACTAAAAAAGCAATGATGATGGCTAACCAATGATCTTTTATAAAATTCTTCATTAGGTTGCTTACCGAAGGCAAGGGTGAGGAAAAATTTGTGTTTGGATTATATATTTTTTTTCTAAAATTATATAATGAACGCAAATATTTAATTGAATCAATAAATGGTTTAACAGTAGATTGTTTTTCATCATTTCTGATGAATAGACCGGGCAACTCAACCACTTTCAGATTAGAATGGTGAGCAATTGCCATAATTTCTGTATCCCAAAACCACCCATTATTTTCGGATTGAGTAATAAAAGAAGCGGTTTTTTGCCGGTTAAAAAACTTGAATCCGGTTTCTGTATCATCATATGGCAATTGCAACACCACTTTGACAATTTTTTTATAAATAACACTCAAGATAGTCCTGATCAAAAAGTTTAGACTAAAATCCCACTTGTAAACTCTCTTAACAGTCGCAACATCGGCACCTTCTTCCAAGGCTGTGATTAAAGAAAAAAGGTATTGAGGGTGTACTTCTAAATCAATGTCTAAAAAACCAATATAAGTTCCACGTGCCTTTAATAAACCTTCCCTGACTGTACCGCCGCGGCCGACGTTCTTATTATGGAAAAAAGCAGAAAAAATTTCCTTGTTTTCTGTAATTTTTTTAATAATTTCTGCTGTATCATCTTGGCTAGCATCATCAATAAGCAAAAATTCGTACGAATATTTCGTTCGCTGTAAGATAGACTCTATCCGATGAATATTTTGCTCTAAGTGGTTAGCTTCGTTATAACAGGCAATAACCAAACTAATATCAGGTTTTTGTTCCATTATTTTAAATATTATTTACTTTGAACTTATATCAACTAAGTATCAAGGTCACATTTGATTACACTATGGGTTATTAGCTTCCTTGGTACCTGGAAAGTAAAATATTGATTTACCGACAAGATATTTTTAATTAATTTTAATTGTTGGTTCATCGACCTGATGAATTTACCATTGTCAAGTGCTAAAAGTAAAGGGGTAAAAATAGTATTTTTATCATCAGTCATATCGAATATGATGATTTCCTTTTTGGTTATTCTCGAAGCTTCAACTAGAACTTCTTTTAAATCCTCGTCGTCTAAATGATGAATAATATTTACCAAAACTGCTTTATCAAATTTTTTAGCTGGAAAGTTTGTTTTTTTTGCATCTGCTAGATAAAAATTTTTATCATCTTGGTATTTTTTTTGGGCATAATATATGTATTTTTTTTCAGAATCAATACCGGTATAATTACATTTAAAAAATTTGGAATAATATCCAGTGCCGCAGCCAATATCTATTATTTTTTCTTCTGGCAATGGATTGACTGCTTTAATTATCGTGGCAGAATAATCACCTTCTAAAATTAGCTGGCAGAAATCATATATTTTGGGATTACTGGTTATCAAACTAACTATTTTTTGGATTATGGCCATAACTAAAAATCCGGTTTAATAAAAATTTAACCATCAAGACATTTGATTTCAGTTGAGTTAAACTTTTTATTTTTAATAGATGCTTAATTATTTTTCGGGGTCTTAAATAAAAACGGATATAAGCTTTTTTCTGCCAGGCCAACATTTCTTTAGCTGATAACCCTGGTAAATCATGGACTGGCGCGGTATAAACTCCATAATCGTCGTAATTGAAGTTTTTAATATAGCCATGACTATTAAAATCATTGTATACTTCACTACCCGGGAATGGTTTTAATATTAAAAATTTGGCAAAGTCAGGATCAAGTTCGATGGCAAAATTAATGGTTTTCTTGACAGTATCTTTGGTTTCGCCCGGTAAGCCGATAATAAAAAATCCCCAGGTATTGAATTTGAATTTTTTTGCCAGTTTAAAGGCCCGCCTCATACTTTCTTTGGTGGTGCTTTTTTTAATACTTTTCAATATCTCTTCATCGCCTGTTTCCACACCAAAACCTAAATCCTGAAAACCAGTATCTTTTAAAACCTGAAGGAGTTCATCATCAATACTATCTGCCCGAATACCATTGGCAAACGACAGCGTCAGATCAAATTTATTTCTTAGGATTGCTTTGCAAATTTCCATTGCTCTTTCCTTGTTTAAAGTAAATACATCATCCATAATATGAAGTTCTTTGGCGCCAAATTCGTCTATATAATACCTGATCTCTGTCATCAGCGAATCACTGGAACGAGCTCTGAATGTTCTGCCAAATATTTGTTTACTGCAACAAAATATACAATTAAAAGGGCACCCCCGACTAGTCATAATCGAAATAACTGGGTGCCTTAGGGCATCAGGCGATCGATATTTTTCTAAATCTGAAATTAAGTCCCACGCCGGAAAAGGAAGACTGTCCAAATCTTTAATTAGTTCTCTAGGCTGGCCTCTAAAAATTTCCTGGGCCTTTTTATGCCAAAGGCCGTTTATATTTTCAAAATCAGTTCGTTTTTGATTTAAATACTCAATAAACTCCTGAATTGTCAGCTCCCCTTCCCCTACCACTACAAAATCTATGTCTTTTTCTTTTATACAATCTTCCGGCGCAATGGTAGGATGAATGCCCCCAAAAACAACGGGAACCGGTAAAGTCTTTTTCACTACCCTTGCTATATCTCGGGCCGAGCCAAAAGTTGGCGTAACACAAGTTATGCCGACTAAGTCTGGTCTGAAATCATTTAAATGGCTAATTAATTTTTCTTCACTATATTCTTCAGTATTTACGTCAATTAGTTTAACTTCCTGCTGGCTTACTTTTTTTAAAACAGCACCAACCATCAAAAGCCCTAAAGGAGGATATGGCGGTGATACATTCGGCCCATAGATTTGTTTTTGAGAAGGGGCAATCAGTAAAATTTTCATTCTTTTATTATTTATCTAAATAAGGAATTATTTTGTCAAAAGCTGCGACGATATCATCCAAATCTTGCTGAGTAAGCTGGGGGTAAATTGGCAGCCTGATTAATGAACCGCAGATTTCTTCGGTTATTGGTAAATCACCTGTATGATATGACCAATTTTTTAAAGCAAATGGCGATAAATGAAGCGGTTCAAAGTGGCTTGTAGTATTAATACCCTCTGCCTTCAAAGCCTGAATCACCCAATCTCTTTTATCCCTTGAAACCTTGATAGCATAAATATGCCAATTAATTTCAGCATAAGAAGGTATCTTTGGTAAAGAAATTAGCGGTTCATATTTAGCCAGCTTCTCAGTCAGATAAACTGCAATTTCTCTTCGTCTTTTGATTATAAAATCGGCCTTTTTAAGCTGAGTCGAGGCAACAGCAGCTAAAACGTCAGATAAAACATAGCTGCCACCCTTACTGACCCAAACATATTTCTTTTTCTCTCCTTTCAAAAAATCACTTCTGTCAGTGCCTTTTTCTAAAGCATACTCGGCCAACTTATAATATTCATCATTGTTTGTAACAAAAGCACCGCCTTCACCGCAGGTTAAATTCTTTGTCACATGGAAACTGTAACAACCCATATCTCCGATTGTTCCCAAGTTCTGACCTTTGTAAAAACTACCGAGGGCATGAGCCGCATCTTCGATTACTAACAGATGATGTCTTTTAGCTATATCTAAAATTTCATCCATCGAAGCGGCAATTCCCGCGTAGTGAATAACAACAATAGCTTTGGTATGGTTGGTAATTGCTTTTTCAATGAGTTTATAATCGAGATTATAATAAGTGTCTTCTATATCAACAAACACTGGTTTAATACCCATCAATACTAATGCATTGGCAATTGAAACAAATGAGAAGCTTGGAATAATAACTTCATCTCCCGGCTCAAGTCTGGCAACAATTAAAGACATTTGAAAAGCGGCCGTACAACTATTGGTTGCTATTACGTATTTTGCTTTAGTGTATCTTTTTAAGGATTCTTCGAGAATTTTGCATTCTGAACCATTGCCGCCGATTTCACCTGATTCAATGACAGCCTTGGCCGCTTCTATTTCTTCTTGACCTAAAAATGGCTTATTAAAAGCCAGGGTGTTCTTTCTGACCGGCACACCGCCGTCTATGGCCAATTTTTTATCTTCCATCATGGTTTTAAAATTTGATTATATTGTCACTAAATAACTAATTAGATTATTAGATTATAGTAGAAAAAGCCTATTTTGACAAATTTAGATACAATGCTTGCTTCATAATTTAACCGATAAAATTTTCTTTCAAATCACCGTTGGTTTCAAAAACATCATTAACATCATAACGGTGAATTAACAAAGGTTCTTCTGAACCGTTATTCGTTTGGCGATACACTGTTAATCCAAAACCAATACCCGCCCCAGACAAAACTGCTAGGGTATCCTGATTGATAGTGCCGGGCATGCCAAAAGGATAGGAAATAAATTTACTGTCTTGATCTAATGTTTTATCTAAAAAATTTTTAGCCTTAGTAATTTCTACTTTTTGCTCTGTCTTGGACAATCGACTCAAAATCCGGTGAGTATGGGTGTGGATACCAAAACCCATACCAGCTTGTTCCATTTCTTTAAGTTGATTTTCAGTCATATATATTTTTTCAACAATGGCTTGCTCATTGCCAAATTCCTTAACAAAAACTTCTTTTAACACCTGGCCTAAAATTGGATATTTGATTTGATAATTTAAATCGAACTTAAAATCTCTGACTGCCAGCGTATCATAACGGTAGGCTTCGTTTATATCAATAATAGTTTTAGCTTCACGTTTGATGCCAATTTTTTTGGCCAACGAATAAAACTTTTTACTAAACTCCTCAACCCCCAATTTTCCAATCAGCATCAAGATTCTTTGAACATTCAACAACTCTTGGTTAATGTAAGGCTGGCTGGGAACAAAAAAGGTGCCTAATAATTTTTCTTGCTTCAAAATATTAAAAACAATTTCATAGTTTTCCAATAGCGAATCATCAAACGTTAAGACACAAAACCGACCGGGCCGCTTCCGATCTGAAACATAGTTAGCCAAAGAAATAATTTCGAAATGTTTTTTAAGTGCTGCAATCTGTTTTAAAAAAAGATCTGTAGTCACGCCACGAAAACCGGGAAGAACCGGCGCCTGATCATAGATATAATGATAGTTGATGATAATTGTTCGATTCATATTTCAATAAGTCAATAGAATCTCTTGGTAAAATTTTGCCAATTTCTCTCATCGGTCAAAATAAAAGCAATAAAAAATAAAATCATACCTAAAATCTTTCCAATCGTTAATGATTCATCAATAAAGATTACTGCTCCGATTAAAGTTGATAAGATAAGATAGCTACCTTGCATCACTAATTTTTTTGAAGCAATCGTACCGCCTCCCTGATAACTTAACAGTTTAAAAGAAATCATAATAAGTACTAATAATCCTTTAGTGACTGAACCGGCCCAGAAAGCTAGAGAAAATTCCTTAAACTGATAGAATGAATCAAGCAAAAACATCATGGCTATTACACTCAAAACAACATTAGTTAAACCGATCCAAAAATTATTGACCATCGGATAAAGCTCAGCGGCGTCAAAGTGAGCTTGAAATTCAGTAATTGCTTCATTGATTGCTAATAGTAAAGCTAAGACCAGAGATATTATTACCCAAATTGGTATATTAATGAGCATATACAATGACGGAAAACCAAGTATTGCATAGCCGGCTAATAAAAAAATGGTAATGCCTAACCACTGATGTGATCGGATTGGTTGGCCAAAAAACAGCCGGTCAATAAATGCGCCCGGAATAATAGACAGGCTGATTAGAAATACCACTACGCCAAGGTCTGAGTCAGGAAAGACAAAAACGTATACAATTAACCAACTCATGAGAGTAGCAATAGTACCAAAAGCTATTACTCCTAGAAATTGTTGGGGCATTAGGCTAAGTGACCGGCGTTGGACACGAGCGCCAATTAACCCGCCGATCATTTGAATTATGGCAACGACTAAAGAAGCGACGACCGCTCCAAAAAAGGAACCTGTTGCTACCCCAATAAACTTAGAAATAAGGCTGTTGCTGGCTTTAGTGCCACCTTCAGCTGCTGCCCACCTAATCCATTTTGTCATATCTATATCTTTCTAAAATTTTAAAGTCCTATTAAAATCTAATGCAAGTTTAAAAATATTTATTAATATATGTATTAATAAATTAGACTCCTGACTAAAGCCAAAAAGATCTATTCAGAATTCTAAATCTAGCTTCTTTAAAAATTTCTAAATACTCCTATTATTCTACTGCCAAGATTATTTCTATAAAGGTACTCGGGAGTAATGAAATCAAATAAATGTTTCGGATCACCATATCCATAATAAGGATACTCACCCGACATATAACTTTTTATATTATCGATCTCGGTGATAACAGTCTCCATAAAAACGCATTCTAGGCCATTTTGCTTCATTAAATATTTCAAACTATCTGGTGTAAAATATGAAACATGTTTCCAACTAAAAGTCGGCGACATCTCCCTCATGAGTCGGGTGGCTAAAGACAAAAAATTCGGCGCCCAAATAAACAAAAGGCCTCTTTTCTTTAAAAGACCTTTTACAACTTTAATTATCCCATAAAGATCATAAATGTGTTCAAGAATCTCCCACATGGTAATGCAGTCATAGTCGTTTCCCAGCCTAGAAACGTCCATACTTTCAAAAGTAGAACGAATAAACTGAACCCCTTCGCTTTCCCGATAGATATCATCATATTTCTTATTAGTATCAACGCCGACACAATGCTTCCAGCTATTCTTATAAGCTACTTTCAACATTACACCGGCCCCACAACCTAAATCCATTATCTTATCTTCACCGGGAGGATCTAATTGTTTTATTAAATCTAGAGCATATCTACACTTAATTTCATCAAGCTTAATCTGCAGAGGCGAAGAGTAGATGTTAAAACTGTTCTGATCATCGATATATAGCTCTATTGCTCTATTATAAATTACTCTCGGATTTAAATAACCATGAGTACATTTTTTACATCGATAGATATCTAGGGTATACCGACTAAATAAAAATTCTCTTTCATTAGAGTGACAAACCGGGCATCCTTCAACCTCCTCCCACATACCAACCTTTCTTTGATATCTTTCTTTACCTGTATCTTCTATCGACCGAGCAAGGTCTTTGGTAAAACCGCCGCTAGATGGCTTGCCTGTCCCGGTACGATTTGTTTCCTGATGAAATCTTTTCGCGCCAAAAACTAAATTACCATCAAATTTATTTTTAGCATTCAAACGTTCTATAAAATTATTAATATCAAAGTCTGTCATATTTTCTCCTAATTTATTTTTTACGGGCAATTACTCTTAAGTTCAAGCCATAGCCGCCGGCATTAACAAAAAATTGGAGTTTATCCTGTATTTCCTTGAGAGCCGACATGTCTTTATTATCCAATGCCTCTTTCCGCCAAATATAATCGGCGATATCCAAACCTTCAGTTATCATGTACTCTACGTTCATTCCGGCTGAATCGAGAAAGCTAATAATCGTTTCCGGCGTGAAATACGTTAAATGATGGGTCGGTCTGATAGTATGGGAATCCAGCCCAAGCAGCATCACAGAAGCAGAGGTATAATTAGGCAAATAAAGAACTAAAATGCCATCATCCGCTAAATTATTAAGAACTGCTTGTAACAACTCCATCGGTTCCAAGATGTGCTCCAGTACGTCAAATAAAGAAATGACATCAAATTTTTTATCTTTAATGTCCACATGGTCTAAACCACCCTCGATCACATTTACACCTCTTACTTGCGCAAATTTTACGGCCGAAGGATTGAGTTCCGTACCGATTGCGTCCCAGCCGACTTCCGCAGCCGCCTCAACAGTGTAACCGGAGCTTGCACCAATGTCGAGATAGGAAATTTTTGGTCCTTTAACAAATCTTGACATCAATTTGATTCGTTCCTTACCGAACCGTTCTTTCCGGTATTCATGGCTGTCCTCATGGAGTTTTTTAATAATTTCTTGCTGTATTTCTGAAGCATACATTTGGTCGTAAAAGTTTTCACTAAAGACCGGATTAACAAAAACTAAACCGCAATTCGCGCACTTTACTACTTTCAAGTAATCCTTTTCTAATTCGGGAACATTTTTTTCACTTCGACAATTTGGACAAGGTCTGTAATGAATCATATCTTCCGGAATCTTTCCATATTTTTCTACTAGGCCCTCCGTGGCAAAGGCTCGCCTTTTTATTAAATCCTTATATGAATCTTTAGGCCTCATCTTGCTGGTATCAACCGGCAAGTAATCTTCAAATTTTCTATAGGGGATATTCATATCTTTCCAATCATTTATTTTTTAAAAATACGGCAGTCAGCATTTTGTCTTTCGTCTCAGAGATTTGTTTATACTCCAACCCAGATTTCTCGGCAATCAGTCTCAAGGTGTTTTCACAAAATATATAAGGATGATAAGGATTCATCTGATCGAAAGTCAATAAGTGAGGAGTTTGAACATATATTATCCCCTTTCTCTTCAAACAATCGCTGGCAAATTTAATGACTGAAAAAGGATCAACCGTATTTTCCAGCGAATGGGAAAAAATAATTGCATCAAACTTTTGATCTCCTTGGCTTAGCTGTTCTAATTCCTCCGCGTACCGACCAATGAGCTTAATCTCTTTATCCTGTTTAATAACTGTCCGCGCCTCATCCGATGGTTCAATAGCATAAACCTGAGAGCCAAAATTGTCCTTAAGGTGCTTTAAAGTTACCGGGAAACCAGTTCCCACTTCAAGAATTTGAGCTTTATCTCCTAAATCAATATTGTTTTTTAAAGCATTGGTAATTATTTTAATCCTCATAGCTTTTAATTTTTCACTGATGTTTTTTCGTCCAAATTCTGGGTCCCATTTCTCCTCGTTGTCCCATTGGTACCTCTTCCCCTGCCAGATTTGTCCGGGCTGGATAAAACCGATATTTCTAATCTTTTGCTGCCAAAAAAAGTCCCGATAAAAATCCCGATATGATTCAATAGTCGGACGAGGATTTAAAAACTTAAGTCCGCAGTCAGGACAAATTACATACCAAAAATCTATTTCCAACCAACGAATTCGGCCATTAGGAATCATTACTTTCCCATTACAAAGCGGACAAGCACTTAAGGCCTCAAAGTCAAAACTGAATTCGAGTAATTCTTGTTCTTGTTTGGTCATAATTTATATTTTTATTGATTAGGTTGTTCGACGTTATATTTTTTAAATACCTGATTTTGTAAATCCAAGGTAATTTGATCAACCAGCTTAACTTGCGTGTCAGCTAAATAATTCTTCCAATCACCGACTATTCCCTTACGAAAATGACTCATGATTGATTCTTCTCCTTGCTCGCGCCCTTTCCCCCCACTGTCTTTAGCAGTGAGTTTTTCAAAAGAAGCGGCCTTGAGCATTTCATCTATCACTTCATCATCGGCTGGAACATCCAGATATTTCAAAGTACCACGAATAACCGGATGAGGAGTTTTGCTTAAGCCTTCATAGGTAAGACAATGGATATTGCCGGAGTAATCCAAAAGTGCTTGATACTCTTTTCGAATCCTTTTTTCACAATAGTCAATGATAAACTGGTCAGAGAGCTTATTAGAATTTTCAATTCGCCCCCGACGAATTTGATGAAAATGCCAGGAAACCACTCTGTCTCTAGGCTCGCGAATAACACATAACTTTTTAATATTGGGATAGAACGAATCGATAAAATCTAAGTGAAAAACATAGGCTGGAGTAGCCTCACCGACTAATTTTTTTCCATGTCGTTCTGATTCACAAATTTCATTGTAGCGGTCAAGAAACATTCGGTAAATTTCAGCTTTTGGCACCTTGTCGAGGTAGGGTACTAAATCGGAAAATAATTTATTATATCTGTCTGAATAATCAGTCAAGGGCCTGACAAACTTATCTTCAGTCCCCGGCTCAAGGCTGGCTAAACTGTTAAATATATGCAATTCACCGACGTTTTCTCGATTATATTCCCCTGATTCTTTGACAAATGGCATAACCGGAAAACAAGAAATATCTGGATGGGCGCTAAGCAGTGCTGCGATCCAGTGATTACCACTTTTTTCTAAACCAACTCCTAAAAAATCTGGTCCTTTAGTTTTTAACATTTTTAACATAATGATTATGATTAATTTTTAATAATAAGTTTATACATTATAACCTGTTTTTTAAATATATCAAGAGTATAATTACTAATTGATCAGTAGCCGAACAATAAAAAATATTAAACAAACTCTTTATAAATCCTAATAACAGATTCAAAGAAATTCCCATTACTGGCCAAAATTCCGTTTTGATGTCTGACCTCAGCAGTATTATATTGCAACGGATTACCCAACATGTCAGTCATTTTTCCTCCGGCTTCTGCAATAATACAATTGGCAGCACAGGTATCCCACTGCTTTATTTTATCTGTCATTGTTAAATAAAGTTCAGCTTTCCCTTCGGCAATGGTAGCGACTTTTAACCCGCAACTCCCCTGCTGGATAAACTTGGTAACACCTAGCTTATTTAAAAATTTCTTTTCTTTTTCCTCCAGATGATGCCGGCTCATTACGACTCTAGCCATAGAAATATCACTAATAGAACTGACTGAAAGCTTATGCCAATCTTTTTTGATTTGCTGGTAGGCTCCTCGTCCTTTTTCGGCCACATACAAAATATCATTTATCGGCTGATATATAACTCCCAAAATTGGTAACATTGTATCAACCAATCCTATTAATATTGAAAATTCACCAGTTTTATTAACAAAGTCAGATGTACCATCAAGAGGATCGATGACCCAAATTTTTTGCTGCTTTAACCGCTCATGACCATCCAAACTCTCTTCAGATAAAACAAGATACTTAGTGTCAGCCAATTCTTTCAAAATTACCTCATTGCTTATACGATCCGCCTCGGTAACCGGCTCGCCGTCTCGAATTTCTGCAGAGAAATTACTCTCATACACATCTAATAATACTTTTGCTCCTTTACGGGCGGCCTGTATAGCAAGAATAGTTTCCGGATAGAACTCAGGTAATTCTTCAGCTATCTTCATATTAATTTTTTACTTTTTAAAAAATCAAAGGCCTTCTCAACACTTTCGTCAACACTAGATTCTTGTGTCTTTACCTCCAAATCTGGATTGAGCGGAATCTCATAAGGGTTTGAGTTAGCTATACCAATAAAATTGTCAATCTCCCCGGCAAGAGCCTTCTTATATAAACCTTTTACATCTCTTTTTATACATAATTCAATCGGGCAATTAATAAAAAACTCAAAGAAATTCGAACCTACAACTGATCTAGCCGCTGCCCGATCTTCCCGACAGGGAGAAATAATTGGTACAAGCACAAAGTCATTATCCTTGATTTTCTGCTTGGCTAAATCACTTATTAAGCGATTATTCTCCTTGATGTCCTCACGGGAAAAACCCAGTTTCTTATTAACTGTATTTCTTACGTCATCTCCATCGATAATTACAACTTTTTTCCCACTCTTCTCGAGTTGTTTCTTTAGCTTTTCAGCAATAGTAGTTTTACCCGACCCACTTAATCCAGTAAACCATATCACGCTTCCTGTTCTACTATAATCAGCTTCATCTTTGACAAAAACTTCTTCCCCTTTGGCAATCGCATCAATAATCATTTTCGATATTTCTGGCCTCATAAACCACTGCGGAGGAACCTCCCCCTGCTCAAACATTTTTCTGGCTTGAGTGCCACTAATATGAAACCTATCTTCTTCGCTGTGATTAGGACCTTTTTTCTCATGGACGTAACTATTAAGTTTTTTTGAATAAAAAACCTTATCAAATTTAATTACTTTAATTCCCAAATCAGGAAATTTATCGAATATATCATGTGAAGCATTCGGATGATAGAAGTCTTTGACTCCCGTATGGTCTCGACCAACAATAAAATGACTGCAACCAAAATTCTGCCGACATAAAGCAGTAAAGACAGCCTCTCGGGGACCAGCATAGCGAGAAAAAGTTTGAAATGTGGCAAAAATGACCTTATCTCGCGGATAAAAATTCTTTACCATTTGTTGATAGCTCTTAATGATGTATTTAGCATTAAAATCCCCCGTTTTCTTTTTACCTACCACAGGATGGATAAAAAGACCATCACAGCCAGCATCTGCCATGGCCTTTAACTGAATAAATTCATGGCTACGATGTATAACATTCCTAGTATGAAACCCTACTACGGTTGACCAATTTTTTTCTCTAAACAATCTTCTTACTTGTTTGGGAGTCAGGGCATATTCCTGAAATTCTGACTGCCTTCTTTTTATCAAATCTACTTTTCCTCCCAGCAAAATAGGATTTAGACTTTTAACCCACTCGATGCCAGGGTGATCATCACTTTCTGTATCATAAAGTTTTCTCACGGTTTCTCTTTTATCAAATGAATATTTATCATCAACATGTAAAATAGCCATTGGCCCCTCATCGCCGATTAAAGCCACATCATCACCGATTGAAATTTTTGCTGCCTGCTCCTCTGAAACATCTAAGATAATTGGTATTGTCCATACTAGCCCACTAGCCAACCTCATATTATCTAAAACGCTGTCAAAATCTTTTTTGCCCATAAAACCTTCAAGTGGACTAAAACTCCCTACCGCTAGCTGTTCCACATCCATTTGCAAATTATTATTAAGTTTTATTTTTTCCAGCGAATCCAAATATAACTGATCCAAATTATCTTTTATAATCCTAGTGACTAACTTACCGCCATGGGGTACAATTAAAGTTAAAGGTTTTTCTTCTTCTAATAAATCAGCTAAAGCCATAACGTGGTTACTATTTTTGTTGACCACCCGACCTTGGCTATCATAATTAAGTACCAACTCAGCCTGCTTGATCAAATTATTCATCACATTGATACATTCCATTGGATATTTGCCAATGGCGGTTTCCGAAGAAAGAGTTAGCCCACTAGCGCCATCTAAAACAGTGGCAATTACATCATGAACTTCAGCACGGGTTGGTTTTCTTTTTTCGACCATGGCCTCTAATAAATTAGTAGCAACAAAAATCTCTTTATTGGCCCGGTGAGCCCTGTCTAAAAGAATCTTTTGTAAAAGAGGAATTTTTTCTATTAGTATTTCTTTACTCATATCACCGCGGTCAAGTAATAAATAATCTGATTCTCTAATGATTTCATCTAAATTTCCTAAAGCATCTAAACACTCTATCTTGGATATAATTTTCATCTTATTTCCTGAGGCCTTTCGGACTGCTTTAACAAATTCTGCCGATCTCATGAAAGACGCCGCGATATATTTTACCCCAGCGGCCAAGCCCACCGCGATAGATTCATAATCCTTTTCCGATAAAGGAGGGAGATGTAACTTCTTATCAAGCGCTGAATCAATAACCACTGCTTTATTCCGGCCCAAGGTGCCGCTATTAACCGCCTTGGCGGTTATATAACCATCCGCTATGGTTGAAACGTCGGAAACTCTCAATATTAATACATTAAAATCAACATAGATCAGATCGCCTGCCTCAAGCTGCTCAACGACATGGCCAGGTTTTAATGATATTTTTTTATTATCACCCACCAGCGACTGACGGTGTATCCTAATCTCATCATTTTCCTCCAAACTTATGCTACTTGAATTTAGATCGCCTGTCCTCACCTGAGAGCCTTCCGTGTCAATAATAAAAGGTATACCGACTTTTTTTGCCAGACCAATAAAATATTTCAAATCATCAATGCTAGAATGAGACATGTTAATCCGAACGAAATCAACACCCTTATCTTTTATTTTTTTTAAATCATTTTCAGAAGAAGTAGACGGACCCAAAGTTACAATTATTTTGATTTTGTTTTTCGGCATCTTCTAACAGTTTGTTAATTAGTAATACTCTACTTAGTTAAATTAAAATCAAATTTATTATTATGTCGATTGATTGACTAGCTGGCGTTCCCAAGAAGGCAATTCTGTCGAGCCGGAATAATATCAATAAATTTTTATTTCTTAACATTTTGGTAATCTTTTATGACTTTAATTATTTCATCTTCAGCTCTAATACTAGCCCGCCCGTCAGGAATATAAATAAATCGTTTTAAAAATTTTTCTCGGTCGTTGTCGTTATATTTCTTATAATTTTCTGGGTGAAGAAGACAATCTTCCAATTCTTCCATGGTTTTGACATAATTAACCATTTGCGGATAGTCACCAAAATAGTCCAACGGCGTATTGGGTACCAAATCGGCAAAGTAAGGCGAAACAATGACTTTGTTAGCAATAACGCTTTCAATCATTGTCATTGAATTAAAAGCACATGTCACTCGACTGGTCTTAATCATCTCCGTCGGCTGACCAGCACTGGTAATAACTAGGTTATCAATCCCTTTTTTGAAATTATTACGGAAAATACTTCGGACATACTCCAAATAATATTTAGCAACTTTAGTTTTTATAATCACCTTAATATTGGGATGTTGTTGGGCGAAGCGCATCAACCAAATATGAAAATCTTCCGCTCGTTTGTAAATAGCTGCCAACTTTTTTTGGTCTTCAACAATCCTGGGGAATCTGATATTAGCTAAAAAAGAAAAAAATACCACTTTATCTTCAGCTTTCATGGTGGAATCCGAATAAAATAAATAATCTAACCGCGGCGGTCCGACAACTCTAAATTTATTCCTATAAACGCCTTCGGGATCAATTACTTGACCCAAGGAATCAACTAGGGCTTCATTGTAAACTAGCATCCTGGTACCTAAAAATTTTAAGCCTTCATGTATTTTTAGAGTGTCTTCAAAAATTATCGAGGTTAGACTGTCTTTTTGCAAAACGACATAGGGAATGCCTAATTCTTCACAAACCCGACCGATTTCCTGCTGTTCAATATAGACAAAATTACCATTAAAAATCGCATCAAAATTAACACGACGCCTTAAGGCAGGCAACATTATCTTTAGGTATTGATTATATTTTTTGATTGCCTCTTGACACAACTGATCGGAGTGGTAATTATTTCCTGTTAGTCTTTTCAATTCGTCTTTATTGGCAAAATGACGAAAAATAATTTGAAAAATATTCCGGCCAATAATTAAATAATGAAGTCGACCACTTATTTGAGATAAAGCTTCAATATCATCCATAAAAATACTGCGGCGCATACATAAAATCCGATATTGACCGGCCTGATTGAAATTTTTTACAAACAAACTAGAAAAATACGCCGTTAAGTTTGGAGACTTTACCAATACACTCAATTTAATCAAAAAATAAGTCAACCCATCTTGAAATTCAAATTTAATCTTTCGAATAATTTTTTTTACCAAATTCATAACTGACTAATCGTGGCTGTTATTATTTTTATAAAAACCATCTTTAACCAATACATCAACTAGATTATTATTTTGATCAACGACCGGAATAACATTGAGGCCATAATGTTTTTTTAAAAAAACGTCTGGACTTTCCAAGGTTGCCTTATCATCATTGTTGATGACTATCGGATTAAGGTTGGTGAATTTTTCCACCGGCGTATATTCAGTTGCCCCCCTAAGCATCGCCCGGCGCAAATCACCGTCACTAATGACCCCAAACAGCGTCCAATCATCATCTACCACCACGATGCACCCCCGACGGTTGTAAGTAATGGCCGCCATTGCCTCTTTGAGAGAAGCACTTTTAAAAATAACATAATTGGAATTTTTTATTTCTTCGCTTAAGGTCATATAGTTTAAATTAATAAGTTATATATTTGATAAGTAATTTATCATCAATTGGTGTGCTTTCCAAAATATTAACAATTCTTTCTGCAGAATGGCCGTCGCCGTAAGGACTGACACAATTAGCAACTTTTTGCTTGAACTCGTCACTTAATGCTTGCTTAATACCAGCAACAATTTCGTCCTTTCCGTAACCAACGTTAATAACATTTTCTCCTTGTAAACGCCCCTTTTGACGATTACCAATATTGACAGCCGGCAATTTAAATGTTGGCGCCTCAAGCAGTCCGCTGGAGGAATTGCCCACAATCACCGCTGAAATGTTCATCAGTCCAGCATAATCTTGACGCTTCAGATTAGGCACGATATGCATAAATGGCTTCTTATTAGCTATGATGGTACTACGTAACTGCTTGCTTCCAGCATCAGAATTATTTAGGACCAAAATTGTCTGATAACCAAACTCTGAAACAGCATCCATGACGGCTTTCATCTGTTTTCCGGCGTCCTCAAATTCCTCGGTTACTGAATGCATTACTAAAAGAATAATTGGCTGATCTTTTTTCAGATTAAATCGCTGATAAATCTGATCTGGTTTAGTAATATAACCTTGGACTAACTCATCAAGCATCGGTGCCCCAACGTTGAATACTCTGAATTCTTGTTCACCCATTTTAATAACTCGATCAGCTGCATCTTGATTGGCACAAAAATGAAGATGAGCATATTTGGTAATCGCGTGACGCGTCATTCCATCAATATTACCAGACAACTCCCCCGCTTGGATATGAGCCACTGGTTTATACATGTACGCGCCAACCATAGCGGCTACCATTTGCTCTCCTCTATCTCCAGCAATAAGGATCATATCGGCGTTCATTTGAGCTAGTAATTCTGGTAATTGCATCATAAATACTCCGTGTGATTTTACCATGGTTATATAGTTATATCCATCAAACGTATTATATACTGCCGTATGAATTTTAAAATTGTCTTTTTTAATCTCCTCAATACTTGAACCAAATGAATTAAGCATATGCATATTCGTAACAATTATGCCATAATCGAGGTTGGGCCGCTTCATAATTTCTTTAATAATCGGCCGGTAATAGCCATACTCGCCGCGCGAACCGGCAATGATGGCGATTTTTCGTTTTTTAGTTTTATCTTCAGGCATATATTTAAAATAATTATTCGACATCCTCCCATTTTAAAATTGTATCTTTAGGTAAATCATTCTTGGCTCTCTTACCCAACAGCTTGTCTGAATACAAAGGATCCAGATATTTGGCCTCAATACCACTGCCTGGCCTTTTAGGCATCAAATTATCTAACGACAGAATTTCACCAGCTTTAATATTCTTAGCCGCCACTACGCTGTGATAAGCCCAATCACGCACTACCTGCTCTTCTTTAGAAACTCGACGTTCAGCCCCTGAACCCACCTCAATTTTTCTGATTCCTTCAACTAATTCTTTGAGCATTGCCGGCTCAAGAGAGATGGCATGGTCCGGGCCTTTTTGATTGCGGTCTAAAGTAAAATGTTTTTCAATCACCTTAGCGCCCAAGGCAACAGCGGCATAAGCAGTATAATTATCAACTGTATGATCAGATTGGCCCACCCAGACACCAAACTCCTCTCTGAATCTAGGAATTAAACCTAAATTAGCATGAGAATAATCATTGGGTGGATATTCGGAAGTGCAATTCATTAAAATCAAATTACTTTTGGCGCCTTCTTCTTCGTAAACCTTTACCGTCTCGGCGATTTCTTCCCATTTGCTCATCCCTGTTGAAACAATGGCCGGCTTGCCGGTTTTGGCTGAAATTTTAGCGATTTTGCGCTGCAGCGGCAGATTGGTTAATTCGCCTGAACCGGTTTTAAAAGCCTTGACACCCATCTCATCTAAAATATCAACTGCAGCTGGACAAAAAGGCGTACACAAATATTCAAGGCCGATTTCTTCGCAATATGCCATAATTTCTCGATGCATTTCCGGCGTAAATAAATTCTTTTTTAAAATATCGTAAAGCGGTCCATCCCACATTTGAATTGAACCAGGCACCATCTCAACATCCGGTAAATGAAGTTGAAATTTGGCGACGTTGGCTCCGGCTTGTTTGATTTCCTTAATCATTTTTTTGGCCGTTTCTACCTTACCATTATGCGAATCAGCAATCTCGGCAATTAGTAAAGTCAGGCTGTCTTTACTAATTTTTAATTTTCCAAAAGTGATTTCTTCCATATTATTTTTTGGCCAAGACATAACTTATTTCTTCATAATACATCCGCCACAAGTCTTCCATTTTGTCAGTGGTTTTTCCCCACCAAATACCAACATAATCTGCGTCTGAACCAACATCATAAGCTGCTGCCACAAAGTTCAGTAATTTGCGGCCATATTCTGAAGTATCTAGGTTAGCCGCTAAAGCTTTCTTAATCGTACTAACCAACGTCGTCAAATCACTGTGTGTAAAAATATTGGGTAGAATTTTAGTCACTCCCAAGTTACCCAGCTGAATTGCTGGCTTTTTCAAAAAGGCGGCTTCGGCTAAACTGGTACCGCTAATATTAACAATCAAATCAGTACCACGGATTACTTGTTCCGAAGGAATCCGATAATCAATCAATTTAACATTGGGCGTCCGGCTAATCTTTTCCAAATATGACCGTGATCGACGACCAAGCATGGCTGGATGTTCCTTAACTATCACCGTATAATCATCAGGGGTAGACATTGCCACCTGCCGAATAGTTTCAATCTGATTATTGTAGCAGGCGCCGGAGACATCAATAGTTTCTTCTGGCGTAAACTGCAAGGGAAAATAAATATACTGTTTGATTTTACTGAAATCATGATATAAAAAATGATTGGCCTGCCAAGTATTTATTTTATGCACATAATGATCCCGTAAGATATAGTATGGCGGCCGATAATCAATCATTACTGGGAACCGTTTGAGTCGATTGATATTTTTACCCAGCATAACATTGACAATCTGACGATAAGGTGACAACTCTTCTCTGATTTTTTTCAGCAGGCTTTTTTTAGCAAAAATATTGCTGCCATGATCAGAATAAATTGGCACTAGCAGTTTATTCCTGGTTTTTTCAATGTACTCTTTGGCTCGGTCAAAATTCTTACTGATCGCCCCTTGTTCAAGCTCTTCAATGCGGTCAAAAAATCTGCCTTCTTCAGCCCGATAACCTTCAACTAAAATACCAATACCGCGTATTCGTGAATCAATAATCCGCATGGCCTTAACCCCGGATTTTTTGCCATAAAGATCCAAAAATAGGTGAAAAATGGTGGTAAAATTAGGCAGGAGGATTATTTCGGGCTTAAACTGGTCAAAAATGTACTTTACGGCTTTATAGGCGGCTTTAACATGAGTAATAATGTCTTCATCAGAGATTTCCTGGCGGTAACTATAATAATACTTTTCTTTATAAGACCGGACATACAACCGAAGCGATTGGACCAATGGCCAGATTGAATCAATTTTCAGGTCATCGCAAATCTGTTTTAAAGTATAATCATCGCCATTCAAAAACTTCTCTGGTTCATCAATAATATCGTCATAATGGAAAATCAACTGATAACTAATCTCCTTTTGTTCACGAACAAAATTATAGACACTCCGCTTTGTCGTCAACGCAGCCAATATACAACCTTCAGCCTTAAGTTTCTTGGCTAAGAAATGGCCAATCCGTAACCCCCAACCGCGCTGTTGAAATATCAGTATTCTTTTACCTCGTAAATTTGATTGATTAACCATAATTAGCTCCTAGATTATTGATTTAATTTTCTCTGAATCAACAGCATCAAATGACGATAAATTTTTTACTACCTCAAGAAGTTTAAATCCGTAATATTCTGGAATCTCAGCAGAAATATCATAAAGGTTACCTAAGCGATTCCGCGGCACAATAATAAACATTCTGTCGTCGCTTAAAATAAACTTACCCAAATCAGCCTGATCAAAAAACTCCTCGTGAATTTTTTCCCCTTGCCGCCGGCCGACTACTTCAATTTTAATATCTTGGCCGGGGAAATATTTTTCCAAAAACATCTGGGCCAAGTCAATCAATTTTACTGACGACATCTTAAAGGTAAAAATCTCGCCACCTTGAGTTAACGCCGTAGCTTTCAAAACCAAATCAATCGCCTCTTCTTTTGACATGAAAAATCTTGTCATTTTTTGATCGGTAACTTTGATCACTTTTTCTCTGGCAGCATGTTCCCTCCAAGATGGTAGCACTGAACCGCGCGACCAGGTCACGTTGCCAAACCGAACGCACAAAAATTTTGTTTCGCTACTTTTAATGTAGTTATTAGCATTAACAAACAATTTTTCCATCATCAGCTTCGATGTACCTAAAACTCCGGTAGGGTTAACTGCTTTATCAGTCGAAATGCCCACTACTTTTTTGACGCCCTGTTCAATTGCCGCATCAATAACGTTTTGCGAACCGACGATATTGGTTTTAATCACTTCAAACGGATTGTATTCGCTGATTGATACATGTTTCATCGCGGCGGCGTGTAAAACTATATCAACGTCACGAAAAGCAAAACTCAATCTTTCTTTGTCTCGAATGTCGCCAATCAAAATATTTAAGTTTTTAGGATAACCAAGGCTTTCGATCAATTCATATTGTTTAGTCTCATCACGCGAAAACACTCGCACCTTAGCTGGCTGATACTGTAAAACCTGCTTAACTAACTCCGAACCAATCGAACCGGTGCCGCCGGTGACTAATACTGTTTTACCCTTGAATTCTTTTTCTATTAAGTGATCCATATAATTATAATCATTAATTTAATTAAATCTTTTTCCTAAAAAAGACAAATTTTCTCCAAGTTTATGCTTATTTAATAATTCTTTGTAATTTTCATTGACTGATTTTATAAATTTGTTCAGATCATCTTTAACTTCTTCATTAACCTCATGGCTTTGGACTAAAACCGGATCATTGTTGCCTTGAGAAAACTCGCCTTGGGGCTGGCCGGTTAAAAGCCAGTTTAGATGGTTAAAAATGTTATAGCGCTGAACGGTTTTAATTTCGCCCTCAAATCCCGCTTGATCTAAAAGCTTTTTGAAAGATCGCTCGTCGAAATATGACAAATGAGGTTCACGGTAATAAAAATCTTCATACCCCTTAATCTTATATACGCTTAGCAAAGCATCATTTAAATTAGGAACTTCTATATATAGATAGCCGCCTGGCTTTAAATTTTTAGCCGCGGCCTGCAAAAATTTCAACGGATCTTTGATGTGTTCTAAAACCTGAAAGCTAGTAATGACGTCAAATGGTCCTTCGACAATTTCTACTGCTTCAATTGGCTGATCATAAACTTTGAAATCAAGCCTTTCTCTAATGAATAACACTTGAGCTTGATTTAGCTCCAAACCAACTCGTAAACCAACCTTATCCTTCAAAGCCGCTAAAAAGTGGCCAGTTGAACAGCCTAAATCTAAAACTTTACTATCAGGCCGTAAAGCGCTTTCAATTTCTTTAATCATCTCTGCCTGAAACGGTAAATAAGTATCAAAAATTTCCTGACAACTACTGATTTTATTTAAATTTGGACCATAATTTTTACGATACTCTTCGCCTTGGTAGAAATCTATTTTGCCAAAATCAGCTAAATAGACAAAACCGCAATCTTCACACTTTAAAACATCACGTTTAACATCATACCGTAATTTATTACGAATCACTTTAGCCTTATTTGATTGACAAATTTTACAACTCATTTAATTTATCCTTTCGCTGAATAATTATGATAAGCCTGCTGTAACCCAGCAACTAAATCATATTTTAGTTGATAACCTGAGACATTAAGAATTTTTCTATTGTTTCCAATCACGCTTAATTTTTCTTTAATCGGCTTGCTATACACTTTTTTAATTTTTTGCCCAGCGATTTTCTCAGCGACGGCAATAACTTCATTAATAGTGTAATCTTGTCCACTACAAATATTAAAAATTTCAAGTTCGGATTGCTGGGGGTAAAAAATCAAAAATTCCAGCAGATTGACAACATCTTGAACAAAGATATAATCACGGCGATGTTCACCTTGGCCATTGATAGTTAAAACCGAGCTATTTTTTAGCGCCAACATTATGTAACCAATCAGACCGCGATTTTTAACATCCCCGTAGACATTGCCAAGCCGAGCAATGCAGACTCTAGTTTTAGAGGTACCGACGAATTTCATTAATACTTGCTCTTCAGCTACTTTGTCCTTTTCGTACTTTGTTTCTGGCTGCGGTCCAACGGTTTCAGAATGTCGCTTCTCTGAATCAGGATAAACTAACATCGTGGAAGTGTAAACTATCTTTTTGGAGCCACTAAGTTTGATACTTGCTACCAAATTTTCAATCAACGAAATATTCGGCGTGGCTAACGACACCACACAATCACTGCTGTTGACTAGGGTACTAAATTCATCAGGAGCATTCGTTAAATCCATCTGGTGGTAACTAACACCGGGTAACTGGCTTTCTTTCGGTAAATCTTCGTGATAAATTACAGCCAATTTCAAGCCTGACTGCGCCGCCAAATTATTAACCAAATAACTACCAATAAAACCGGCGCCGCCAATCACCAAAATTTTTTTAAAATCAGCCATACTAATAAGTAATCACTTTTTGGATGGGCGGTAAGGTAATATTCTCCAAAATCCGAATGACTTTTTTAGTAGTGTCACCATTATCATAAGGATTTTTGCCTTTTTTAACTTTACGGATAAACTTCTTATCAAACAAAGATTTCTCAATCGCCTTTAAAATGGCCTGATTGTTATTTTTAACATCCATGACATTTACTCCCCGCTCGCGAAACTGTTGACGACTGCCAATATTAACGGCTGGTAATCCAAACGATGGCGCTTCATGAATACCAGCACTGGAATTACCAACTAAAACATCAGCTACCTTCATTAATCGCAAAAAATCCTCGTAAACAATATGCGGCACCACTTTAATGCCAGATTTTTTTAGCTGATAAATAATCCGCTTACCGCCGGCGTCATTATTCGAATAAATGGCCAGGGCAGAAACATTATGAACTTTAATTGTTTTTCTAATCGCCATTATGCTCTGGTTAATCTGACTCACCACCTGATCAATCTCTGATGTCACTGGATGTTGCAAAAAAATGAGCAATTTTTCATCAGGATTAAGTCCATATTTTTTAGTAATTTGGGACTTTGGATAATATTTAATATTTCTGATGGTGTCTAAACTCGGACTGCCAACATTAAAAACATACTTAGGATTTTCACCCAGCTTAATAATTCTTTCAACGCTCTTAGCCGTGGCGGCAAAGTGAATATGAGCAAATTTGGTGGAGGCATGACGCAACACCTCGTCAATTGTACCGCTGACTTCCCCACCCTGAATGTGAGCGACATGAGTGTTCATGTGCATGCCGGTGATCGCCGCGGCTAAATTAGCGCCTAAATCAAAACCAGAAAAAATAATGTCTGGCTTAAGTTTGGAAAAAATGTCTGGCAAGACTGCTAAAGCCTTCGACATAGCTTTAACCATCGATACGCCGTCATCAGAATCGTTTTTACTAAACATTGGAAAAGAAGCATCAATTTTAAAGCCGTCTTTTTTAATTACTTTTCTGGTTTCACCGAGCTCTTTAAGTAAATGAGCACCAGTCACCACTAACTGCAATTCTAACTTTTTACTCTTTTGCACTGCTTTCATGATTGGCTTTAACCGACTATAATCAGCGCGACGTTCGGAAACAAAACAAATTTTTCTTTTACGATTAGCCATAAACTAAAATTTAATATCCTGATGAGTTAACTGAACATCCCGCCTAATATCACGCTTGGCAGTCTTCCCTAAAATTTTTGTGAACTGCTCGGCTTTAATTTCACCAGTGCCAGGACGCTTAACCCAGATATTGTCTTTGGTAAATTTCTCGCCTTTTTTAATATCTTTAATTGAAACCACGCAGGCATAAGCAAAATCAATAATTGGTTGTTCTTCTGGCAAAATATTTTTCCTGCCGCCTAGAGCCTGATGAATCGCTTTAGCTCCCTGGATTAACTCTTTAAGCTCAACTGGATCAATTGATAGGGCAATGTCTGGGCCAGGCCAAGCTTTGGTTGAAGTAAAATGTTTTTCAATAATTGAAGCGCCTAGAGCAACTGCGGCGTAACTCGTGTAATTACCAAGTGAATGGTCGCTTAGACCAATGACTGCATCTGGAAACTTCTGCTGCAATTCCTTGATTGCTCCGAGTCTAACTTTGTTATAAGGTGTCGGGTACATTGAGGTACAATGTAGTAAAGCATACGACACTCGATGTTTCTTTAAAATCTTAACTGACTTAGCCACTGAAACCAAATTATTCATACCAGTGCTTAAAATTACCGGCTTGCCAAATGATGCGATATGTTCAACCAGTGGATAATTATTACATTCACCAGAACCAATTTTATAAGCAGACACTTTCATTCTTTTCAAACGATCAGCGCCAGCCCGGGAAAAAGGCGTTGAGAGATAAATCATCCCTAACTTTTCAACGTATTTTTTTAATTCTCGGTCCTGCTGTTTGTTAAAAGCCGCTTTAGTCATAATATCCCAAATTGATTCTTTGGCGTGAGACGGCACAATCTTTTTAGCCACTGGCACCATTTCATCACTAACCACGTGACATTGAAATTTAACACATTCTGCCCCAGCCAAATAAGCGTCTTTAATCATCCGCTTAGCTTTTGTCATGCTTCCGTTATGATTAATGCCGATCTCGGCAATTACTAGCGGCGGATAGTCTACGCCGATTTTGCGGTTGCCAATTTTAATATAATTTTTTCTCATGTTCTTAAAATTATTCTATAGATATTCTTTTACCCGTCCGACTGCTTTCTTCCAAAGCATGTAAAGTCTTTAAAAGCTGATAATTAGTCTCAAAAGTATGAGGGTACTCACCTTCACTATTGATTGCCTGCAAAAATGTTTTAATTTCTTCAATATAAGGTTCTTCTGGGTTAACATAATTCAGCTCAGCATGACCTTTCGGTATATCAATATTTTCGGTCTGCCCCGATTCAATATCGTAAACTTTAAGAGTCGATTCATATTTATTCCACTCCAAAGTGCCTTTGGAACCTATGATTCGTAAAACTACAATTGGCTTTCGTGATAACACATCAATGATAATACTACCTCTTATATTGTTATCATATTTTAAGACTGCCAAAATAATGTCGTCAGCGTCCATATCTAAATCAGAAACTTTGGCAATTGAACCCGAAATTTCAGTCACTTTAGATCCCAACAGATAACTGATACCAATTAATTCAAATGGTAGCATTTCACGGCAAGCACCAGTTTCTTTTCGAGAGAAATAAACTTTTCGATAATCTTCCCACGGATGCCAATCGGGCAAATACTGACCCATATGATGTTGGAAAGCTAAAATTTTTCCAATTCGTCCTTCATTAATAATTTTTTTGGCGGCTTTGATTACCGGATAATAAATGGGGGTACAAGATGGAGCCTTAACAATATTTAAATCATTATTTTCAAAAATATCTTGATAGCCATCAGTATTGACTGGATGTTCAACAAAAAAATGTTTCTTGTTTTTTAAGGCAAAGCGAATATAGTCACCATGAGCTTCCGGTGAAACTGAAATAATGATAGCGTCGAAATCATCCGGATTTACCTGGTCGAAACTATCAAGTATTTTAATACCGTATTTCTCCTGGGCTTCTTTGCTGCGGTCAGGTCGAATATCAAACCCAACGATATTGCGCTGATTATTGGCAAATAAATTTCTAATCCTTCTTTTGCCCATTGAACCAAGGCCAATGACTAAAAATTTAAAATTCTTTAAGTTCTTCATTGATGTAATCCTTATTTTTATATAAAACTTCCGCCATGATCCAATCTTCCGGCGTATCTAAATCAATCGACCGCCATTTGGGACAAATAACTGCTCTAGTTTTTTTAGTGATAACATTCTTTTCTTTAAGTAAGACTTCAATCTTTATTAAATAAACAAAACAACCATTCAATAAATACGCCTTCGGCCAAGCTTGAGTATTGCTGGGATCATGCTCTGAACCGTTCACTAACACTGTATAATTGTCAGGAGTCAGACGATAAAGCTTGGGATGAGTTGGAGCAACTGTTAACACCGTAGTTGCGCCGCCTTCTTTCATCAACGCGATGCAGTCATCAATGTCTTTAGATTCTCGCAATGGCGAAGTGGTCTGTAATATCATTAAATATTCGGGTTTATAACCTTCGTCTTTGGCCAGTTTAGTCAAAACATACAGAATATTATCGATAATCAAGGTAGTGTCTGTCGCTAAATGTCTTGGTCGCAAAAAAGGCACTTCAGCACCGTACTGCTTGGCAATTTTTGCAATTTTTTTAGAATCCGTATCAACAATCACTCGAGAAATCACCTCGTGAGCCTTGGCCTGCTCGATAGTATAGGCAATCAAAGGTTTACCCAAAAAATTCTTGATGTTTTTATTAGGAATTCTCTTTGATCTCGCCCGGGCGGGAATATAAGCTAAAATTTCCATATGGTTATTTTCTAATATTGTAAGTTTTGAAAAAATAAGAGTCTTTATCTTTCAGCAAGATTTTTGGATCGCCTTGTTCGGCAACCCGGCCATCTTGCAGCACAATCAGACGATTGGAATCCATCACTGTCGATAACCGGTGAGCAATGGCAACAACGGTAATTTTTCCTTTCAAATTATTAATAACTTTTTGAATTTTAGCCTCTGATTCGTTGTCTAAAGCACTAGTGGCCTCATCTAGAATTAACAACTGGGGTTTTCGCGCTAAGACTCTAGCAATCACAATCCGCTGACGTTGGCCGGCTGAAAGTAATATTCCTCTTTCGCCAATGACGGTATTAAATTTATCAGGACAGCTTTGAATAAAATCATAAATATTAGCCATTTTGGCGGCTTGCTCAATCTCTGGCTCGGTAATTGACTCGTCATAAAATCTGATGTTATTACTGATCGTATCATTAATTAAAAAAATGTCCTGTGACACATAACCAATATTTCTACGCCATCCTGTTAAATCGATCTCTTTGATATTTTTACCATCAAGTAAAATTTCCCCTTTACTAACTTCAAATAATCTTAAAATTAAATCAACTAAAGTAGTTTTACCTACTCCAGATGGACCGATAATACCAACCATTTCTCCTTTGCTAATGACGAAATTTAAATCTGCCAAAACATTTCTAGCCGGATCGTAGGCAAAACTTACATTCCTAAACTCCAGTTTATCATTAAAAACAAAATTGGCTGATGCTTTGCTAATTTCTTCATTCGCTAAAGCTTGATTTTCATAGCTCAAAACGCTCCTTAAATTAGGTAGCATCTCATTAACATTATTCAATGCTCCTTGAAGTTGTTGGATGTAGGTAAAAATTTTCTCAATTAAATATATTATTACGGCTAAAGCCGCTAAATTAAAATTTGGTGATTTATAAGTCAGTCCAAAAATTAAACAAATAAAAATTAAAGCGATTGGCTGAATTAATGATCTACTAATACTTTTTATCATTGAAAGTTTAAGCACCAAATCTCTTAATTTATTGAAGTAGTTATGTCCCCTCTTAGCTACTTGATCAATTATATTCATTGTTTTTACGGTTTTCATACCAGCGATATTTTCACCCACAAAATGCATTATCTCTTTATTCATTGCTACCCGTTCATTAGACAAAACTTTAATCCGATAGAAAAAGGGTTTAATAAACAAAAATAAAATTCCACCTAAAATTAGAGTGGCTAAGGTGATATAAAGATCAATATTTATTGCTATGAATAAATAAATGGCTAAACTGGTAACCATCATCATTGCTCCGCTGACTTCTTGCAGTAATATGGTTGCTGCCGGAATATCAATCATCAAAATACTTTCTAAATAGCCAATCCTTTGTTTGATTAGATGGGGCCAACTGGCTCTTAAAATTTTATTAAATAAATTCTCTCTTGTATTTTTCTCGTAACTAATGCCAATTTTGACTTTGATGTAACTAAATAATACATTAGCAAACGCTCTTAAAACAAATAAAAAAACGATAAACCCTAAAAGATAACCAACGCTGAAATTGATATTTAAAAATCCAAAGAGCTTTTCGATTGATCTTGAAATTATATCTTGACCACCCTCTTGTTGACCAATGGCTAAAGAAAATAGCGGTATCAAAGCATTGATACCAATACCTTCCAAAAAAGCAGCGATGAACCCTAAAATCACTAGAATTATAATCTGCCATTTATAATCACCGTAAGCTTGTTTAGACAGCTTGATTAAAGTAAGAAACCTATTCTCTTTTTTTGACATAACAAAATAGTTTGAGTCGTAGAAAAATATAATAAAAAAAATAAATGGTTAAATTACCACTTATTTATCTTATCCACAACCTGTTTTTTGAGCTTAAGGTAAGATTTAATTGCCCTTTCTTCCACTTCTGGCGAGACTAAGCGAAGGATTTCTTTGCCCAAAATCCGATACTGTCTGCCAACTTTATTGGCTCGAATTAGCCCTTTTTTGAGCATTCTTTTAATAGTACTGTTACTAACCTTCAAGAGTTGTTGAGTTTCCTCGGTTGTATAAACCGTGTTTGGTTTTATCTCATGATCCATAATAGTACCTATCATTATATCAATAGGTATCAATAGGTGTCAATAGGTATCTTAAGGTCTAAATAGATATAAAATTAATTATATTTTGAGCTCGGGAATTCCAAGTATACTTCCCTACTTCCTTAAAGGCTTGGCTACTTATTTTCTCGGCTAATTCTGAACTACTTAACAATCTCTTAATCCCAGTAGCTAAAACCTCGGGTTCATCAGGTTTAACTAATACAGCATTATTATCATTTAATATTTCTCTGATACTAGGCAAATTAGAAGCTACGATCGGCCGTTGCGAAGCCATATATTCAAACATTTTGACTGGAGAAGTGTAATAACTTGAAATTTTTTCTGTTGCAGAGTTAGGGAGCACTAAAATATCAGCCGCTTTCAAATAGTAAGGGATTTTATCATGGGATTTATAACCTAAAATTAAAATGTTAGAAATGTCCTGATTTTTTTCTTTAAACTTCTCTATATCATTATCTGTCCCGCCGATAAATACGGCAACTTCGTTATTAGACAAAAATTTCATCGCCTCGGCCAATACTTGAGCTCCCTTCCAAGAGTAAAGATGACCAGCGTAAATAATCAAATGTTTATTGGAAGACAAATCTAGCTTTCGCCTCAGCTCATCTTTGCTCTCTTTTACTTTCATAAACTCTTTTAAATCGACAGCGTCAGGGGCTACTATAATCTTACTTTCGGAAAGACCAAGATTAATTAATTCTTCTTTTAAGAACTGAGTAATTGCTATTATTTTTAAACAGCGCTGCCAGTATTTTAGATAATAATGGCTATTTTGGGGCAGATTGTGGCACTCCCAGACTACTCTTTTTGAAA